>Ga0209755_10001671_pt1 | contig 33562 bp, 29 predicted proteins | sample TergutCo191P1_FD_187301 | JGI IMG/M metagenome (GOLD analysis project Ga0209755, IMG submission 187301) | Cornitermes sp. P1 segment gut microbial communities from Petit-Saut dam, French Guiana - Co191P1 (SPAdes) (version 2) | ecosystem: Host-associated > Arthropoda: Insects > Digestive system... | reverse complement strand
TTTGTACCGCTTCATTCTCATCTTTCGAAATCGATTCATGCACTGGCTTTGGTACGGCATTTTCCTTAGCCATGCTATCCGCCTGCATACTTTGCTTGCTTTTATCTGTAAATTCACTCATCCAACTGCCCTCCTAACATATGTATAAATTTGCCTGCTACTGCAATCACACTGATTTTACATTTCCATTTCATATTCTACATCTTGTTCCTTTTCCAACCCTTGACCGCTTTCATGACCCGAATCTTGGCCTCCTTTGAGCCCACTCTGGAATCGAGAACTATCAACGTTTTTCAGTTTTTCACTGGAACCTTGATCGCCTCCTCCCTTAAACCCACTCTGAAAACGAGAGCTATCAACGTTCTTCAGTTTTTCATCAGAATGCCCCGTCATCTTTCTCTCCTCAGAAAAATCTACAACTTAAAAAGCTGCGTTATATCTCCGCAATTAACGTTCCGCTACTGCTGTTAATGCAAGCCAAGGATCCAGGTAACATGGATATGGTTTCCGCTCGAATACGAGGCTCGTCAACTTCATCCACCGATATTCCCCTTGTATTTCCGCCCATAAAAAACGAACTTGTTTGAGAAACAGTGGTTTTTATTCTGATCTTACGGTATTTTCCCAAATGTTCAGACCATTTCTGGCACGATGCGCCAGATTTATGATTGAATAATATTATTGTATTCACGTTGCCACTTATCTCAATAAATAAGCCTTCGCTGTTTTTTTCGCCGCCATGTAACGATGAAATAAAATCGTTGTGGCTTATCGCATATGTTGTAACTCCACGCAACAAATCATTTACCTGTGGAAATCGGGAAACAGGTATGTCATCAAGCAGCATTGAAAAAATACGCCCTTGAGATTGCAATAGACGAAGATGGTTTACAATTAAAGAAAAGACCAGATCATTGTTCGTATTTCCGACATCGATGGCGACAATGCCTTTCAGGTTAAGCACTTTTTTGATATTGCAGATATTTGCGGTCGGCTTTCCATAGATACCCTCGGCTTGCCTGTTTAGTCTATTCAGGAAAATCCGAACAGCGTCGATCTCAGATGAACCGGACATGTAATACCGGCTGATTTCGCGGTATTCATCTGCGGTAACTTCCCCAGCTTTCTGCATCGTTTCCAGTTTGTCTTTAAGGTCTGGAAGCGGAAAAGTTGCTAAGTTCTGAAAAGTTACCGTCCCTGTTGTACGCAATACCATTTCCAAAAGCGAGCGAATCAGGGATTCGGCAGCCGGACTTGCACTGTCGTCTGGCATTGTTTCGTACAGGAGATATGCCATGTCCTCCACAGGCATTCCACGAAACATGTCATAGTATAGATCGGAACGCGAAATAAATTCCCAGTTTCCGCTTTCAGCCCCGAGCATGGTCTCCAGATTTCGATTGCCTGTATGCATGGCAATCACAGAAATGTCTGCATTTTGAGACTTCCTTACGAAGGGCATCAATGCACCGATACGGCTCTCGTTTTGACCACCAGAAACAATCATGCTCGCAGGGTCGTCATTTTCACCCCAGATATAATCAAAAGCAGGCGAGGGGCTCTTTGTTTGGTAGTCGTAAATGTCATTGTCATTGGGATCTTTAGATATCAATAATAACTGCTGTTTGTTCGCACTCGGAAGGGCTGAAACCGAACGATTTTGAAAGTTGGCTTCGGTCGCTTGGCTATATATTGCCCTGATTTCCTTCTTTGTCCTGGCATTCTGAACAGCCGTATGAATCACATTGCCAGCAAACATGGCACCTTTGAAGAAACTCACGCCACACCCCTAAACAAACAGATCAAACTTATAGCGAAATGGAGAAACGGAAGGCAATCCAACGATCGCCTCGCCTACCGCAAGAGAAGCCAAGTCCCAATCCTCTACCATGTAACCTTCTCGTTTCTCATAATGATTCTTTCCTGTTGCCTCCACAAATGTCTCTAATATCATGTTGCGACCAAACAGCTTGCTTATGTATTCCCTCGTATTGAAGTCATTGGATTGAAAAGCAAAAATCGAGGAAAAGCCAGTCACGGCATTTCTAGCCTTCGCTTCGTTTTCATAGTTGGCATTTAACTGATCGATACTTTGCAACCCAGCCAAAATCTTAACGCCAAGGCTACGGCCAAAATTGATGCCATCTTCCAAGTGACGCAGATTGGGAAGCAGCTTCAATTCGTCAGCAACAAGGTAAACGTTGCCTTGCGTGGCCGTCCGCCCAAGGGCTTCTTTAAGAGCAAGGTCAAACAACAGGGTATAGATGGGCGAAAGTATATCTCCTATCGCTAAATCGTATTCAAGGAAAGCTGTTTTTCCGCCCTTTTGCCGGATGAAATTTCGCATGGAAAATTCGCCCACATCCGCAAAAACGCCAGTCAAGACATCTCTTGTAACCGAATACATTTCGGAAAGCACGCCTTGGGCCTGTGAGCCAGACTTGCCCCCAATATATGAGGCAACAGCCGCAAGGTCGCGATGCCCGGCAAGCATGGTTCTTAAATCATCAATGGAAGTTGAGTCTATGTAGTCCTTTATATCCTTGTTGTTAAAACTTATGCCATCACGAACCAATGCCGTAATTATTGAAGCGAGCAAGTCACGGGCTGCGTTGGGGAAGAATGGGTTGTTGCTGTTTTTCTCGATGCGCTCCGCAAAAAGCGACTTGCATATTTCCTGCGCGTTTTGGGCAACGGACACTTTATCTTTGCCGTCGGCAACGATTTCCTCGTATATGCTCCATTTGTCCGAAATTTTACGATATTGTACCGAATTCCCAATTACGATGTCGCCAGGGGCGAAAAACTTCTTGTGAAAATCGCCTTTGCTGTCAAAAATGAGCATGACATCATCTTTTGTCAGCTTTCCTTTGAGTTGCTTGACGATATGGTAGAAGAGGTTCGTTTTTCCGCTACCAGTCCCACCGACCAGCAAAACATGTTTGCTGAGCATTTCTTCCGTAACCCCGAACGGGCGTTTAGTGCCGTTAAATTCGCCGGGAACACGGACATTTGCGCACGGAACATCTGGAGGCGGAATATTGTTATCAACCAGTTTGCCGTACATGACCTCATGAACTATCGGCACCTACCATATCTCCCATTTTTTACCAATCATCAATGCATGACTAATAATATCAAACAATTTATTGATTTGTCAAGTGCATATTTTGGGGTTATGTAACGGCGATTTAATCATTTCGTTTAGGAGCCAGATAGATTATGGGTAGGTGGTGTTACTGACAGCAAATGAAAACAGCATGGATATCAATATACACTGCCAGCAGGTTTATATATCGGTTTCTGTTACAGATAAAATTACGAATAGATTATTTATTATTTCAAATGTAACCATTGTCTTGTATATTCTGATCCAATTTACGTACTTATCTAAAAGTTCGGATTAGATTCAGAGACGGTGAATACTGGCGGTCCACGAAATGAGAACAAAGAGGATCAGCTTTTGTGCTTGTCTGCAAGGGCGCTCCCCAACACCTCAACGATTACCTCTCTAACTTCGCGAATAATGTCTTTGTGGAGCCGTTCCAATGAACTTTCGGGCGAAGGTGGCACAGCAAATAATTCGTGGGGGTTAATCTCAAGAGCAAACGCTATCCGTTCAAGCACTTCGGGTGTTGGGAACTGCCTTGAAAGCTCAATCATGGCAATATATTGGGTTGAAATTCCAGCCTTTTCAGCCAGTTTTGACTGGGTAATGCCACATTTCCGGCGATTCCCCTTCAAATTAGTCGCTAAAATATCTCGTAGGCTTGTCATTTCACCATTATTACCGTTTACAAAAGCATAAAAGGTTCAAAAGGTACTTGACAATCAATATATTGTTTTATATTATTGGCTATTCATGGATATTAATGGAATCGAATGTTATTCTGGCTTATCACTACTATCAGACACCAAAACAGAGCTGAAAGATAAGTAACATCTGGGGTTTTTCAGCATTAGTCATTAGAATCTGAAAGACAGGAGGAGCAAAAACGATGTCAGCACATGAAAACATTTTCTCTGCTGCTAAAGAAGGAACTGTCGAGGATGTTAAATATTTCCTCGAAGAAAAATTTGTAAATATCAACGCCGCAGACGAGGATGGCACATTTCCCCTCCATTATGCAGCAAACAATGAAAACCTTGAAGTAACTAAATTTCTTATCTCAAAAGGGGCAGAGGTTGATGCCAGAAACAAGTACGGCTATACCCCGCTTCGTAATGCGGCTGGTAATGAAAACCTTGAAATTGTAAAACTTCTCGTTTCCGAAGGGGCTGATGTCAATGCGAAAGATGTCAATGCTTGGACTCCACTCCATTCAACTAGAAGCGTTGAAATTGCTAATTTTCTTATCTCCAAAGGAGCTGATGTCAATGCCAAAAAAAATCATGGCTATACCCTTCTTCATGCAGCGGCAAGCGATGGAAATATTGAGTTAACTCAAATTCTTATTTCCAGAGGAGCTGATGCCAATACGAAAAACGATGATGGTTCGACTCCACTCCATGTGACGGTACGCTCGTTTAAGTCGGAAACAACAAATCGTGAAATTGAAGTTATCAAACTCCTTGTTTCTGAAGGAAAGGCAGATGCAAATGCAAAGGAAAACGATGGTACCACCCCTCTCCATTCAGCGGCAAACAATGGAAACATTGAGATCATCAAGATGCTTGTTTCTGAAGGTGCCGATGTAAATGCGAAAAACAATTCCTGTGTTACCCCTCTTCATATGTCGGTATTTCAAGGGAATAGCGAAACTGCCAAAATTCTTGTTTCCATGGGGGCAGATGTAAATTACGAAGACAGCTCGGGTCTTTCACCGCTTGATTATGCGATAGGAAATAAGGATATGGCGTTGGTGCAATGCCTTTCTGGTCTTAGTAATGCTGGAGGGCAATTTGAGTTAGCACTCATGTATATGAGCATGGACAATGTCCAAGAAGCCTTCAACTGGTATGAAAAATCGGCGAAAAATGGCTATACACGCGCAAAACATAATTTGGCACTTTGTTATTGGGGTGGTGATGGAATTTCGCAAGACCATGAGCAGGCTTTCTATTGGATGGAGCAAGCTGCCAACGAAGGGCATGTGGGGGCTAAAAGGACGCTGGGAGTTTTTTATCTTCATGGGGTAGGTGTTTCGACGGACAGCCAGAAAGGATTTGCATTGTTGGAGGAGGCCACCGAATTGGGTGACGAAAAAGCCAAAGAATTTTTAAAGAAAGAACAATCCGATCGTTGGGCAAAGCAAGGGTTATGTCATCAATGCGGTGGAAAGATAGGTGGGTTGTTCACTAAAAAATGCAAGGTCTGCGGAAGCAAACCAAAATAGACAGTGGCTTTTATAGTTGCCATGGTAACGCTGCATTATAGCAACCAGTTTAATCACCAAACTCCCTCATAACCCGCTGAATCGCAGCAGCATGATTACGGATATTTTCACGTTCAAAAGCAAGAACTTCCTGATATCCCAAATCATTCAGCTGAGCCCTCATTTCCCGCCAGATTCTATCGAATTCAGCATCGCTCCTTGCGAAAATCATACGCCAACCCGCAGGTTGGACTACCCTGCCAATCTGATTCATCTTGAAGCTAATTTCAGAGGGTACAACAGGCGCATGCCATTCCGTACCAGGCCTGACTTGCAACATATCACGATTTTTTAACATCTCCAGGGGATTGTCCGCCTGAAACATTTCTCTCCACTGAGGTACCCATTCATTCTGGCTAATTGCCTCAATAACGGAAGGCCAAAATACAGGATTAACTGGATACCCATTCAAAAGTTCGTTCGGGTCGTCTGGATGGATTAAGGGGAGCATAATCTGCTGACCGCCAGCAAACCAGCTACCACCTCCCAAATGCTCAGGTGCCATTTTATTGGGATTAGGATCTAAGCCAAATTCCGTAGGGTATGGTGCCCCATTGTCATCGAGCTCAAAGGTTACACCCCTTACTAGATTATTAAAAAGCAGAACCCCTTCGGGTGAGCAGAGCCAGTCAATAAATTCCATGATCCGCTCAGGGTACCTAGCGTTGGATCCAATTGCGTAAGCAAAAACATCAAGTCCGTAAGGGTTATACCCCATGTTAATAACCGTCCCGCCCGTAACCGGTACCACTGCATATGGAGAACGGTTGGAAAAATCTACATGGGCAAAGATAGAATCCGCAATAAAAGGCCAAAACCCAAAGGCAATCCGACCATCTCTAAATTTAGCTCTGGCAGTATCCCAGTTCTGAGTAGCGGAATCAGGATCCAGAATACCCATCCTAAAAGCTCTGTTTAACCATCGGAGATATTGGTGGTAGAGACTGTTATCCTCAAGTAAATAAGTAGTTTCTGTACCATCGGCGTTCATCCATATAAAACTTGTACCAGATCCATCATGAAAACCATCAAGAATTTTCATCATTTCTCGGGCAGCTCTAACCGTTAAACCATCCCAATCAGGGAAAAGAGAAAAGGCGAAGGTTCTATCGCCTCTCTCGTTCACAGGGTGAGCTCTAACCATCTGATACAGAACATCCAGAAGCCCGTCCTTCCCAGCGATCTCTGGAGCACCTATTTTGAGGTACCAATCGAAACGAATAAAAACAGCTGCTTCGGGATCAAATCCCCGTCCTGCGGGTTCCATAGGTGATCTAGCCGAAACCCGACCTGGAAGAGCCCAAATTCCGTCCCCAGGGAATATTTTTGCGAATTCTTCGTAAGCTACACTAAGCTTTTGGCGCACATTAGGAGCAGACGGCAACAAAGGTCTTAAATCCATAAGTAATCCTGCCCTCTGAAGGTCTTGTATTTGCCCCCTACGAGCAATGATAAGATCTCCTAGATTTCCAGCAGCACTACGAGTCTGGAACATTGTATCCCCAACACCCTGTGGCGCTATTATGTTTAGCTCTAGGTTAAACTTGTCTCTAACAATCCCTCCCCACCAACCTCCTTGCATTCCCATGAAATTGAAAGCTGTATTGAATACTTCAATACGGTAGAGGCCTCCATCCAGAGCCGTAACTTCGCCAGTACGGTTATCATTACACCCTATAAAAGTTAACACAATTGTTACACATAAAAAACGCTGTACTATACGCCAGCCTTTTCTCTTCGCAGCCTTCATAAAAGCCTCCATAAAAATACTAAAAATGTCAAATTGACATAAAACAAAAAAATTAACCTTTAAGCGAACCGAGCATGATCCCTTTTACAAAAAAACGCTGAAAAATAGGATAAACAAACAAAATGGGGAGAATCACCACTACTGCAACAGTCATTTGCACCGATGTTGGGGTCTGCTGGGTAGCTGCGTTAATTGCAGAATCAGTTAGCATTCCGCCCGCAGCTTGAATCATTACTGTCAAGGACTGAGCCTGATTTAGAAATCTATGGAGTATAAACTGTAGCGTATAAAGACGGGGATCGGTCATGAGAATTAATGTGTCGTGGAAAGAATTCCACTGGCCCACCGCAGCAAAAATTGCCACTGTAGCAAGGATTGGCTTGGAAATAGGAAGGATTATCCTAATATAGGTATACAAAATACCAGCTCCATCTATTTCAGCTGCATGTTGGAGTTCCGAGGGAGTATTTTCAATATATGTTTTGACTAATATAATATAAAAAGGTTGTGCTATAGCAGGCAAAATATAGGCCAAGAAGTTATTGGTAAGCCCTAATGTCCTCATAGTAAGGAACCAAGGGATAAGGCCCGCACTAAAGTACATGGTAACCACCACAAATCGGTACCAGAATTTACGGGCCCAAAGTTTTGGATGCTGGAACATATATCCTAAAAAGGAAGATCCTACAACCGTAAGAAACGTACCGAAAACAGTTCGACTCAAAGACACAAAGAAGGCATTCCCAAGACCAGGAAGCTTAAAAACATCCTGGAAATTGTTAAAATGAACACCAATAGGAAAAAACATTACTTCTCCACGAGCACTCATATCATTAGCACTGATACTATTTATGATTAGATAATAAAAAGGAAATGCACAAACTACAGCAAATAAAAGAAAAAATATGTAAATAAAAGAAAAAATAACAAAATCAAGATATTTATCTTTTCCATTACTGGATAATACGACCATGATATTCCCCTATATGATAGTTTCATCTCTGACTAGTTTTGACAACCTGTTAACTGTAAAAAGCAAAACAAGACTGATAATACTCTTCATCATACTAACAGCTACTGCCAATGAATAATTTCCTTGTCCTATGCCCAAATTAAAGACATAAAGATCCAAAACTTCTATCCTATCTAAATTAAATGCATTAGAAAAAACAAAAAATTGCTCAAATCCATTGCTCAAAAAATTAGCTATGTTGAGGAGCAAAAGCACAAAGTAAGTAGGAAGGAGGCCAGGAACAGTAACATGCCAAAGTACTCGAAAACGTCCCGCACCATCTACATAGGCCGCTTCATAAAGTTCTTGATCTATGTTAGAAATGGCCGCAATATAAAGAATCGCTGACCAACCCAAATTCTTCCAAATTCCCCACAGCAACATGGTGAACCAAACATTATCTCTCTCATGAAGGAACAAAATCGGTTGTTCTAACCAACCCTCCCTAACCGCCAAAGTATTAATAAAACCAGAACTACTGAAAATAAAAAAAGCCATAGAGTAGACCAAAACCCAACTAATAAAGTTGGGCAAGGTGGTTAAGGTTTGTACTAGCAGTTTAAAAGGTTTATTATTAAGCAAATTCAAAAAAACAGCAAAGGCCATTGGTAACCAAGAAAAAAGAATAGCCAGCCCACTCATGGCAAAAGTGTTTGCCAAAACCCTCATAATAATATTCCGTCTTGTAGGATTATCAAATAGGATAACAAACCACCTAAATCCCACAAAATCAGTGTCAAACAATCTGAAGGGCGGCCGGTAATCAAAAAAAGCGTAAATAAGACCATGGAGCGGAAAATAGGAGAAAAGAAAAACTAGAATCAAAAATGGAAGTATCATCAAAAACATAATATAACCCTGACGTTTCCTTGGATTAATTCGGGGTTGTATCGTTTTAGTTTTTTCTTTCTCCTTTGTTTTTCTGATCAATATATTTTTTGACATTATTTCAAAGCCCTCTTTCGATTATTATCATGCAGTTGCTTAAATTATTTTCTATCATTTTCACTCGAAAAATAGCTAATAGTCTTATTTAAACCGTCTGCTAAGGATACTTCAGGCTGCCAATTCAATTTTTTTTTTGCAAGTCCAATACATGGATTCCGTTTGACAGGATCATCAACAGGAAGTTCTTTAAAAACAATAGAAGACATTGTCTTTGTAAGCTCTATAATTTTATTAGCTAAATTTTTTATTGATATCTCATATGGATTTCCTAGATTTACTGGCCCAATAAAATGCGTCTTATCATAATTCATCAGCCGTATTAACCCTTCAATTAAATCGCTTATGAAACAGAAGCTTCTAGTTTGCATACCACTACCATAGATTGTAATATCTCTGTTATTTATTGCTTGAGTGATAAAATTTGACACAACCCTACCATCATTAGGTAACATATTGGGGCCATAAGTATTAAAAATACGAGCTATGCGTATTTCTAAATCATGTATTCGATAAAAATCAAAAAATAATGTTTCGGCAGCCCGTTTTCCCTCATCATAACAAGAACGAGGCCCCACAGGATTGACATTACCATTATACGTTTCAACTTGCGGATGAACAATTGGATCTCCATATATCTCACTCGTACTCGCCTGTAATGTACGAGCATCATTTTTAACAGCAAGCGAGAGTACATTCATCGTTCCTAATGTACAAACTTTCATCGTTTCAATTGGCTCATGTTGATAATGTATTGGGCTGGCAGGACATGCCAAATTATAAATTTGCTCAACTTCTATGTCAAAAGGCAAAGTTATATCATGCTTAATAAATTCGAAGTTTGGGTTTTCAATTAGATTAACTATATTTCTGATGTCGCCTGTGAATAGGTTATCCATGCATATCACTTGACAACTCATATCTAATAGGCGCTTACATAAATGTGAACCTATAAATCCTGCACCACCAGTAACAAGCACTTTTTTTCTATTCATAGTTTTGTTCCATATCTATGCCTTCATAAGTTAATTATTCAGTGCCATTTTAAGAATTTTTTTGCTCGTTTAATAAATCGGACGATTCGTAAAGTTAGATAAAATCCAAATAATTCTATACTCCTACTTAAAACAGTCGCTTCTGAAACCTGTACATAGTCCAGTAATTCTTTATATTGTTTGAATAACACAACATATTTATCTTCATTCAAAGGGTATCTTATATCGCATACAATAGTAAAATACATTCCAGCTATTAACATTAATAGACTATTTTTCAAGTCATTCCCTGTTACTTTTTGGATTAAATTGTAACTAATATCAAATGCGGTTTTTGCATCCTCTAAATTTTTATATGAAAATTTATGCGAAACAGAGTCATCTCTTAGCCTATATACATAATGTGGAATATTGTACATCGCAAAATTGTCTGCACAAATAGCTACCCTAACAGACCATTCCATATCCTGCAAACGATTAAGGGGTTTAAAATATAGTTGATTTTTTAAAATCAACTCACGTCTTACTGCTTTGTCCCAAGCTGCTATCGTATAATGACCTGATTTAATTGATGGGAACAAAAAATTATCTTTATTTCCATAAAACTTATCATAGTGATATAAATTTGCATCGGTAAACATAAAATATTTATCATTTCTATATAAATATTTAAACCCCCATGAAATAATATCCGAATTTTTATCGATTGCGATGTTATATATTACTTCTAAAGTTTTATTGTCATTCCAAAAATCGTCGCCATCCAAAAAAATTATGTATTCTCCTATCGCTATGTTAATACCTGCATTTCTTGCTGATGATACCCCCTCATTTTCTTTATTTATTATTGTAATATTATTATACAAACTTGCAAAATATTCACAAATTCTAAGACTTCCGTCTGTTGAACCATCATTTATTAAAATAACCTCGTAGTCTTGAAATGTTTGGGAAAGTACACTTTCAATGCATTCCGTTAGATAAGATTCTACATTATATATCGGAACTATAATACTAAATTTTTTTGTGATCATCACATCACTCTATTACCTATTAAATATTACAATCAATTTTTTGTCAGTTCAAATTGGTAATCAATACCTCGTTGCCAATTACAGCGTCTGCATAGATCAAGGTATCGCCTCCCTTGCTTTAAATCACGCCGCAGCACCTGTACTTCTGCCGTACTCAAAATTTCCTCAAGGGATGTATTTTTGAGATTTCCGAAAATGTGTCTAAAATCCCAATCTTGGCAACATAAATCAACATCTCCTGTACAACGAATTACAATTTCTGACAATAACGAATAACACGGCAGTGTAGAATTGATATGCTCTCTCTCATATATTTTTTTTCTATTGTCGAGACCATTTGAATAAAGATCATAAAATGAAACTTTAATATGTCTAAATTGTATTTGGCATAATCGTTCTTCCTCTTCTTTTGAATACAACGAAATCCCGATTACATCAATCCCATATTCATACAATTCGTCAGTAAGATCTTGTGTTAGATAAAACCCATTTGTAAGCAATCCGATCTTTGCATTCACAAGTATACTTTTGATATATTTTGTTAAGTAAAATAGCCTTGGATCTATGAGTGGTTCATTATAATTATGAAATGCAATGTATCCACTATAGTTTATACATTCTAATTCCTTTATTATTTTTTTTATTATTTTTGTCGATAATATTATCTTTTCGGTAGCATTATACAATGGGCATTTTTTATGCATATACGCATAATTACATATATTAGATAACTCAAAATAAATTACACGTAATGTTTCTATATTTTTCACATTCATTTGAAATCTTAGTTTAGTGGACAGTCACATGTCAGCACAAGAAACATGGGTAATATCCCTGCATAACGATGTGGGTCTTCACCACGTTCAATGTAATAGTTTGGATTTTCATATATTTCCCTTGAGCGCAAAATCCGAAGATTTGCCCTTGCCAATAGGTCAAGAATGCGGCTAAGTGGGCGATGATATTCTGTAATCTCCAATCCAGACTCAATTTTTACGACATAAGATGCACCCGATGACGAATATGGAGCTTGCGAATGTGCAGAAAATGTGAAACATGGGTGTGTTGTGCCGATTATGAGCCGTCCTTTATCTCCAAGTCGGGTTGCAAGCATGCGTAGTAAACTCTCAATATCACTATCGGATTGAATTGTCGTTAAAACCAGAGAAAGAATCACCGCATCAAAAACTTCCCCTGTAGTATAAAATTCAGTTGGGCTTAATAATACAGCCTTTGAATCAAGTTTTTTTGATGCCTCTGTTAAGGCAACAGGGGCTGAATCCACTAAAACTAATTTTTCAAAGAGATCTGCAATGCTCAAGGCCAGTTCTCCTGGACCACAACCATAATCTAGGCAATTAAAACGACCTGTTGTATCTAATTTAACTGCCTCCTGAATGGCTGGATGCAAGAATCGCTGGCGGACATCATCCATTACTTTTGCATAACGTAATGCGATTTTAGACCACTCATTTGACATTTCAAGCCCCAACTATTGCGGGAGAGTTTTTATGAACGACAAAACTGACAATAACTCCATCCAGCTCACAATAGAAAGCACCAGAGTGCTCAAGTGAAATTACACAGCATTCCTCCTCACCTTGCTTTCGAAAGCACAGTTCTGGTGCCTCCTCCAAATTAGAACTCCAAAGAGCACATCCAACAGATGTTACATCAACCCCATTTTCATCATCTATCCCATTTACTCCACGCAGAAAAATACGTATACCCGCATTAGAAGACAGATTCGTTTCCAAAACAACGCCATCCATGTGCATAACTAAATATTGACAAATTTTCATTAAATCAGCAGTTTCTATGCCAACATCTAAAAGTGATGTATATGTCATAAGTCTATGTATATACTTTTCATTAACTCTACCAACCATTTGATCTGATTTCAAAGCAATAGACTTTGCGATATTCTGAAGCTCCCAATAGCTGGAAGGAAGGCAATGTCGTGCAAACTTATCGCGTATGTGTTGACGGTTTGGTTCTCTTCTCAATATATTTTCTATACCCTCCGCCACACTATCTGCATCTGCCTTGCAAAAGAAAGCGTTATATTCTTTTAGAAAATCATTGCGACCTCCACGTGCCCCATCAATAGTCAAGACTGGTAAGCCTGCCAAAAGATACTCGCCGACAGCCGCACATGCGCCCTCTCCATCGGATAAGATTACCCCCATATTGGACTGATTCAGAAAAAAATTAACTTCCTGTGGGCTGATTCTAGTCCGAATAGTAATTCCAGACGATTTTATCTTTTGTTCAAGTTGGTACTCATACGACTTGGAGTCTCTGCGTTCGGCAATGCCTGAACTCAAAACCAAACCACGGAAAGCATAGCCATTATTAAGAAGTCTTAAGGCTGCCAATAGCAATTCGTGGCGCTTGAAGCGCACTAATCTTGCCGTGTGGCAAAAAACATATTTTCGTTCACTCTCCCTGTTTGTGATACAAAATATATTTGGGTCATGAAGCCTATTGGCATTAAAGATGTTTGCGTAATAATTGTCAAAATTATCAATCTGGCCTCTAATAGACTCAAGAATTCCAAGCTCACAGGAATCATTGGCAAGGGTTATCGCAATGCCTTTTTCTGTTAAACAAAAAGTATTGATCACGTTTTTATAACTTTCACAATGACCATCATGGCATAAATCACCAGCATTACGAAGTAAATGTATCATGGGTATATACTTGAATATTGCAGCGAGTATTGGCTTTAAGACAACGGAATATACTGGCTCATATTGTAGTTTTTGTGTAAAATGATACAAAACAGGTAGACCATTAAAATTCTTAAAATATAGAGGAAAAAATGGCAACGGGATATTCAATATTTTACCACAGAGCAGCGAGCTGAATTCCTTGTTGGTATATGCCATAATTATCTCAACTCCTCATATACAATTCTGTGCAATTTTTTTATAAAACTATCGCAGTCTTTGAGGTTATCTGTTGAAAATCGGCTTTGCACGAAATGATTGGTATCAAAACAGTAGGGATCCGTATCAAAATGATAGAGCAGTGCTTTAACCTGCTGTTCTGGTAAAGTATCTTTCATCCCCTGCACAAAGAAAAAAATACTGTCATCATCAGTCACTTCGATGCCAATCCATCTCATGCAGTTAACAAAATGCCTTACATGGTTTGCCAAAAGCAATACTTGACTATATAAGCGTGACTCAGCACCTGCAACATCATAGGATGACAAACCAAAATGCGGAGTATTGACAGAAAATGATTCGCCATGACTCGGGATTTTCGCAGCATAAGAAAATTCTGTAAGTTCACCCCCAAGTGTCATATTTTGACAATGCCCAGTAAGTAATCTATGCCAAATACGATTGCGAATCAGTGATGCAGCAATACGTCCTATCATTTTACTGATGTACGCTATATAGCCGTGATAATTGTTGTTATATCCAGCTAATTCACTACTCAAACTAACGACCGCCTCGGCCTTTTTCAGCCACTGTGAATACATGTACTTAGAATCAGCATTTGTAGACAAAAGAATCATCAGTTGCAGATCTGTAATACGAAAGGGGTTGGCAAACCTGCGAATATTCTGTCCATAAGTGGCTGAGGGGATACTAACTAACTCACAAAATTCATCGGTAAATGTGATGAATTTCCGAACCTCGGGTAGATGTATTGATGTATCGTCATGAAGCCAGCCATAACCTTGTACATCAGGTATGAGATACGGAATATCTTCGGCACCTCCAACGCGATTTCCAGATTCGGAGTCAACTTGCAGTACCTTAAATGGTGAGTCAGGAGAGTCAGCATTTGGTATAAGTCGGTACTTATAAACATCCTGAATTATACGCTGTACATCTTTGTACGCTTCTGGTACGGTTAATCCGATTCCTTTAAATAACTCGAAACGCATGCGTGGTTCATCTGGTACAATACGGAAGCCAGAATAAAGCCAGTTGTAAAAATTATATATCTCAAAAGAGTTATTATATTGTTGCGACAGCAGAGGAGTAGCCAGGCAAACAGGCTCTACATCAGTAATGGGGTTCATTTGCCAATCTATTTTTACTTCATTATAAAATCGCTTTGGCAAGGAAAAGACTGTAAGAGAGGCACAAATATTCGTTATACGGTTCAAAAGCTCATTATCTGCTATACGGTTCATATAGTAAATTATCCTTTATACTGGCTTAAATCCTTGCTAAAAGAATCACAATAAGAAAAATGATATTTGATGCTGTAATCCCCCAAGCACTTGCAGCGATTTCTCTCCAATCCAGCGCAATCAAATCATCATGAAATTTTATCCTTTTAAAAATAAACGTCGGACGACCATGCTTCACAGATTCAAATGATTTAGCAAAATCCGTAATCCAGAATATGAGAGGACCAAGCAAATGAACTCGCAGACGTGAGCCTCCTTCACGTTTCACCAAAGCATAAATAAAATGATAGGCAACTATTGAAATGCCGAGAGTACTTACTGCCATCCAAGGCGATATATGTCTTGTCACTGTCAATACAATCAATAACAAAGACTGAAGCAACCAAAGCAAAGGGCCAGTTGGAAAATCGTAAAAACTACGTTCTGGATGCCGCATTAGCAGGTAATAATCTGCTTTCCCAAAGCTCCAAAGACGGTGGAAATTTTGACGCCAAGTGCCCCATGTCTCAATCGCATGCTCTGCAACAGCTTCGGGTGCGGTAGCAATTCGCAAATTTTGATTATCAAAACGAAACCCAAGGTCCACATCTTCACCACCATATCGCGGCATAGTTATGTCAAATCCCCCCACTTGCAGGAACTGTTTGCGCCGTACGCTTAAGTGTGCGGTTGGTCCCCATGTGACATAATTCGCTAAATCTGGATACAACGAAAAAGGCTGGGGAAGTTGCATTGATTCAATGACTTGCCATGCGTATGTAGGATGCCCAACGAATATAACCTTACCAAGGCAACCCGCAACATCTTCAGGCTCTTCTGTGAGACGTTTCATATGGGCACTTAAAGTACCAGGCATAATTTTCACATCAGAATCAAGGAATAAAATCATATCATTAGTTGCTTCCATTGCCCCAATATTACGCTTTTCACCGACATGGCTCACACCATGGATAACCTTTGCGTTATAACTAGTTGCCGTCTGCAAAATTCGTTCCGCCTCTTTTGGGGGACTGTCATCAACGACTATCACCTCAACATCGAAATCCGTGCTTTCGGCATCTACAGAAATGCTTTGAAGAAGAGCAGCCAAAAGATCATGACGGCCATACGTTGGAATTACTATACTTAATCCACTCATCACATCATCCATCCAATAAAGAGCGCCACGCATAAGAAAGCAAAATTATCACACAGCAAAGATCGTGCTGTCTCTGGAAATATTTTATATACACCAACATCGTCCACATCCAGTCGAAAAAATGCACCAACTAGTGAGAACCTTGCAAGAGAGCCTATGATACGTCCAAACCCAAAAGGTAGTTCAACAAAGGCAAGCGTTATATCTTCAATAAATGTCGATATTGGTCTGTCAGCTCGTATAGATACGGAAAAAGCATGAAAAATGACTGCAAGTATAACAAAAAGCACCGGTGCGATCAGAAGATGTATGGCTCCAGTAAATACCCCAGCGATTGCAACTAAGAAGCATGCCAGTGTATGAACAGGCAGATTTGGAGTATCAATGCGGCGATAGCGAGGGTGTTCACGTAAAAGGATTGCTGTCATCCATCCCCATCGAAACGAACGTCGTGCTACTGAAACTGGCCTGCTCCATGTAACCCACGAATGAAAACAGATTGCTTCTGGCACAGCAAAAAGCTGATAAGAGGCATCTCGCAGCCGGAGGCAAAAATCTGTATCGTCTCCTCCAAGGCGAAAGGGAAATTTTTCCCGAAATCCATTCAAAGTATCAAAAACATCTTTGCGAACAAGAAGATTACTTGTCGTTGCCCATAACAGATGCTTTACTACTGTCGGTTGGCGAAAGGGAGAAAGTAGCGAGGAATTTTGAATCTGTCTTGTAAAGGGTGTTTCCTCCCCACGAAACACCGTAGGGCCAGCCCCTGCACAAAACTCATGATTGTCTTCAAAGGTACGCCAATATATGTTAAAGATATCCTGGGACACCTCACAGTCTGAGTCAACAAAGAGTAACCAATCACCTGTGGCTGAACTAGCTCCTAAATTACGTTTACACCTGACGCTTAATGGACCATTAATCAGGATCGCATTAAGTTCGGCACATGCATTTTGAATAACCGACGCTTTCGCTTCTGGTGTAGAGTCAACGACCAACACTTCAACATGCGCTTCAGTTAAACTCCTTGCTCGACTCAAAGATTCGAGCAACCTCACTAATAATTCAGTGCGCCCATGTGATGCGATGACTACAGAAAACTTTGGAACATATTTAGCCATTAGGTTGTTTCTTCCTCACTTTTCTGAGATTTTACACCAACATCATCTAGCGTTTCTCCATTCCAATTACGGACATATTTTGCAAGATGCGGTAAAGCTCGTTCAAGAGTATCTGCCGAAACAATTGACTTTAACAATTCAAATTGGAGCAGATCACTCGGAACCTCCCAACGCCAGCGAGGCGTATGGAGTGACATATGGTACCCGATAGCAGACGTGACACCAAAACAAGGTTCACGATCGGCAATCATCAGAGTCAATGCGACATCCTCACCTGGTAGGCCTTCTTCAGAAAAACGTGTAATAAGATCCCAGTTTACATGGCTTAAAGCATGTCGATTGATGAGTAAAAATGCAGCATCTCCGAACCAGAGGCGGATTGCATCCATACCTACATTTTTTTTATTTATCTGGTTTATGTCATTGTGATAGCCACGCTTCGCATCAAGCTCAATCTTAGCCCCCTGGATAAATCCAAATTGTTCTACTTTTTCTGCCTCGTCAAGAATAAATTCTATAGCCCCTGGCGTTACCAGCAAATCATCATCTATAAGCAGTATTCGGTCATGTACTGGTGGAATTAAAGAGATCAGTTCTCGGCGCGCCGCTGCTACTCCATGCGATGGCCCACGACGAATGTAGTTAGGAGTATGCCCTCTCTGTATGAGTAAATCTAGCGCAAGCCGAACCCAACGGTCTGAAGTTATTGGCACGATTCCCTCATCCCAAATATAGATATCCAGTGAATCAAAATGTGCTGAAGCTGGCTGAAAGGCTAGTGATTCCAGGACATACCCTATACGGATATCTTCACTATTACCACAACAGGAAGGTATAGCAACGGCTAATGCTTTATGTTGAGCAGGCACGAGTATCTCCTTTTCGATCATGATTATTCCAATATTCTATGGCACGAAGCCCAGGATCCCCAGTATCTGGCAAACGCATATTTTTCAAGCCTAAGCTTTCTATATGCGACTCCATCCTTAGAAGCCTTTCTTTACGGACAGGTGGCGTATTACTACCATCTGCTAAAGACCAATGATTAAACAAAAACTCGTTTTGAATATTTCCATTTAGATGGATTCCCAATTTTTCAGCATCTGTGAAAAGCGTTGTTCCAGCATAAATTCCTATTATGTTGACAGCAATATCATTCACGCAATTTGCTATTTTATTTATAAATGATATTGTTTCATTAAAATCATTTTCTACCTCTCCTGGATAACCAATAATTAGATTAATAGCAATATACATTCCGACTGCATGTAATTCTCGAATACAATATTCTACTACATCAAGCTGTGTAGGCTTTCCCATAAGTTTTCGAACTGTATTTGAACCGCTTTCCACACCTATATTTACACCAATGCACCCAGCAGAAAGCATTCTTAGACCAAGAGATCGATCAATATATGGCGTTGGTGCTAAGTAGCACCCCCATCGAATGTTTTTACCATTAAGTTCATCAAGAATATCAAGAAATTGGCCGTGATCAGAATTTATACTGCTGTCAAAAAATCGAATATATTTGACTGTTGAAAATTTCATTAAAAGTGCTTCAAGGTGATTTGAAAGCCCTGAAGTTGGTCTTCTAATTTCGTGTGCATACTGAGCTCCTTCATGACAAAATCGACAATTGAAACGGCATCCATAATTCAACACATAGGGGAGCCGTTGTGGATTGGAATATTTTGTTATGTCTATGCCTGTAAAATCTGGAAAAAATCTATAAGTTGAAAAATCTTGTGGTATTTCCTTTACTGATTGCCCAATAATGGTAGGAATCGCTGATTCTAATGTTCCTTCCCAAACCAAGTCGGCTTCTGGGAAAATATTGGCCGAATCTTTGAGTCCTACAAACAAGGATCCTCCAACGGCTATCCGAATATTCATTATAGAGAATCTAGTTCGGACATCCTTAATAAAGAAACGTACTACTTGATAACTTGCAATATTGACACTCAAGAATATAAGCCACATCGGTTTGTAAACAGCTATCGCCTCAGCAAGCTTATCAGCAATACCATATTTCGTCATGTAATCGGCAATATTTTCTGGCCTATTCCAAATATTATCCTCATTTTGGCTTAGACCACACCATTTTTCTTTTAATGCAATTGCGCTTTCTATATTAAGATCAAGAATTTGAACATCAATTCCAAGAGGCTTCATCATGCCTTGAAAATGTGGGAGTATAAAATGTGGTCCTTCATCTGACCAAAACGGAGAAAATACGCCCAAAACCGATACATTACCACTGATCATACGGTCTCTCTACATAATGGTCTACACACTAAATTTTTTTTAAGATAAATGTATCTAAAAAACTAGAGTATTTCACGTTTACCAAAAACAGAACAATCGTAATCTATTTCTATATCATTAAGGAAATTTTCATTTCAGGTAATCTCATATTAATTCCTTAAATCATTATCAATACTGGCACTTGTAGTGTTAAACAAATAATCATGTCTTCGTATTAGTCTTTTTTTGAAATGTTTTGTTATTAAAGAAACGTATCCATATACTCCTGATATTTTGCATGATATGCGTTTCTGATAATAGAATCTTCTTGACTTATCTGTCCGTGATCATAGTTCAGATAAACAAACAAGTCATTACGCACACCTGCCAAGTCTAGCGCTGCCTTTAGTTTAGTACCTTGTGAAAGCGGCATCAACTCGCCTCGTGTATCGTAGCGCATCAGTGTAGGCGGTACGCTGGGTTTTACATGATAGAGCGGCGACATATCCTTCAACATTTCGGCTTTATTCAGAACATCTTCGTAGTCGATTGCCTGACCAGCCAACAAGGAAAGTTGTGGTAATAACATCCTCTGCTGATACAATTTAAAATCAGCTATATCGGTAAAATCGGAGTACCCTAACTCTTGAACTAAGAAAGCAATAGGAATCGCAGATTGCTCATAACGACTATACCCATATAGCAAGGCCAAGTGTCCTCCCGAGGAGGCACCAAAAAGTACGAGCTTATGCGGAGAATAGCCTTCTATAGTCAGCTTAGATTTTAAAGAAACTATCGCATTGTCGATATCGTCCAGCATTCCCGAGTAATTCACAGGCTGTCGATCCAGCATAACATTGGGCTTCAACATGCGATAGTTCATGGTAGCGCAACATAGCCCCTTTGATAGAATACGCATACAAAGGCTAGTGTAATCCGTCTTATCCCCTCCGATCCAACTTCCACCATGGATAAGCAGAAACACGTTGATCTCACCTTTGTTTGCAGGAAGGTAAATATCCATTTTCTGCTCCATAGACTTTGTGCCATAAGCATAGTTCACGAAAGAAGCAAATGGTACTTCGAGTGTTTCAAACTTTGAGAATAGTTTCGGCTTTATTTTATTATAGTCGTGAAGAATCTGCTCATAGAACGGGGCTTTTCGAGCATATTCCCAGTAAATTTCTCGATGAGGATGATCACTATCAGCCAACCATGGCTTTCTAACGGTTACATAATGAATAATACTCGGAGATGTTTCCGCTTCGTGTAATTCTTCGTCAGTATAGGGATATTTTTCAAATCCCCATAACCAATGCGCCTCGAAACGTTCCTTATAAAGCATCATATTCCATTTCAACGGCATATAAACCACATTGCCTTTGAAAATATAATTCAAGATTTCTTGATCTGCACACCAAAGTAAGCCATGGTGTTCACAACCAAACTGAATTGCATGGTTTTCCATATTTTCATTTCTGTATTTTTCTAGGTTAAACAAAATCATACCAGAATTAAAATATGGGTAATCAACCGACAAGTGAGGAACCCTTAATGCACTTGCAACGACCGCAGCATAATAACCCGAAATGTTTACCGTATAGAGTTCTTTAAGACTCGTCATTACTATCATATCACAGTCTAGGTAAAGAATTTTATTCAAAGACTTTGGCAACATCCTATGCATCGCCAAACGAAAATAAGCAGTTCTGCTCCCCGCAAAAACAGGTAAATCGGCAAATTGATCATCTGATATTTCATAAATAGTCAACTGAAAATCCAGTTTTTGGCTCATCTCACGAAAGACATTTTGGATAGCAAGTGTTGTTTGGTCAGAAAAAAAATGAAAAGATAATTCATCCTCTGACGACTTGTTTTCCATAATCGATGTAATAAGCGTAGCTGCATGCGGAGCATAACGATCGTTTGTTGCAAAACAGATACTCATTTCCATAGTTAGTATTTTTAGGTTTTATTTATACATTGAGCAAGAACATCAATGTCACAACCTATTTTTCTCCACTCCTGTACATGATCCGAGAGCGTCTGGGCAAGACTATCAAATGAACGAGAGCGTATTCTTTTTATAAGCTCTGAAGCAAATCCAAGACTAAGTTCTTTCATTCGAAAATTTATAGTATCATATCGGCACTGTTGGTCATTGGTAGCATAACCAGCTAGCAATTTGTTCCAAATTGGATAGATATTATTTATATACTGCATCGTCTCAGGCAGATAATCTTTTAACAAAATACGAACCAAAAGATCCACCTCTGGGTCTTTGAAAAAATATTTCGTATCGAAAAAAGTACGATAAAGTTCGTTCCCATAAATTTTCTCAATGGGTGTATCTTTCATCACATATAAGGCTTTGAGATAATTGACATGGTATGAATCCAGCTTTAATAAAAATTTAATTTGAGATTCAACCTCATCAAGAGTTGTGTATCGTTCGAACATAATCCACGCAGGGACAACCTTGATGTTTAGTTCATGTAATATACCAATTGAGCGATCAACATCAGCACTACACACTCCTTTGGAAAATTGTTTCAACGCACGATCGAGATTTGATTCTACACCGATGTAGGCTGAAACCAAGCCTGAATCGGCAAGACGCTTGTACAGTCTCTTCTCAACCCCTCGAGTCGTGCAGTTAATTGCATAGCGCATAGAAATTCCCCGTTCAGCTACCCCTTCGAAAATTTGAATAGCCCGTTTCGGGCCTTCTGGCGATTCACCGATGAATTCCTCATCAACGAACAAGATAAAGTCCGCACCCTTACGAGCTATTTTCTCAATTTCTCCAATAACGTTTTCTGGAGATCTCGAACGATGTTTCGGTCCACCTTTGAAAAAAGATGGAACAGAACAGAACGTGCATCGATTATGGCTACAACCCCTAGACGTATAAACTGTTGCAAGATGGTAACGTTGGATAGCTTCAGAAAGGTAATCTCGGTGCGGATAAGACAGGCTGTCAATGTCACATAAAGTTGCTTCCTGATGTATGACCAGCGTATCCCCTATTTGTTCGTGTTTTAAATACGAGTCGCTTTCAGCCCAACTCCCTGTATTAAGATAATCAGTAAGAGCACAAATGCTACGCTCTCCTTCTCCTATCACAATTGAGTCAACCGAAAAACCATCCTCAATCATCGTACGATACCAGAAAGTCGGAAACCATGAACCGACAGTTACATGCGTGTTAAAGCCCTCCTCTCTTAGTCGCCAGAGTATTGATTCTCCCGAACGGTATAGTTCGTATGACAGCATAGAAAATCCAAGCAATAGACGAGGTGAAGCATTAAGGATATATTGCACCACAGTTTCGACATCCATGTTCATAAGAAAAGCATCAAGTATATGTACTGCATACCCACGATTTTCAAGGGCTGCCGCCAGATAGCCCATACCAAGGCTCTCTGACTTCCAAAAGTTATATGCTCCTTGATATGGCGGCTGTACTAGGAGAACATCTGGCACAGTAGTTGAAAGATTCATAGACTCATCCTAAATGTCTGTGATGTCAAACTGGCAATAATAGATTCCCGTACTCGATCGAGTTCTGGATGCGATTCTTCTGATGCAAGATGCTGCGCTTCATCTAGAATTATAAGAATATCCTTTAAAATTGGAGGATTCGTATAAATCGACTCGCCTTCCCGATCCCCTTCTATGAGCAGCAACCTTAATGGTACTCCAAGCTGATTAGCCAAGTTTACGAATGCTGGCAGCTCATGGAAGTTACAACGCATAATAACAAAACTAAGAAAAACCTTAAATTTGCGAAGCGTATGCGCCTGGCCTAATTCCCTGAGTGCTACGACATTTCGTACGACATCACTAAACAGGTCAGATCCAGTGATGTACCGATATGTTTCATGCATGGCAGCATTGATGGAAACAGTAATGTAATTAATGCGTAAGCACTGGAGGGTTTCCCATGTCTGTTTCGGTATTCTTGTTGCGTTTGTAGTCATACTTAACAACATTTGGGGATTCTCAGAAAACCAATTAGGATTTGCCCACTGATGAAACTTATCAGATATTAATACTTCACCTCCTTGCAAATGATAATCATAGATGTATACACCTAATTTGCTCATATCAACCATAAATGTTTCTGGAAGCTGAATATCTGCTTTATGATCTTGAAAACACATTCGACATCTAATGTTGCATTGCAGAGTCGGAATAATGCGGATTGCCATCGGCAACGATTTTAGGACTGTTTGCCGTTCACTTATCTCCTTATTGTTGAGACGTTGATTTGCTTCAAATTCAGGTGGGCCTGGAACTATTTCTGCAGTATTCTCTGCAAACCTTCCAGAAAACAGCCATGGGCAATCAGGTGTACAGAGCTCATTTTGCTTTCCTTCGCTTATCAAGCGGCGAATCTCCACTGCACCTGGCCCATTCCACAATTCTATTAAGGACACTCCTTTCTCGACTAATCCATAGCTTCGGTTAATCCAAGTAGCACAACATGGTAACGCACTTAAGCGTCCATAACGCATATCCATGAAAAGTGCTTTCCATGGGAGGGTACAAGTAATGGGGTACTTGCATTTCATAACGATGCCCCCAATGTCCGCAGGCGTTGATTCTCTGCAAAGACGTTTATATCGCATATCCGACAGTACTGTTCTGGAGATCGGGAAAGAATACCATAACGAAGATTGGAAAATTTATCTCCATACCAAACATTAGCTAATGATTGTCCAGTCAACGATTCTAGCGGATCATCTCCACTCATACAGCATGGCCCGACCATACCGTTTGAGTGAACAACTATGTTTGAAAATGGCTCAAAACAAAGTGCATCCCAAAACGAATGACCATCTGTTGCCTGTGTTTTTTCACTAAGTAGTACATGCTCAAACGACTCGGTCTGTTTGATTATGTTTTCGTCCATATATTCGCTGAGGTTTGTGACCATTCCCAGCGATATTGCTTTCTCATATGCAGATTTGATAAGATTCTTCAGTCCATCCATTTCTTCAGGAGGAACCGCAAATTTCCTCTGGCTCTTTGAATAAACGACAAGACGAATTAGATTGAGTTGTTCACAACCCAAATTTGCCAAAAACTCAATCAATTGGGGAAGATCTTGAATGGTCTGACGTGTCATGACACACCCAACGCCAATTATTGGTAATGGCCGATCTCCTCGTGCATCTAACAGACATTGGATGCCTTGCACGATTCTATCAAACGATCCAGTTTCCCTCACATAGTCGTTGGAAACCTTGAGTCCATCCAAACTTATCAAAACTTTATTCCACTTCATGTCAACTAAAGCTGTTGCTATTTCAGAACTGAGCAATGTTCCGTTTGTGAAGAGCATACCATAAAGATTTGCAGAACGAATTTTTTCAAAGAGTGGACGAAGCGTTTCCCAGCGCATCAGGGGTTCCCCGCCTCCACCAATAACGAATTCTCGCACACCGAGCTCTATCGCTTCATTGATCAAGTTTGCTTGACGCTCAATAGAAAGCTCCGAGTGATCGTGGACACCCTTGCGTTGCCAACAAATTGCACACTTCATGTTGCAGGTATTTGTCGGAAAATACATTAGCTTGAAAGGCCCCACTTTATTCCCTTGTTCCCAATTGCGAAGACGTATTGCACGTTCTTTTTCACGCAATTGGTGGTGATCTATTTCGTTATGTACTCTGTGGTTCATAGAGTCTACCGTACTTCTGAATGTCCAAACAATTTCTTGGTTAGTTTAGATATCACGATTATTTGTTTCCAATAACTTTTTCATCAATGAAACAAACTCTGGATTTTCATTAAAATACTCCCATGAAACACCGCAATACAAACCATGTTTTTTAGCACTATCAACGAAGTATTCCATCATCTTACAACATTTGTCGAACAATGTTATATTGCTTCGTGCCCTATACCCATCGATAGCTCCATCGATAGATATGACAACGTGCTTTGTAAGACGTGCCGCTAAATTAATGAATCCATCAATATCATCGAAATTATCATTTATGCCTTCCACATACACATATTTTAAGTATAAATCCCCGCCTGTGGCTGCATACTTTTCAAGATTGAAAATCAATATATCCCAATAATCTACGTTTTTGATTCTTGCAAATGTCTCAGAAGTTCCAGCATCAACACTTATGTTTACAGATGCTTTTTTATTTGACATCATCTCTGCAATACTGTCATCGAATAACAAACCGTTACTCAAAAAAATACCGTACCAACCTTTCGCTTCTATTATCTCAAACATTTCTTTTCTATACGGTGACATGGTAAATTCGCTTGCAATTGGATTAAAACGTAGTTCATTGGGTAAAAACTCGCCAATCTCATCAAGAATATCCATATATGAAAATGTATTCTTTAATATAGATGCTTCTCGTATTTTTATTGTGTTACAGTAGCAACATTTTACATTGCAACGCTCACCTCGATAACCACCAGACATCACCAATTGGGTGATCTCGGGTTTAATTTTCCAATGCCCATATTTTAGAAGCACACATCCATCGCATTCACATGGTATATTATTACGAAGCTTTTCAATAAGTTCTGTTCGATATTCTTGAAACTTATACCATTCGCCCTTTATATCATACTTATTGCCATCACTATAACGATATGGTTCAGGCTGATAACAACAAACGCGAAATTCTAAACCATCTGGAATATTGGTAATAGTAAGCGAAGAGTCAAGAAGTTCACAGCCTTTTCGATATTCCGTTTTCATATGCTATAGTGCTTCCCAAATTTCAGGGCGACCATAACGATGAGCGACAGGTCTCCGAGTGTCGGCATGGCATGACAACCAACATCCAGGGCAATCAAGACGAGCCATACGACTTCGTAGTGCTTCTGCGGCTTTTGAAGACCATGCGGTTGTCAGATCTGTACCTCGAATTTCTTTAAGCGAATGGCAAAGCTTCAGTTTTCCACCAGCCAAGCGAATGGCGGCTGAGTCGCCAGCATGACAAGAGTGGCCATCTGGAAGTTTATGTTTTATCATAAAGTCGGCTATGCCATCCAGGTACTTGTCTGCATTGATTACCCGAACGCCTGAGGCAGCCGCCTCCTTTGTAAGGCGCATAGCATCACGAAGGACAACCTCGTCCCCAATACCGAAAGTAAGCGCATCGATATCTGTTTGACAAGGTGTAATACTGACAACCAGATCACGGCTTTGAGCGTACATGAGGATATCTTCCAAACCATCTATTGATAATCGTGTCAGTACAACACTCAGAACAATTTCGTAGCCATCTTTGGTTCGTGATTCTGCGAGAGATTCAATTTTTTCAAGAACTGGTTCAATTTCATATCCACGGATCTCGCAAAATAATTCTGGCTGTAGCGTATCAAGCGAAATAGATAGCACATCCAGACCAGCATCAAGGAGCATGCGGAGCGTATCAAACTCGCATTTTGCCGCTGTGCAAACCATACTGATTAGTCCGCACTGTCGTATATGAGCAACTAATGCTGGGAGGTCAGGACGAAGAAGCGGTTCACCACCCGAAATCCGAATGGCTATTGCACCCATTGATGCAGCTTGGGTTACAGCTTTGGCTAGGGCTTCAAATGGTTCAGAGGCGGTATTTTTTTGCCACCAATTGCAGTAAATGCAAGATGCATCGCAAGATTCCGTTACATTTAGCGTGAGAATTTTGAGTGCATTATTATTCACTGGAACCTCAGTGATATTTCCGCCGTACAAAGAAGCCAACATTTCTCACATTTAAGTTTTCGAATTTTCTGTCTCATTTGGCGCATCTGCACCCCGTTAATGAGTTCCTTAAGACGGCTCTTATATAAATTGCCTGCTACGGGAAGCCCTGCTGACCAACAGGATCGTACATTCAGCATTGGGTCGATGAATAGCGTTGTATACCCACAATAGCAGCGAAATTCCGCTGGGATATTTCGGTTAAAATTGTAATTGGCGAAATTTTCAAGATAGGCTAATGAATTGATTATCCCATATCCAGCTTCTTTCATTTGCTTTAGTTTATCCATTGCTACATGATATGAATTGGAATTTTTTGGCGACAGGCAATCATTTTCCCACCGACCGTGGTGGTGATAGGGAGTCAGTTTCACACCTACCCCTCGTTCACTAAAGTATGATACCAATTCCTCAAGACGATCAATGTTTTGCGATGTAACGACTGTTGTGGCAGTCACGATCGGCCTATTCTCCTTAGGGTACGTCAGTAATGTATCAATACCTTTGAGTACTGGTTCTAGGTTTGCGCCTCTTGTTGCACGATATGTCTCAGGCTGAACACTGTCTACGCTTACTATGAGCATACCGAGACCTGATCGATATATATCATCGCTTCGCTTATGGAGCAGTAATCCATTTGTCAAAAGTATGGAGAACAGCCCCCGCATACGCGCATGTTCCACGAGTATAGGCAAATCATGACGTAACAACGGCTCCCCTCCACTGAAATTAACAGAAACGCATCCGACTTCGGCCAATTGATCAAGTATATCTTGTAGCAATTCTGTTGAGGCATCTTCAACTTTATTTTTTTTACTTGCATGACCACAATAGACACATTGCGAGTTACATTGATCTGTTACTTTTAACAAGGCATAAATAGGATGAACCTCTGTTTTGCCACTCTCAAAAGAATGCTCTAAAGATTGTCGATACGCATCATGACCCATTGGAGGGTCTGGAATATAATCCAGGAAAGTATTTGGGAAGTGTCTTGAATATATTACATCAGGCATCAGTATCATCCTTCCACCCTAATAGCGGTATTATTAACCGTTCAATATGCCGTTTAAGAAAAAGAATTACTATTAATGGGATGGCAGCAATCATCAAGTTTCCCTCATGCATCGCTACACCGATGGCAAGAATAAGCGGAATTACAGATTCATGAACATCCGCAAGCGGAATATAACTGTAGCTGTCAAGCTGTATAGGCTCCCTGCGAATCCGACGTAGAAGCACCAAAAATAGAGGCCAAGCCAAACAGATTAAAAGCAATTTTGGAAGTCCAGCATATACGATAAGAATCAAAAAGATTATTGTACAAAGTGTTTCTAGTGCAAATGTTAGATACAACAATCGCCGTGTGGCAGTAAGACCAAGAGCTATAGCAGTTGTATGCGTACCCGTAATGCGGTCATTTTCATAATCAAGAATATGGTGAACAAAAAGCATGCGAAGGAGATAAAAAAACACTATCATTAGGTAAATTAATGCTGGCAATGGCAACACACCCCATGCTACAGCCATTACCAAGGCTGGTGCTGGTACTTGCGTAAAGGCTGGGACAAAAGGTCCTAAAACGGTATGTTCTTTGAAGCGAAGCGGTCGGCATGAATAGCTCCATGAAAGAATGTAACATGCGATCATCGCACAAATGGCCAGTATAGGCATCAGGACAACCCCAATTCCAAAAGCAAGAGCCGCAAAAATGATCACTGGAATCACCAGTTTCCTGCGTGGCCATCCCTCAAGACCAGTACTCTTGTTCGCAAGAGCATCCACTTCCTTATCAGCTATATTGTTAAGCATGTAAGAGGCTGCAAGAAACAGAGTGGTAAGAGCATAGGCCATTAAAAACCACAGGAGGCCATATTGTTGAGTCGGCGCAGTTAGTAACAAGGTCAAAGCAAATCCCAACATAAGCGGCATTTTACCAGGATGCCATTCATGTGCTCGTGTAAATCTAATGAAATCGCGGATAAAAAAAGGCATTAAAAACCTCCTAAATTTTACGGAACTGAAAATTGGTGAGAATCAAGAATTAATCGGATACGTTCAACCTGATCTTTTGTTTTTCCTGTCGAGATACAGCTTGTATGATCAAGTATATTGCGCAAGGCTTCGTGTTGATCTGTTCGAACGAAAATATCCTCACCGTTACGGTTACCTATAACCTGTACAAGCTGGACTTCGCTTCCCAAGTCACTGGCAATTTTGAGAAATTGTGGCAATTCATGAAAATTAGAACGCATAACGACAAAACTGGTATATAAGGCAAACTTACCTTGGGGATGATGGCGAGCTAACTCGCTCAACTTATGCAAGTTGCTTACTACACGGTTGAAAAAGTCTTTCCCTGTAATCCGAGCGTATGTCTCTGGTGTGGCTGCATTCAACGAAACGATTATATAGCTTATCTTTACCTTACGAAGTCCCTCAAACAGCTTTTCATCCAGCACTGTACCGTTAGTAATGAGGCTGACATTTATATTCTGATGCGACCTCAACACATCAGAATCAATAAAGTCTCGAAAATCTTTATCAATAGTTGCTTCACCGCCTTGAAATGTAATCTCATGTGCATATGGAAGTAATTGTTCGATTTCTTTCCATATGTCTTCACCAAGACTATTTGTATTGTAGTTACACTGAAAACACATAGAACATCGGAGATTACAATGCAATGTTGGCAACACCTTGAGAAACATTGGCCGTGAGCGAAGCACTGATTTTCGCTGTCGGATCTCTGCTAGGTTATTCTGCTGATTCTCGACGAATTCTAGAGGGCCGTCTACTATACGCAATGCTGTTTCACCGTAGCGTCCTGACATCCAGTATGAACAATTTGAGCTACAGATTTCATGTTGGCGACCAGTGGCAATAAGCCGTCTAATACGTTGAGCTTCTTCGCTGTTCCAGAGTTCAAGTAACGGTGCGGAACCTATGTCTCCGTAGCTGGTTTTAATCCAACCCATACAACAGGGAAGCGCAACAACCTTACCATTGTATTCGTCCATATGTAACGCTTTCCATGGCATCACACAATTGAGAGTTGCCTGCTGTGAATGGTGCATTCTCAGAACTTTTCCTGTCTTTTCACACGGCACAAAATCAACGTGCCTTTATCACTTGTTCTTGAATAGGCTGTATTTTACCCCAACATCGTACACGTCAATATTCTCGATTCTTTTAATTCGAATAATAATAAAACATGTGATCGGAGTCAGCAATATCTCATAACCCATTTTCCAAAGATATTCGAAGAGAATCATCTGCCAGATAACCGCAGTATCATAAATACCCCCAAAGGCTATAATGATAAAAACAACTGTGTCAAAAGAGTGTGCTATTACAGATGACAAAATTGTTCTACCCCATAACCATTTTCCATTCATCGCAACTTTCATTTTAGATAAGACTATTGCGTTTAAGAAAGATCCAAAAAGATATGCCACCAATGAAGCTAAAAATATTCTTGGAGTTGTCATCAACACAGTAACATAGGCATCCTGATTATGCCAAAATTCTGGATATGGCAAGAAGATAGTTGCAAAATATATTAGAATCGCAAAAAAATTACACGCAAATCCAATCCAAATAACTCGTTTTGAATTTTTAAAGCCATATACCTCTGTAATAACATCCCCTAAGATATAGGTAAGGGGAAATAAAATTATTCCAGCGGTTAAAACCATACCGAATACTTGAATTAACTTGCCAGAGATAAGGTTTGAAAGCAAAAGGCAAACAACAAAAGCCACGCTCAGATACAAGAACATATGAGAATTATTTTTTGCAGAATTACTATTCATTTGAAACCGCGCTTGCTATTTTTATAGCCTGTGGTGCCGCGATCAAAAACCAAGTTGAAAATTGTCCAGGTTCTTTTTGCATCCATTCTTTTAGCCTAGAAATTTCAACCCATGCAATTTCTTCTATTTCTTCTGGGTTAAAATTAATCTTACCATGATAATCCCCTATAAACACATGATCAAACTCATATTCAAACAGTTCCGCACCATATTGTGAATAATAAATAAAACTGAAGTATTCTTGAACTGGACAAGTTATCCCCAATTCTTCTAATAAACGGCTTTCGACAGAATCAACTAACGTCTCACCGTTTCTTGGATGTGAGCAACAAGCATTTGTCCACAATCCTCCTGAATGGTATTTATTTGCGTTTCTCCTTTGGAGCAACATTTTATTTTCATTGAATATAAACACCGAAAAAGCCCTATGAAGCATTGCCGATTTGTGGACTGTATCTTTGGTGGCCGTACCGATTTGTTCGTTGTCAATATTAACAAGGATTAATTCGTTTTTCATTTCTGCAACCATTTTTAGGTTCACCTTTTTTGAGCTATCATCACAGTCCTCCAGCTTGGCAGGTATTTGCCAAACACAAATTCTCACCGCTTTTCCCTACTTAAGGAAAGGCATCTTCGAGGAAGATTAAAGAAACCCTGCCGCTGCCGAAACAAGCTGACTGGATTGTTGATCTTTGGCAATTTGACAGAGGCAAGAGGCAAGAGGCAATAGCCGCTCATGACCTATCAATTTTTGATCAACGTAAAGCCAATGATATATAACAAATAAATTAATTGTCAAGGCTCATCGAATAGATTTCATTTTGAAGCATTACAGGTGTCGGGCGAGTGGTACAGCAAGAGCAATTCGAGTCTCTCAACAGGTTTTCTTTAGTCTTGGGCGAAATTTTATTCACTGGAAGAAAGTAAATTTCATATGTAATATTTATATTTTCATAAAGAATAAACTTGTAAAGAGGCAAATCTACAGGACGCTTTATCTGACAGCTGCAAAGTAAAACGCCAACAATGTAGTATAACGCAGTCAAAATTGGCGAAAAGGCTGGGGGGGTAATCCAAATACTCACAACCATCGTACGAAATGGAGTTCCAAAAAACTCAACCTAAAACAAACCGAGAAGGCGGCAATTTTTCTTTCGAATGAAATGAAGAATCAGGAGAAAAGACGACATTTGCTCGCAGCGCTTGTCAAATCAACGTATTTCTGATTAATATTGGCTTAGCGTTGATATAAAAAGTGAAGTACATTCTCTTGTGAACATAAGGAGGTTGTATAGTGGCAAACATGCAGGAAGAAAAAATCCACATTGAAGGCATTGGGGAATTGAATTACCTCTTCTCCAACAGCCTTGATGAAATTGGAAAAGCCATTTCTTCGATAATCAGTCATAATATCGATTTAGACGGCGTGTCATGGGAAAGGAACCCAAGGCTCTCAATGCGCGCCAAAGATTTGATGAACAAACATGGCACCGGATACTCCATGACGACTTGGCAGGATCATGAATACAGGGCCGTAGTGATAAACAAAAAAGCCCGGGACAATTGGTTTTTCACATATCTGGGGTTTATAGAAATCAACGGTTCGTCCTATATCCTGCAAGGGGAGGAATCCCTCAATAAGGCGATTGTAGCCTGTGCCGAGGCAATAAGGCTTGACCCAAACTATTCTGGAGCCTACCGTTGCCGTGGACTCGCCCACAGCATGAATGATCAGCACGACCTAGCGGTGCAGGATCTTACCGAGGCTATCAGACTTGACCCGACTTATGCCAGAGCCTATCGCCATCGCGGGGACGCTTACAATAAGCAAGGCCAGCATGACCTTGCAATCGAGGACTTCGACGAGGCCATCAGGCTTGACCCAAACTGCGTAGGGGCCTACCGAGGCCGCGGGCTCGCCCGCCAAATGAAAGGGCTGAATGACTTGGCGATACGGGATCTTACCGAGGCCATCAGGTTTTCCCCCGAATGTTCTTTTGACACCGGCAATTTGCGTGGAAATTTAAAAATGGAGAAAGATCCGCCTAACCTGCCAACAGGGAAATTTACCGGGGCTACCAAACTTGAACCAGAATCAGCCACTGGCTACTACGAGCGTGGGGTTGCATACTTCAAGCTAAACCAGGATGATCTGGCAATCGAGTATTTGACTAGGGCTGTCGAGCTTGAGCCCAATCATGCCGATGCTTATGGCTGGCGAGGAGTCGCCCACCGCAGAAAA
>Ga0209755_10001670_pt1 | contig 33569 bp, 16 predicted proteins | sample TergutCo191P1_FD_187301 | JGI IMG/M metagenome (GOLD analysis project Ga0209755, IMG submission 187301) | Cornitermes sp. P1 segment gut microbial communities from Petit-Saut dam, French Guiana - Co191P1 (SPAdes) (version 2) | ecosystem: Host-associated > Arthropoda: Insects > Digestive system... | reverse complement strand
ACCTCAAGAAAGGTAAGTCTCAAGCGAACCAAAACATCCCTGCGCGAAGCAGCAAAGAAGCTGCTGCCGGAACGCTTCTGCGAAAAACTGAAGTTGGGCTTTCCCGTGCCCATCCGTGTTTGGCTGGCACAAGATAAGTACTATGAACTGGTGAAAGAGGCTTTTACTTCCGAAATTGCCGAAAAATACTTCCACACGGCGGAACTCGTGAAGCTCATGGACGATCATCGCGCAAGCGTTGCTGATAACAGTCGCAAAATTTGGGCGGTTTACACGTTCCTCGTTTGGCACAAAGCTTTCTTCAAATCACAATACGCGCAAGCTTAAGGTTCCACCGAATTGTTGCGACCTCTTGAAGTTCGCTCATTCCGAAAAAGTCCGGTTTTCCTTGAAAAATGCCCGTATACCCCCGAAAAGCCCTACAAATTGGTTACAAATACCTACAAAGCCTCAAAATACTATTGCGAGTCATGGAATGATTATATAGAATCGGTAGCTGTTCTTAGCTAAATAACATTTTTCCGTGTAGGATAATGTGGTGGTCAAATATAAGAACTTTATAAAAGTTAGTATGTTGGAGGTACTAAGATGGAGATTGTGATGGACACAGCCAAAGTCACCACTAATGGCCAGGTGACAATTCCGGCTGATTTCCGGAAACTTCTGGGACTCAAACCGGGAAACAAGGTTCTGTTCTACCAGCGCGACAATGGAGATGTTGTTATTGAAAACGCTTCCATTTTCGCGGGGAAGAGCACGCCGGCTGCTTTAAGCGACGCTTCTTAAGCGAACCTAAAAGCCAATTGACACAGGGAGTAGGAACCTACCCCCTGTGTTCTTGTGCCTAAAAAAGACTGTCGGGTACTTTGTACCCTCTCTAAATATACTTCGTTCGCTATCGCTCACTCCGTACATGTCATTCTGAGCGTACATGTCATTCTGAGCGTACATGTCATTCTGAGCGAAGTCGAAGAATCTATTTTTAAATATCTGTCGGTTGCTAACGCAACCTCCCTAAATATACTTCGTTCGCTATCGCTCACTCCGTTATGGATCCTTCGACTTCGCGCTACGCGCTTCGCTCAGGATGACAGGGGGAATGTCACTGTGAGGAGCTTTCGAAGAAAGCGACGTGGCAATCCAAAAACGAAGTGAGCGAATGCGAACGAAGTGCAAAATAGGTAGGTTGCGCAAGCAACCGACACATATTTGTCATGCTGAACGCAGCCCTTGTCATTCTGAGCGCAGCCGAAGAATCCAAAAAAGGCGAGACCGAAGTCTCGCCTCATAGTTTCGCCTTGCGGCTCTACCTGCTACAACAAAAGGTTCTACGCAGGGACATCAACCGTCGCAACCGGCTGAGCATCTTCATAAATAATGATGTTGTTCTCCGCACGATTCAGCATAAACAACACGTCACCGTTTTCGCTTACCGCAATAACGTTGAAATTCACAACACTATTTTCCTCAGCAAGCTTCATGCTTTCTTTCCAACCGTAATCAATAATCTTTTGCTTTTCGGCATCAGCCATACCAACCCACTGAGTGTCGCCCTTGATAACAATTTGATAGTTTGTCATAACAACACTACCGGAAGTTTGCTTGGAGGTTTTGATTTCAACAACGTGAGAATTTCCGCCGCAGCCAACCATCGCAAAACCAGCCCCAAGTGCCAGCATTACTGTCAGAGCAAATACAACTATCTTTTTCTTCATATCATCCCTCAATTCATTTCAAACCGTCTTAGCCACTCGGTTGTGTTTCGGCTTTCAAGAGAATCTTTCAAAACAACAACGGGAACAGTATACCCTAGCGTCTCCACAATTCGAGCTCCCACACAAGGTGGTCGCTGGGAAACCAATACGTCTCCACAAGACTTAATTCAAACCTCCATAAGATTCCACCCTAAACCCCCTTGTCATCCTGAGCGTAGCCCCCATGTCATTCTGAGGCGCAGCCGAAGAATCCACAAACGAAGTGAGCGCATGCGAACGTAGTGCAAAATAGAGAGGACACGCAGTGCCCGACACTCTTTTCAAAAAAAGTGCCCGCACAAGGCGGGCACTTCTTAACTTCTAATCTTCCAGCGCTCTACGCAATCTTACGCGTAGTTCGCCTGCGAAGAACCAGAACCTTTCTTTCTACCGTTCACCAGCATCGCTGCCACGATCGGTACCAAAACCTGTGCAAGCACGATCAACGACAACGGAATGGTCCAGCCGTCAGTAGCAACCATGCTGCCATTGAAGCTCTGAGTTGCCAGAAGAATCACGAGCCCTTCGACAAACAGGAACGCAACAATCGCAAGCACCGGCAGGTTAACAAAGAACCCTTTGGCCTTCGATTTCGAAGCCTGATCCTTTTCCCAACTTACACGTTCTTTTTCGCGCAAGCTCAGCAAAGCAACACGCTGCTCAGGCGTCATAGCAAGCCACTTAGCCTGGTCGATTGGCTTTTCCTTGTACTCTTCTTCTTTCGCACCGCGATCAAAGAAGTACTTCACAAAGCTGGCAAGCAACAACAGACCAGCAAGAACAACAAACAAAATGTTCAGCAGCGAGAAGTCGCCTGCACCACGAATTCCCGAACCACCGCCCAGCGGATTAGTTGGGTCATTCAGTTTAATCTCCACAGGAGTAATAGGCTTCTTAACCTCTTCTTCCTCAACCGGCTCGAAAGTCTCCGGAGGCGCAATGTAGTAAACAGGCCTTGAAGCAGGTGCCGTCACGTTTACGTTTGGTGGATTCACGATAATCGTCGTATTGCCACCGCCGCCACCGCCGCCACCGTCTTCCTTCTTCTTTTCGCCAACGACAACAGGAACAGAAACGGTCACGCCGTCAACACCCTTCGGTCCAAGAATAACTTCATAAGTGCCAGGTTCCGTACCAATGTTGTTCCTCTTGATTTCCAACTCTTGACCACTGAAGGCTCCGTCAGGACCAATCTTGTATCCTTCAGCCTGCAGCCAATCAATAAGTTTCTGAGTAGACGAGTAATCGGTCTTGCCAGCAATTTCAGCTGCTTGCTCGCCCGTCAGGCCGTTCTTGTTAGCACCAACAACATAACGATTCGGGTCATTCGCGTTGCCCGTATTCTTATCATTAACATTGCCATTAGCATCAGGTGTGCTGCTCAACAGGTCTTTATTAACAACCTTGCCCGTTGCGCTAACCGTAGGCGTAGCATATCCTTGCGCACCAACCGTCACGGTAATAGATCCGTTGGGGTTCGAAACAATACTCTTCACTTCCGCAGGAATATCCTCTGGCGGATACAAGCTTGGTGGCAAGAAGTTACCGAATTCATCAATCTGGAATTTCTTCGCTTTTGCATGGCTCATCTTCAGAATGAGTGCATTTCTTTCAGCGTCGCTCAAACCTTGTAGTTGATCTGCAGTAATAACGAAGTTGTCAGCCATAACGGTAACGCCGGTTTCAGGATCAATTGGAGGCCAATTACCAACCAGCACCCAACCTTTTTCCGAAGTCTTGTTGCCATCGGTATCCGTTACGGTGTAAGTAACTTCATAATCGCCAATAGTGTTCGGGTTAACGTTCTTCGTGTATTCCAGTACCAGCGCGCTTCTGGGATCTTCAGCGTCTGAATAATCAACACCTGCTCGGTATTCTGCATCACCAAAAACCGAACCAGTCTGAACAATCTTCGGAGCGATCGGCAAAATCGTTGGGTAACGGCCTTGAGAAACCGTAACCGGAACAGAAACAATAGCGGTCGGATCTTGTTCAACTTGGATCTGAATTATGAACACGCTGGGGTAATTCGGGTCGTTCTCTTCATAGATAGTACCCGTCTTGAAGTCACCCATGCTTGCAAGAATCTTGGTTCCCGCTTCGCCGAAGGTTGGATCTGAACGCAGATAGCTCTTTGCGTTCGACTTTTCAATCAGCGCAGCACCAATAGCTGCATCTGATTGCGTCCGCAACGCCTTTGCTTCTGCAAGGTTCAAGCGAATCGGCTTAGCATTAATGGTATAAATATCGCCATTAACTACGATGTCGTCTACTGCATCAATGCGAGCAGTAATTGTCTTAGCGCAAGCAGGATATTCCCCTACAGCAATCGTGGGTGTATATCGCCCTGGTTCAGCATTAATATTAAAACCACCGTGGGTTTGAACAACTGCCGTTGCCGGCGTGCCATCGGTTTTCTTAGCCTCTGCCTTAGATTCACTCAGAATCAAAGCATTGGTGTCGCCCACAACATCTTTCTTCGAAATTGCGAAGTTCTGAGCACGCAAAACATAGTCGCCCACACGGATTATAGATCCGTCTTGAACAACGAACATCCTAGTCTTGGTATCAGTTACGCCATCAATATCAGTTACTTGGTAAGTGATCGGGGTCATGGACCCTACGTTTAACGGAATAACGGGCAATGTTTCGTTGCCATTTTCGTCAACAATCTTCACAGAAGCCGTCAAATCGTTGCCATCAGCACCCGTTGCCGTCACGCCAGCCATCAATTGTGCTTTGGTTACATTGCCGGTGCCAGAAGCAACCTCTGCAGCGTCGTAACCTTTCGCTTTACCATCAAACAGAATTTCCGGGCCGCGACCAACTTTAATAGTAAAGCCTCTGGCAGGAATGTTTTCGGCGGTGTCCGTAAACTTAATTTCATAACCAGGGTTGGTATTTCTTTCAGCCTTAAAGCCACCCTTGTCAACAACTTTAACGATGAGGTCTTGGATCTTATCTTCACCATTAACACCAGCAGTTGCCTTCTTGGCACCTACGCCCATGGCTTCGATAAGAGCAGCATCGCCTGCCGCCAAAAGGGCTTCGGCTTCTTCGATCTCTATCTGAATGTTATTGCCATACAGGTAATAGCTATCTTTCGTTGGGTCTGGTGGGTCTGGGAATTCATACATATCGTCTGCATCAATAACCACACCAGAAATAGCTATTTCAAGCTTCGGCAGCACGCGTGTCGAATCCTCAGGGTCAACGTCTTCACCATTAAGAACAATTTGGTATTCGCCCTCTTTCTTAGAATATCCGCCGTTGTTAGCAACGGTAATGGCCGAACCAGATACCGGTGAATTGTCGGCAATATTAATGAGAGTCGCTCTCGATTTAGTTTTAATCTCGCCATCAATAGCAGACGGGTCGTCGGTCACGTTCTTCATCTGAGTCACAAACGAATTCGCCAACAAGATACGGCCTACGCCAACCTTATAGCGGCCATCGTTTACCACGATAATACGCTTACCTGTTGTGGTGTTTTCATCAGAATCAGTAACGCTGTAATGCACCAAATAAGTTCCAACCTTAGTAGGCTCAAAACCTGCAGAACCTTCATCAAGAGAAGCGTTAATTACCAACGGAATGCGCGCCGCGTCATCTTCTACGTCAGTTGCAGTCACGCCATACTTCAGGTCGTTTTTAAAGTCTCCTGGAGTAATGGACCCGGCAGGTCTATTGCTATCAGTTGTAGAACCTGCCCAAATCGTCAGGGTCTCAAGGCCATGAAGCTCCGGCGGGTATCCTTTAGAAACCGTACCCGTAACCGAAATACTCTGATCAGCCACAGGAACATCAGTTACTTGGAACTGAATTCCCGGATATACACCATAAGCAGCAGCAAATTCGTTGTACGTTACCAATCTTGGCAACTTGGTTTCTACGCCAGGAACCAACTTAATAACCTGAACGTTTGCTGCCGTAACAAACCGGACACGACTTGCGTCAGCAAGCATTGCGCGGGCCTCTTCAATAGCTACGGCAAAGTTAGAAGCACTCAAAGCGTAAGAGCTGTTCTTGTCGCCAGAGCTTACATAGTCTGCAATAACAACGATTGCGTCAATTCTCTTTGTGGCAGACTTCGTGTATTGCGGGTCCGGGTTAGTAGCAGTCCAGGTAATGGGGTATCTACCCTCTGCACAATTTGGACCGTACCCCTCAGGTTTACCTGTCCAGGTTACCGTAAGAGCACTGCCATCAAAGTCGTATGCTTCAGCAGCCGAAAGCGATCTTGCAGTGTCTTCGGTTCCGTCAGGAGTTGTTGCGGTGCTCTTCACTGCAAAGTCACGAGCGCCCATAATAACGCCTGCTTCTTCGTCAACCTCAAAACGACCGTCGGTAATAATGATGGTGCGTACGCCTTCAGCAGTATCGTCGCCATTAGTAAGCTTAATGCCAACCTTATAAACGCCAATATTTCTTTGGTCGATAAAGGGCAAGTTGTTAGGATAGATAATTTCAACTTTATCCTTAAGGTTCTTGCCATCTCCATCAGTAGCTATAACGCCAGCCAAAATGTCGTCACGAGAAACCGGTTTTGACGCATCCGATTGAGTAATTCTCAGCGGTGCCGGGGGAACCGTCAGAATAAGTCCCGGCACATCAAGGATAAGTTTCTTCGTTGTCTTTGTTTCAGGTTCTGGTATAACGCTAACAACAACGTTAAAAGCATCACCTTTTAGCGCAGCCTGCGCTTGGTCTGCGTTTTGCAGAGCATTGCTATCAACCTGAGCTTCGGTGTTAGGAACAGTAACTGCTTTTTCTCCGCCCAGATACCAAACTTGTATCTTCAGTGCTTCGATAAGCTTGCTCTGAACTGCTGCAGAAGTTCCTGCATAAGTAGCAAGCTCTTCTTTAGAAGTAAAGGTTTTATCAAAGCCACCAATAGCGTATTCGCCCCTAACCGGACCCACAGGAATGTTTCCAACAGTCGCGACAATGTTTTTCGTTAAGGTTGTATCTGATGCATCAATTCCGATAACAATAGGATACTCGCCTAAAGCACAATTTTGCTGATACGCAGGCGGAGCAACTGCCGTTGCACGAACGGAAATGTAACCACTGTCAGAAGAGGTATCGAGTCTACCCGCATAAGCCTGAGCGTTATCAAGAATAGCAGTCTGGCTTGGGTCTACGTCTTTGGTATCAATCGGATAGCTTCTCGCAAAAAGAATGTATTTGCCATCAGTAACAACTGGGCCTATTTCGTCATCCACACCTTGTACGATCACGACACGGGTAGCCGTAGTGGTAGGACCACCGTCTGCGTTGCGTACAGAATACCGAACGGTGTAGTTGCCGTTTTTAGCTGTGTTCACGTTAGAGTCAACAGCAATCTGGTCATAAGGAATCACCCGCAGGGGGTTACCAATATCCGTAGCAGATTGATAAGCAACTACGCCCATTTCATTCTTGTATTCGCTCGGCAATAAAGAACCGGCAGGCCTGCTCGTATGATTCGGATTTCCAGCCCAAATAGTATAGGGGGTGTCCACATGCAGCACCGGAACCGAAACTCCCGTTACCGTTGCATTAACGATAATAGAAGCAGCAGGGTCGTCTGATCCAGCAACCTTAAAGGCAACCGTATACTTGCCCGGTGCCGCCGTAAGGCTGGTGGTAACCACCTCTACTGCTCCGGTCGTCATGGGTTGATCTACGTCTAAACGACCCATAGCCCCCGCAAGATCCTTAAGCTTTTCATATCTTGCAGCTGGTGCAAGCGCCATCACAGCGGTTGCTTCTGCTTCAGTAAGAACAAAATCGTTTGCCACAATATAAGGAGTAGCAATCGTGAAGGGCAGAATCGTCAACTTCGCATCGCTTCTCTGTATGCTGGTGTCTGCAGCAAGCGCATATTGAACCAAGTGAGTTTCACCGTTTGCTCCCAAAGCTGCAGCAATAGCGCGTAGTCTTGCCGGGTCTGGCTCGTTACGATCGTCAAGATACTCGTAGAACGCAGCATCTCTGATAGGTTCAGTAATGCTAATAGTCTTAAGCGTAAGGTCCATGGGGTTGTTGGTATCTGCCAGTTCAGCACGGGCATTCAAGTAAGCAGGTTTGATTACTTCTGCCAGCTGAGCTTCACTGTTTCTACCCAGAGCAGCCAGTTTCTTTGCTTCAGCTAAGCCAATAGTATAGTTATTGTGCTTCAGAGTAACAGGAGCTTCCAGAATAGTTACGTACGGAGCAGGTTCCATAGCATAGTCATGAATGGGCCTAGCCTCGATGGGGTTTCTATTGCCCGCAGCGTCTTCTAATACCAGATAAATCTTTTGTCCAATAGGCAAAGATGCCGTGATATTTGCGGGGATAGTAGCTTCCCAAGTACCGTCATTAGTCAGGTATACCGGAATAGGAGTACCACCCTTTTTAACCGAAGTGCCATCCATGGTCAAAACAGTACCTTGAGCATAAACTGGTTCCGGATTTGGTTCGTCGCCAGGTTCATCACCTGGGTCGTCACCAGGCTCTTCACCAGGGTCTTCGCCGGGGTCAGGTTCTTCATCAGGATCAATTGGGTCACCAGGATCGGTTGGGTCAGTAGGATCAGTTGGGTCAGTAGGGTCTACAACCTCTTCCTCTTCTTCAACATCAATTACCAGATAGGCTTTCTTAGCCATACCCGGGTTATGAGGTTCAAGGCGAAGCTGCTCCGCCTCGGTATGAATATACGTACCCGTAAGACGGATGGGCATTTCCGTACCTGCCCAAACTTTCATATCTGCAGGAGTAGTAATCGTTGCCGGAACTGGTGGCAAGATATCGATAACGGTAACTTTCTTAGCTTTCAGGTCAATCCTGTCGCGTGAAGGATGCGCGCTGTCCATGTTTTTTGGATTAGCATCATACCCACGCCACGCAGCAGTTACTTCATAAGTATCGTCAACCTTAAGGAAGGGAAGGTCTTCTGGCTTGTCGTCACCGGTGCCATACAAGCGTAAAATACCAAGCAACGGTTTGTTGGGTTTTTCAACCAAATAGGGTTCTTCAGCGTTGTAAGAATAGGTTTCTGTCGCAGGAATAGCAATACCATTTTTCTTAAAGGTACCATACACTTCGCCGTCATAAACAGCGCGACCTTCTCCGCCAAGAGACGGGCGGTCAAAACCTTCGGGAACCGTAGCAATAGCACGAACATATTTGTCTGCATTGGTCGGTTGCATAATTTCATGAATAACAGGACGAGCGTTGTTACCCGCAATGCGGCGATAAGGGAATGCGCCGCGAGAACCAAAGTTGTCGGGTGCGTTGGTAAAGCCGTTGTCTGGGTCGGTTTGGCCAGTAACTCTAAAGTCAAGACCGGTCAAACTAAAGGTAACTTTATTCCAAGATTTGTAAGGGCTTCTATTTACAGGATTGTCAGAGGAATCTGCACCGTTCCTACTAGCATTAACGGGGTTGCTCGGAAAGGTTCCCGTACGGTTGTAGCCATTTCCCCACACTTCCAATTCCGTTTTTTCTGCATAAAACACACTATTAGTAGCAGTAGTAATATTAAAGAGACCTTGCAAACCTGCAGAACGGGTATTGTTGTTTTCAAAGTTAAAAAATTCCGGCTCATAGGCGTTGAACCTAAAGCCACCAGCACCACGGAAAATTCCTTGGTCTGCAGCAGCATTAATATTACCCTCCGCAACAAATACCGCACCTTCATCCACGGTGATGTTGCCGCCAGCAGCGTCGGTAACAACCGCGGCACCTCTCTCGGAATAAATTTCAACGGTCGAAGGACGCCAATCGCTAAGAGGGTTACCCTCTTCGTCTACATCATAAACAACTTCTTTACCGCCCTTAATAGCAAACTTCCAGTTTGAATCTTCAAATTCGATACCGGCACTACATTGCATCATAGTGTTGTTAGTAGGAATAGTAGTTCTACCCATGTTCCTAACAAGTACGCGTCCGCCGGTGTCAACGGTAAAATTAGCAGCACCAGAGCCACCGCCATAACGAACGGCTGCTGGTCTAGCGGTGCCAGTTCCCTCACGGAAAGCTTTCAATATCCTCAATTCGCCTTCATCGTGAACCTTAACAGCTGGAGACGCGCCCGCGAGAGTAGTTCCAAAAAAGTAAAGGGCTGGAGAGTATCCGCCATTTGAGGATGGTTGTCCAAGAGATTGAATATCAAGAAGAGAACCTCTACCAGACACTTCAAGACTACCACCGTTGCGAATTGCCTGAATAATACCTGCCTGCCCAAGAATTCTTTGAGCAGCAGTACCGGTGGGGTTAGAGAGGTTTGCCTTAACCGTCATCTTTGCACCGTTAGTAATCTTGTATCCGCCAGTGTAAGCGTTAATGGTTAGCGTTGCACTATCGTCACTGTTTCCATTGGTACATGCTCGAGAAATCAGCGTAAGCTCTGTTCCTTCGCCGTCACAAATAAATTCTGCGGTCGAATTCGGATTGGTTGCGCTGCTGTTATTTGGTTGCATCCAGATTGCCTGCCCGGTCGTACCCGTGCTGGTGTTCTCGATCCAAAGAGTAGCGCCACCAGAAACATCAACCACATTCTTCCGACCCGTGGCAGCCAACATAAAGGTAGGTACCAGAGTTCCTGAGTTGCGAGCAACTCTTCTACAGTTAACAAACTTTGCATCAGTTTCTTCGCCGGTAACATGAATTTCACGAGCATTAATGTTTACACCGTGAGAACTATATGCTTGACTAGAAAGAGATGAATCCCAAAGAACGTCTCCAGAAATATTAACAATAGCACCTGGTGCGTTAAGAAAACCGCTTGAAGGTGCTTGCTCTGGAACAGTGGGGTGAGTAATGTTTGAAAGGTTTACTACCCAGTTTTCAGACGCAGTAACCGCAGCTGCACTGTTGTCGTTATTTGCGTAGTCGGTGTTAGCTCCAGGAGTAACTGCATTCTGAATCTCAATAAGTTGGTCAAGACCGCCGTTGGGGCGGATTATGTTGACGTTAGTAAGAGTGAAGTGGATTCCTGGCTTCAACGGATCAAGGTTTGTAGCAAGAGCCCGGTAATACAACTTAAATCCGGGACGCTCGATAAAGCCGTTGGTGAGACTTCCGCCACTAGAAGTACCTGGTCTCCAAACTTTGTTAGGACGAAAGTCGATAGTGTAAGGCTTGCCTTCGTTATCGACGTTTCCTTGGAATATGCCGTCGATGGTTAAATCGCGGTTGATAACCGGAAGGTCATTTGCTAAAGCAATATCAGCAGCTACGGCGCCGGGGCGCTCAATGTTCTTCTTAAGGTAAATCTTGCTTACCGTAGTAGTTGCCATAGCCTCTCTCAGGTCTGCCCAAGATTCAACCGTTACCGCGCCCGGTTCACCGGGAACTTCGGTAACTGCCAGCGGAGTAATTCCAATGAATTCTTCACTTGATTCTATGGCAGACAGGTCAGAAGACAAATCGCCTTCTGTTACCCCTTCTTCGCTGTTTTCTGATGTTGCAACAGATGCTGCTACATCAGAGTCGAAAGCTGGGCCATCGAACCCCTGTGATGTGCCTTCATCATAGAAGACCATATCGTTGCTTGGAGCTACCGGATCGGCAAACAAAGCAGAAGTCATAGGGAACATAACCACAAGACTCATCGCAACCATGATTGCAAGAATCTTTTTGGGAATTCCAAAGCCTTTCTGATTCTTTGTTTGGGAGCTCACTGCTCTTCCTCTTTTCATGCTGTACCCTTCCTTTGTTAGTACAATTTTGTTCAATCTTTTTCGTCAATCTTTTTGACTCATTTTTGACGCATTTTTTGACTCTGTAACGCAAATTGGCATTTCCAAATACCCCTATTTGGAAATGCGAAAACTCGGTCTTATATTCGTTGCTGATGAGGGTAACGGTGCGTCTTTCCACTCAGCTATTTATAAAGGTGTTCTACGTAATCATTCATATGCATAGTTCTAATATAAATATGTAATGCAATTTATATCATATATTCCTTAGCCTTACACCATAGTTTTCTTAGATGGCGTACAGGACGCGTAAATTCTTTTTGAAGTTATGGAGAAATGTTGGGCTGTTTTTTGGCGTATTTTGGAATTATAAATACCTTTTTATTGTGGTTAATATTAGATTTATTAGCTTTTCTACTAGATATAGTGGTTGAAATTCTGCAAATTCCACCAGATTTGCCATTTTTCCCATCACAAAAAAACACAATTCCCCACCCCTCATGTCATTCTGAGACGCCCCTCTTTGTCATTCTGAACGCAGTGAAGAATCCATCCTTAAACTTACTGTCGGTTGCTTCGCAACCTCTCTATTTATGCTTCGTTCACTTTGCTTGGGTATTACGGCTGAGTCGGTGTGGTGTTCCGCTGCTTATCGGTGTGCCGCAGCGTAATTCGCCGATGTATCGCTTTGCTAAAAATCGGTGTGGCGAAGCCTCTAAGACCTCGCCACCAAAAATCAACTTATTAAAGCTCGCTCATTCGCTTCCGCATCGACTCTTCCCCTCCGATATGGATCAGGTAGGAGTTGTGGACAAGCCGATCTATCACCGCATCAGCAATAGCACCTTCCCCGAACTTCGAATGCCAACCTGCCGGTGAAAACTGTGAACATATAAGAAGTGAGCCTGTTCTTTTTCGTCCTTCCACTATTTCAAGAAGCTCTCTGGACTCCCTCTCTTTGAGCGACTCTAGCAAAAAGTCGTCAAGTATCAGTAAGTCGTACTTAATGTAGCGGTTTTTGGCTTTGAGCCACTCTTCGTCTTTTATAACGGTAAGCTCGTCAATCATTTCAGGCATACGGACATATCTGACTGAATAAAATGCGTTGCAGGCTGCAACTCCCAGCGCACAAGAAAGCCAGCTTTTACCTGCTCCGCTTGATCCAGTGAAAATGATATTCCTTTTGTCTTTTATCCACTGGCAATTAGAAAGCTCTAACATCTTGGCGCGGTCAAGCCCTCGATCGTCGTCATAGCGGATATCTGCTATGTTGGCTTCTGGCTCTACGAAGTTGGCACCTCGCAATAGCCTTGTTCTCTTGTTAATCCGCCGGCTGTCCCACTCTGTATCAACCAGCATCGAAAACCGCTCATCAAATCCCATACAATCAATGCCTGTTGCTTCTTCTTGATCACGATAAGCACGAGCCATTGAAGAGAGTCTCATTTCATGCAGCTTATTTAAGGCTTGTTCGAAAGTCATAATTATTCACCAATCTGTCGGTTGCCGAGGTTTTCATAATAGTTAGCACCTCTAAGGTAAACATGCTCATCAGGGTTAGGTGCTTTACTTGCAGCGAGACTTGACAAAATCGCCTTGACTGTTTTATAGCTTGGGCGAGGCGTATAAGAGAGCGCTTTAGTGCAGGCTTCTTCAATAAGCTTGTTGCCATGGCGTTTTGCCAAAGACAACACCCCGTGGCACGAGCGATATGATTGCTGCTCGATTTTTCTTGATCTTAAAACCCCATCAATTACCTTATAGGTAGACTCACCGATTGTTTTTGCCCACTTCCTAAAGCGATCCCCATTCCACTCAACAAAGTCACGATGGGCATCAGGCATGTGATCGGGGTTGGTAACGTATGTACCAGGCCTACCCAAAGCTTTGATATGCGTTGCAATTCTTGAGCCGTCACAGTTGATTGATACGGTATTTGCAGTTGCGGCTACTTCAACTTCTCGTTTTACAAAAGAAAAAGGAACTGAATAATATGTTCCCTCAAAGCTTATATGATAGTTAAAATTAACCGTAGCGCGCTTGCGGATGACTATTTCGTAGGGGCGTTGCGGTAGCGGGATAAGCGCGTCTTTTTCTTGGTCGAGAAATACACTTGTCCTGCTGCCTGCTTTTTTCTGAAATGGGCGGTCATTTATCTCGGCTATTTTTTCTATGATCACGTCATTGAGATCACCTAAGCTGAAAAACACCTGGTTGCGCAAAGCAGCAATTATTTGCCTCTCGACAACCCCCACGCTCATTTCTACATGCCCTTTGTCTTTAGGCCGCTTTACCCGCGCAGGAACAATAGCGCACCCATAGTGCTCAGCCATTCTCCGATAGTTTTCATTGATGATAAGTTCTGCTGTGGTATTTTTTGTAATCGCAGTTTTGCAATTATCGGGAACAATGATAGGTGCAACACCCCTAAAGAATGTGAATGCATGAATGTGGGCGGTGACCCAAGCTTGCGAATCCATTGAGTAAAAACCTTCGGCAAACAGATAGCCTGAATAAGGAAGCGAAGCAACGAAAATATAGACTTTCAGCAGCTCAGATGAATCAGGATCAACCACTTCTGCGCAAAGACCTGCCCAGTCAACTTGGATTTGTTCGCCAGGCTTGCGATCAATATGCATGGTAACTTCATTTGTTATAGCCCACTTTTTGTAGTTATCACAAAACTGCGTATATTGGTAGGGCACACCACCTTGGCTCAAAGCCTTCTCGCAGTATTCATTCCATAGAAGCGTTAAAGTTACTCCGCGCTTATGAAGCTCCTTGTCTATGTAGGCATAATCAACAGCAGTCCTTGTCGATAGTTGCTGTCTTTTCGGATAAAGGATAGATCTGATTGTTGAATCATCCATCTCTTCGGGTAAAGGCCATTCAAGGTACAACTCCTTTGCTCTTTTCTGGATTACTTGCACAGTAGACTGCGCACAACCGCATGAAAATGCGATGTTTTGTTGGCTGATGCCTGCGGCACTCAGCCGAATGATTTCTCGGTATTTCACCATATTTATTCCTTCCATAAATAGTCTTCGACGCTTTTTGCGTCGAAAAGATTGTATGGAAAGAAGTGAGGGAAACTATCGATGAAGAGCGGAATCGCACACTGATGAAAAACGGAATCCTACACCGATGGCGGCGTAATACGCATTGCTCACTCCGTTTATCTTGTCGTCCTGAGCGTAGCGCGAAGCGCGTAGTCGAATGGACCTAAATGGATCCTTCATTTCATTCAGGATGACATGGGTGTGTTGCTTTTTGTCATCCTGAGGCGAAGCCGAAGGATCCATAGACAAAGCTGGCAGGCTGCTTTCGCGACCTGCCAGCTTTTAATCACTATCTTATGTTTGTAAGCACTATCAAGGGTTTGTGACTACAAAACCTTGTGGGGAATGTAGCTCAAGAATGGGGTTTCCTCTAAAAGGGTGTTTGAAGCGTCATATCCCCATGCCCATATAGTGCCGTCTGCCAGTAGGGCTGCACTATAGAGATCGTTTGCAGCAACAGATACTACTTGAGAAAGGTTCTTCACGAGTGCAGGAGACGCTTTAGCGACAACCGTTGCATCTCCTAGTTGTCCGTTGTCATTTGCACCCCATGCTAAGACAGTACCATCAGACATCAGAACAAGGGTGTGTTCATTTCCTGCAGCTACTAGTACTGCACCTTCAAAGATGCCCAGTAAAACAGGCGTGTTGCTAGAGTCTTGATCTGAAACACTTTCTCCCAGTTGTCCTTCAGTATTCGTTCCCCAGACAAACAAGCTTCCGTCTTTTGCAAGAGCAACGCTGTGGTTTGCTCCAGCAGCAATTGCAATGATGTTTGTCAGTCCACCTACTTGTACGGGAACCTTGCTGTTCTCAAAGGTTGCGTTGCCAAGCTGTCCGCTTTCATTAGCACCCCATGCCCACACGGTACCCTTTGAGGTGAGTGCAAGAGTATGATGTGTTCCCACTTCAACTTGTGTTGCACCTTCAAGTCCGATAGCTTGCACTGGTGTGTCACTGTTATCCAGGTTTCCGTTCCCTAGTTGTCCGTATTCGTTTAAGCCTTGAGTCCAGACCGTACCGTCAGCCTCAACTATCGCACTGTGGCTTTCACCAACAGAAAGCTTTGGCTCGAAGAGGTTAGTAAGGTTCAAGCCCTCTTCCAGGTTTAGCTGAGCACGTTGCGCTTCTTCTGCGTTAGATGTTGCACTTTCTTCTGCAGCTACGTCTTCAGTGGCAGAAGCGTCTTCAGCACTAACCGCTTCGCTCGATTCTTCTAAGGTCACTTCTTCTTTTACCACAACAAAGGTTGGAGAAGCTGCAACAGTTGCGCCAGAGGCCGTTGTAATCGCACCAGCAGCGGAGGTCGCAGAAGCTGAAGTTGCTTGCGGCGTACCTACCGTGAATTCGACATCAAAGCTCTTACTAATTCCGTTAGCACCAGTAACACTCACGGTAGCTTTGTGGGTACCTACCTTAAGGGCTGTCTTGGGCTTGACAGTAAAGGTCTTTGAGCCGTTGACCGCAATGCTTGCCATAGACGTTGCTGAAGATGAAGTAACTGTTGTCGTAAAGCTTGTGGGGTTTTCACCTGATAGTTTAATGGAAAGGGCTCCTGTTGCTTGATTACCCTTGTTGGTAACCTTAATTGTCTCTGCTCTTTGAGCAGCATAGCCGGGAGCCGCTGATGGGAACACAATTGGCCCTTCCGGTTCAAGCTCAATGCCGTAGGTAGCCGGCACAACGGTGAATTCAACATCTATGAGCTTAAGAATACCGTTTGCAGCATGAGATACCTTAACTTGTGCTTTGTAAGTGTCTGCTTTTAATCCTGTTACTGGAACAACCGTAAAGCTGCCGGTTTTCCCTACCGCAACACTTGCCAGAGTTGCTGTTGTTGCAGCCGTGGAGGTAGTTGCCACTTTGAAGCTCTTGGCGTTTTCGCCTATTAACTCAACTTTCAAAGAACCAGTTGCTTGATTGCCCTCGTTCTTAACCATCACTTTGGTTGACTTCTGGGCAGGATACCCCGGAGCCGCAGACGGGAACACGATAGACCCTTCTGGGTCAAGTGTTATATCGTATGTTGCCGGCACAACCGTGAATTCAACATCAACAAACTTCTCGATGCCGTTTGTGGTGCTATAAATTCTCACCTTTGCTTTGTGGGTACCAACAGCTAAAGCGGTCGTAGGTACCACCGAGAAAGTGCCGGTTTTGTTAACCGCAATACTTCCAAGAGTTGCGGTTGCTGCAGCCGTAGAGGTGGTAGCAACTCTGAAGCTCTTGGGGTTGTTACCGATGATTTCGATTTTCAGCGCACCGGTTGCTTGATTGCCAACATTAGACACTACCACCTTCGTTGACTTCTGAGCTGGGTACCCCGGTGCCACCAACCCAAAATCAATCAGCCCTTCCGGATCAAGAGTTACCTCATAAGTAGCAGCCTCAACCGTGAAGGTCACTACGAATATACTTTCAATTCCGGTAGCACTTATAGCAGCAACATTAGCCGTATAAGTACCCACAGGAAGTCCTGCTTTCGGTTTAACGGTAAAGCTCGCTGTTCTGTTCCCCGAAATATTTGAGATCTTTGTTGCTGACAAAGTAAAGCTTGAAGGATTGGCGCCTCTCAAAGCAAGCGTAATAGCGCCGCTTGCTTTGGAATCAGTGTTGGTTACCTTAACCGTAAGGGGCGTTGGTGCCGCATACCCAACACCGACACTGCCAAAGGATTGAATTCCTTTTTTGTCAAGGGAAAGCTTAGACTGGAAAGCACTAAAGTAATAATGACTTGTACGACCATTGTGAGACGTAGCAATAATGTTTACACTGCCGGGCGAAAGCGTTGTTACCACGCCATTTTCATCAACTGTGGCCACCGCCGGGTTGTTTGACGACCAAGTAACTTGCTTGTGTGTTGCGTTCTCTGGCGACACCCTTGCGTTAAGCTTAAAGGTAGAGTCAACGTTTGGATACTTAAAGTCTAAGTCAATTGACACGTAACTAACAGGCACGATTGCCTCTGTCACCACAACATTACACGTGGCAAGGAATTCGCCGTCTTCTGTAGTAGCCCTAATAACGGTGGTGCCCTTCGAAACGGCACTCACCTTACCATTAGCATCAACACTGGCTATGTCGCTGTTTTCCGATTTCCACAAAACCTTTTTGTTCGTTGCGTTGTCTGGCATAACCGTTGCAATTAGGGTTTCTTGGGTGCCGGCGGATAGCTCGAGTGCATTCTTGTTGATCGAGACTCCTGTGGCGGGAACAGCAGGAACAGGCTTCACGGTGAAGCTTACCATGAAGCTTTTGCTGTCAACTTGAGCGCCCCACACTATTATTGTTGCAGTGTGGGTACCTACTGGAAGCCCTGTGCGAGGTTCTACTGTGAACGTAATTGAGCCACCAAGAGCAATGCTTGTTAATGTAGTTGATGAAACAGTAAAGCTATCTGCGTTATCACCAGATTTAACAATAGTCAGCGCTCCTGTTGGTTGGTTGCCCGTGTTGGTAGCCTTTACTGTTAGAGGACTTTGCTTACCGTAACCCACTGTCGCATCGGGAAACATCTGCAAGCCTTGTTTATCAAGCGCAACGCCATACCTGGGGGCTTCCGGAACAGTAACCGTACAAGTAGCGGTGAAGCCACCATCTTGCGTTCTGACAGTAATGGTAGCCGTCCCTGCGCTTTTGGCTGTCACCGTGCCATTCTGGTCAACAGCAGCTATCGTGGCGCTACTTGAACTCCAAGTAACCGCTTTGTTCGTTGCGTTATCCGGCACAACAGTAGCCTTAAGCGTTTCGCTAGCATCTATTGCAATGATTGTGGACTGCTTGTTGAGCAGGATTGCGGTAACAGGAACCACAGGAACAGGCTTCACGGTAAAGCTCACATCAAAGCTTTTGCTTTCAACTTGGGAACCTCTCACCGCTATTGTTGCAGTATAGGTACCTACCGGAAGCCCTGTTCGGGGTTCTACCGTAAACGTACTTGAGCCACCGAGAGCAATGCTTGCTAAAGTAGCCGATGAAACAGTAAAGTTGTCTGCGTTATCACCAGATTTAACAATAGTCAGCGCTCCTGTTGGTTGGTTGCCTGTGTTGGTAACCTTTACTGCCAGAGGGCTTTGAGCACCGTAACCCACCGTTGCATCGGGAAACAGCTGCAAGCCTTGTTTGTCAAGCGTAATGCCGTATCTAGGTGGTTCGGAAACAGTCACGACACACGTAGCAGACATATTGCCATCTTCTGAGGTAGCCGCAATAGTAGCTTTGCCTGCATCAACTGCCAAAACCTCTCCCGCTTGATTAACGGTCGCAATACTGTCATCGCTCGAACTCCAAAGTATCGTTTGATTTGTTGCGTTCGATGGAGAAATTGTTGCTGTCAGGGTTCTAGTTCCACCAACAACAAGCGACGCTGTGGTTGGGCTCATAGTAACCTTAGACACTTTCACTGGATTTACCGTAAAACTTACGTTAAAACTTTTCTTCTCAATGTTTTCTCCACTTACAGAGACGGTTGCAGTATAAGTACCTACTGGAAGTCCATGCTTTGGACCTACCGTGAAAGTTCTGGTTGCGTTGTTTGTTTCTATACTTTGCATTGTCGATGGGTTAACCGTGAAACTTGAAGGATTTTCCCCTTCCAAAAGAACACTTAAAGCTCCAGTAGGAACATTCCCAGTATTTCTAACCGTAACCGAAAGTGGTGTTAGCGACGAATAGCCTACTGTCATTGCTGAAAAAGTATGGTTCCTTGTTTGACCAAGAGACACCCCGTAGGAAGGAACTATCACCTGGCAAGAGTCTGTTTTTTCTCCATCTTCAGATGTCGCGTAAATCGATGTAACGCCCACAGCTCTCGCTGTAACATTCCCGAGGTTGTCTACTGTAGCCACAGATGGAGCGTTCGAAGACCATTTTATAGTCTTATTGGTGGCGTTTTCTGGAGAGATGGCTGCAGCCAACTGTTCGGTAGTTCCTGCAGGAATAATTACAGTTTTCTCGTTGAAAGTTAAGCTTTCGACCGGCACCACAACAGAAACATAACAATAGTCTTTTTTGTTGCCTTCTTTTGTTGTGGCGGTTATTGTCGCACTACCAGACGACACGGCCGTTATTACGCCAGCCCCATCCACCGTTACAATCGAATTGTTGCTCGAATGCCAAAGTACTTCTCTGTTGCTAGCCGCAAGTGGAACAACAGTTGCCTGCAGCTTCTCAGAGGTTCCCACAGCTATTTTTATTGAAGTTTTATCAAGCTGCACGCTTTTCACCGGCAAATCGGCAAGCTCAACCGTGAACCTCAAGTAAAGCGTATTTTTTTCTTTTTCAGAAGATACCTCTACAGATGTTTCGTAGGTTCCAGCAAGCAGTCCATTTGTGGGAACAACCGTAAAACAAGCCGTTTCTCCAGGTAACAAGTTTTCGACACTCCTCGGAGCAATAGTAAATGCAGCAATCTGTGGGGAGCTAATACTATTTTCAAATGATTGAGTTATCTTGATTGGCCCAGTTGGCTGGGTTCCGTTGTTCGTTATTTTAACGATATGAGGCATTTGTGTATCATAGCCTTCTTTTGTTGATGGAAAATTATAGTAGAGGGAGCCATTGTTGTTAAGAGTTAGTTCGTTGCTTTTTTCTTCAAAAGTAATTTTTTGTGGGGGGAAATAATATCCGTACATTTCAGATCCGATTCCAAGTTGGCCAGAATCATTTGCTCCCCAAGCAAAGACAGCGCCATCCGCCTTTATGCTAACCGTATGATCCCCGCCAACGGCGATAGCCGCCATATCTATAAGCCCATTAATCTCCGTAGGAAACAGCTTGCTAGCAGACTTGCCTTCATCAGCTAACTGCCCTGAATAATTGGAACCCCAGACATACAGCGTACCGTCTGATTTTAAGGCAGCCGAAGAGTGTCTATTTGAGGAAATCGAGATTATCTCCGAAATACTATTTATATGAACAGGCTTGTATTTTGATTCTTGAGTCCCGTCCCCTAACCGTCCACTGCTATTGTTCCCCCAAGCAAATATTGAACCATCTGACTTTAGCGCAATCGTGTGCTCCCTGCCTGCGGCTACCGAGACTACACCCAACAGATCCTGAACCTGCACGGGTGTTTTTCTTGTCTCCGTTGAGCCATCTCCTAGTTGCCCATAGTTATTGTATCCCCAAGAATACACCGTACCATCCTCTTTTACGGCAACCGAATAGTTGTCTCCTGCGGCAATTGCTTTAACACTACTCAAGCCAGCAACCTGCGTTGGAAGAGTCTTGTCGATAGTAGTACCATCCCCCAGCTGTCCATAGTTATTTCGCCCCCAAGCCCAAACCGTACCATCAGACTTTAGAGCAATAGCATGATGTGCACCCGCTGAAATGGCTTTAATACCTGAGAGATTCTTTACGCGAGTCGGAACGTTTTTGGATGATTTTGTTTCGTCACCTAGCTGCCCGAAAGCATTGTTTCCCCATGTCCAAACAGCACCTCCAGACTGTAGAGCAAGTGTGTAATTGTCCCCGCAGGCAATATCTGTGATATCGAATATATGACTCAGTTTACTAGGGGCATACCCGGTAGCAGTTGTTCCATCGCCAAGCTGCCCATAGGCATTACTCCCCCACATCCAGACTGAACCATCGGAGGCAATATATGCGCTATGAGCCGACCCAGCCGATATCTTTTGATTGGACTGTTGATTATGGTCACCGACTAAAACAACACAGGTTGCTGTCTTTTTTCCATCAACAGTAGTTGCAGTTATCGCGACGGCACCTTTAGCTATAGCCGTAACTTTTCCCTTGCTGTCCACCGTTGCAATCCCCACATTGCTTGATTCCCACTTTATCTCTTTGTTTGTTGCATTAGCAGGAACAATAGTGGCTGTCAAAGTTTCACTTGCGCCTATATTTAGCTTCGCTGATTCTTTCATCTCAACTTTTGAAACATGCGAAACAGAGCCAAAACCGCTTATTTGAATCGGTGTTAAGCTAACCCCACTTATCCCGTTTTCCATATGATAGTCGTATGTACCATAGTCGTAGTTTCCTAAAACCCACATGGTTCCATCAGCCTTCAAAGCTACGGTATTGCCTCCTCCAGCAAAGAGCGAGGTAAACCCATTAAGATACTGGGCTTTTATAGGTTTTGGAAAAGATTGACTCTTACCATTTCCTAGCTGACCGTTGCTATTGTCCCCCCAGGTCCACACAGTGCCATCGGCCTGTAGAGCAACACTATGATACACTCCTGCTGTGGCAGAAATTACATTTGTCAAATTAAAGACTTTTGCTGGGATGCTTCTGGCTGACTGAGCGCTATCACCAAGCTAACCTCTTCCATTATCCCCCCAGGCCCACACAGAGCCGTCTAGCCTTAAAGCAATATTATGCTCTCTTCCAACACATATTGACACAATCCCAGAAATCCTCTCCACTTGAACAGGTGCCTTTTTGCGAACCGACGATCCGTCACCAAGCTGACCTCTTCCATTATCCCCCCAGGCCCACACAGAGCCGTCTGCCTTCAAAGCAACCGTGTGCGAATATCCCGCAGAAATAGCTACCACATTCGACAAGCCGGGTACCTTTTCGGGGGTTTGTCTCGAGGTATTTGTGCCATCTCCCAACTGACCAGAATCGTTCTTTCCCCAGGTCCAAACAGTACCATCAGCTTGCAGGGCAGCACTGTGAGATCCCCCTGCTGCGACAGAAATTACATTTGATAAATTTGAGACTTTAATGGGAGTGCTTCTGGTTGTTTTTGTGTTGTCACCAAGCTCTCCATCGCTATTATACCCCCACGCCCACACGAATCCATCAGGCGACAAAGCAAGGGAGTGCGTCGAGCCAGCAGTAACAAAAACCGCACTTTTTAATCCGCTGGAGTTGTCTACAAGCGTAGGAATTCCCTTAAAGACTGTCGTCCCATCGCCAAGCGACCCCAAGCTATTATATCCCCAAGCCCAAAGAGTTCCGTCGGACTTAAGGGCTACGGCATGGAAATTCCCCGGTGAAACCATCTGCCTCACAGCTGCTCCGCTTACTGAAACAGTACACGAAGCAACTTTTCCATCCACTGCTGAACCAGCAGAGATTACTGCAGTTCCAGCCGCAACAGCGCTTACGTTGCCGTTTTGATCCACCTTCGCGACAGCCGGATCGCTCGAAAACCATGCAAGAGCCCGATAGGTCGCATTTGAAGGAACTGCGCTAGCTGTCAACGAAAGCGAGTCGCCAATCTTCATGGTTTTATGCCCAGAAGGCTTAAAATCAATGCTTGTTACGGGAATATGATTTGCAGTATTTATGGTAAACGTTTGCTTTGCGCCTTCACTAAAAGTAAATTCTATTTCACTTTTTGACTTTTCGAGTAAACGTGCCAAGCAAGCGTCCGTAAACGTAATTACGGTACCATCATCGCTAATCACGTAATCATGGTTGCCAGACAGTCCTTGTTGTAAAATCTTTCCGTCGCCCGTTTTGACAGACACCAACTGATTGCCATTTAGGTTCATAACGACAGAAGGTGAAAACTCTAGGGATGGATAAGTAGCGCTTGTTGGGGTTATCGTTGAATTATTAATAATCGCATTTCGCTTATATAGCACAGGGCATATCTCTAAACGCTCGCACGGCTTCCATACGCCATCATTGTCATAAAAACTAGTTTTTTTGCTAGAGCCGCTTAGCGTACGTAGTCGAAGTGCGTTGTTGGTACCAGTAGAGGTTATTTTTATAGCAATAGCATACTTACCCTCTGCGGGAATTAGGTATGGGTTCTTTAGTTTCGCAGTTATAAACCCTTCCGAAGGAAGTATTCCGCTTGCGAGGGAAGCCCCTAACGAGGAAGTGGGTGGCACAACTTCACCTGGGTTGAGCGGTGCAACATAAACATCATATTGCGCACCTGGATTGACATTATAGAAAAGAACTTCTGTAATCCTGTCATAAAAGCTAAAGTCATTTCTTAGGTCGATGATATTTGTATAACAAAGCGACGATGAGGCTTTATATTCGAATTCTGAAGCGCTAGTAAATTTACCAAAGTTACCATCGATCATCTTTTCGTTTTTGCTTCTTGAAGTAAAACCTGTAATCACATCAAGCGACCCATTGCTTATGCTGGGGTTTTCATAGGAAACCCAAACATACCCCCCATTCCCGAAGCTAGTCCCATAGCTGTTTTTAACCAACCAAGCGCCAGGGTTTTTTGGCTGATTAACGGGTTGGCTTGAATACCTGTTTACGGGAATTGTATCATCCCAGCCTACAATGCACACAGAATGGTTACTCGCTCTATTATTGCTATTATAAAACACGTCTGCAATCCCATAACCAGCATAGACGCCAGTCTGGACACCCCCATATTGCATAATTGCTTTCTTTATTTCAGCCATAGTTGGCGTAATGCGCTGTGTCCCAGTGGCATGAACAACTGTTTCGGCAGCAGCAATTCTCTCAGCCGGCCATATTTGATTCGAATAAGAAAACGGCATTGATGCTTCTGTAGCAATACCACTGCTTCTGTCTAACATATAATTTAAAACTAGGTTTTCTGAAACAGTACCCGACGGAGCTCTGTTTATGTCTTCCATTGGGTTTTGGTTGCTCTTAACAAACCGCAGATGTTCTTCAGATAAGGGGATTTGCCTACCAGTTATTTTGCTCACAAATGTTTCCATTGCTGCCGTCAAAGCAAACGCATTGCAGGTGTCCCCAACCTGCATCTTCACCGGCGTCAGATAGTCAGTTGTCGGGTCGTACTTGGCATCAAAACTTGCTGCTTCAACCGCCAGAGGGGCAACACTAAGGAAGTCGGAGCCTTCTTCCGCTACAGACACGCCATTTGGTAAAAGCCTTGGTTCGTATTGCTCAGGGATTAACCCTCCATACTTTCCCCCATCACCATTTTTCAAGTCTTCGAGGTATTGCTCGAATTCAGGAGAATAGGGTACTGGCGTAAGCCCCGGGTATTCTTGGATATCTTCCATTTCTGCAACAAAGGCAAGCTCTTCTTCAGAAGCAACATTGGGTTCATTGCTTTTCAGGTCTTTCTCACTTGGAGTAAGCCCCGCAATCAAGCTTCCCAGAGCAAAATCGATAGCAAGAGGGTTAACCGTTACTTCCTGGTTGTCATAAGCCTCAAAGTCTGCTGGCAGGTCTGCGTTGACAGCGTCAAAGCCCTCGCCTGCCTCTTCGCTTGCGCTTTCTGTGGCAGTTTCCACAGCCCTTTTCGTAGCACTCTCTTTCGCTTCCCTCGCAATAGATGCCGCGTTAGGATTAGCAAATACGGGAATGGTGCTGAGCAGCGTTAAATTCACGCTCAGCAATACTGCTAAAACACTTTTGATAAAGATATTCCCCTTCTTTTTCATACGTGTTTCCCCCTCCTTGGTCTAGAAGTCATAGCTTGTTTTTTGTTGTTTGAAATGGTGAGATAAGCAAGGAAGCCAAGCTTTGTGAAAGCATTAACTGAAACAGATTGAAATAAACTCGTAACCGAATGTTTATCACACCCTTGCTTGCGATATTAAACCTACTGTTTATAGTAGGTTTTTTAATTCTACTTTAGTTTACTTTTCCTGGGTACCCATCAACCAGAAATTTTTTTCCCACGAGTAACTTTTTTTGGGGACGTGTGAGTGATTTAAGAATGGATCCTTCGCTTCGCTCAGGATGACATAAACGAAACTCCCTTGTCATTCTGAACGTAGTGAAGAATCCACGTGGTTGAGCTATGGATCCTTCGACTTCGGCTGCTTCGCACCCTTCGCTCAGGATGACATGAGGGTTTCAGGATGACTGCACTTCTACATCAACGGAATAAACGTGTCTGCCACTTTCCGAAAAGCAGCTTCAATGTCATATTCAATTTCCGTTCTAAGCATAGGGTAGACATCTCTTCTGAATGCCTGATCCTGCATTTTCGCTTCAAGATTTGCTGCAAACTCATTTGCTGTAGGCAGATGATTGCCCTGAAACGCCATGTATAGCGTATAGCACTCCATCACCTCTAACATGTTCAAATCAACGATATCGCAGGCGTATGTCAAATCGAAAAGATCCCGTCCTTTCTTTCGCTGATACAACGCTCTGAGCTTTGTGCCGATCAGTTCCTCAACTTGATAAGTACGAACATTGCACTCACCTGCAAACCAAAGATTATCTACAGAAAAAGGTATATATGCCCAATCTTGCACTACAAAGTGTTCCTTGCAGTTAATTTCAATCTTTATGCGAAGCTCAATGACTGGTGGAAAAGTGGTCTCAAAACTCAAAAGCATTACGTTGTTGCTCATTTTTCGCTTAGTTTTCGGTTTGCCTAAAAATGCTAATACGCTACGCAATCTATCGAGCGTGGGACCAATGGGCTCTGCCTTCACCTGCACAAAATCAAGATCCTCGGAGTAGCGCGTCTGCGGACTCAAATACAGCTTGTGAAGAGCGGTGCCGCCACGAAAAGCGAGCGAGGAAGCTAGAAGTTCATCAGAATATATTGCCACCAATGCCCTGCAAAGAATCAGGTCTTGCTCCACCTGATGCATGCTCTGCCAGGGAACCGTATTTCTCCATTCTGTAATTGCTGCTTGTGGTATCACTCGTCTACCTCCACGTCATAGTTAACAACAATCTTCCATTTTCCATCATAACCAAGCTTCTGTTTTGTGTCTCCATTTACGAGGTTTGCCCTGCTGAAAGACAATCCGGCCTCTGCGCTTTTTTCATACAGGCTTTGCGCAAGCTCAACCTCACCCAAAGTGCCCTCCAAAAGATAGCCAAGTCTCTGGACGGCAACACGTGACTCATTTCTCAATAAATCCGCATTAAGGATATCGAAGTCAATCGAATCAATAAGTTCTGAAAGTACTGCTGCGACACGAGAAACACCCCCCGAGCGCAAAGGATAACGCACAAGATCGAGGGCAGTTAGAGCAGGTGCAGAAACGTTAATATGTCCACTATTTACAACCTTTTGATCAATGCAGCTTGCAGGCATATTCTTTTTGAATATAAAATCAAGGCGGCTGCCGCTGGCGTTTTTTGAGCGCATATGCTTGTTAGACATCACCTGAAATACCTGTGGTGACTGGTGAGACGCCCCCTGATATGATGCTGCACTTAGTAATGCAACATAATAATCAGCTTTTATGTAGGTCATGAGCTGATTGATATATTCTACTGGCGGAACATTGCCCTCAAATCCATATTCGGGCAACACAATGGCGTAGAACCCCCTCCAGACTGAACGCACTTTTCCCGCCATAGACAATCCGTATAAAGCGTTCCGCATGTTTACATCTGACACGTCTGGAAACTGCGTTCTGGCATCTTCTAGAGAAAATGACGAGCGACCTGTTTTGGGCAAGGCGTCAACCCAGTGCCTCAGATAACTATAGTTTTTCAACCTAGTTCCTTTCATGTGCATTAATCATTATTTTTTTATGATTATTGCACATAAATACCACTTTGTCTAGCATGTCATTCTGAATTCCCAACCCCATGTCATTCTGAGCCCCACCCTCATGTCATTCTGAACGTAGTGAAGAATCCATCCTTAAATTATCTGTCGGTTGCTGACGCAACCTCTCTATTAATACTTCGTTCGCGTACGCTCACTTCGCTGTGGGTCCTTCACTTCGTTCAGGACGACATAAAGCTCCGGGTTTTGTCATTCTGAGCGGAGGGTGCGAAGCACCCGAAGTCGAATGAATCCATAACGGAGTGAGCGAAGCGAACGTAGTGTGATTTAGGGAGGTTGCGAAGCAACCGACAGTTCTTTGAGGGCGCAAGGCGCCCGACAGTAAGTTATATTTCTTTTTGTACTATCTGGGAGTATTCAAGTTCATCGCAAAACAAATCATAGACATACGCCGATCCACAAAGATATAGCTGCGTTTCAGAATCACTCAACTTCTCAAACACTTCCGATTCATAAAACTGCGTCATAGCCTCTTTAACATCAAGGCTATTTTCAATAGCATGAACTTCAATAACGTCACGTACGGTATATTCTGTTAGCTGTTCAATTTTTGTCATCCATGACCCCTTTGAACGTCAATGCCTTAATAGCTTGCACCGTATGAAATGAATACTGATTCGTTAATTTCCGATATTCCATTCCTTGGGCAAGTGCTTCAAGCGAAATAATGTTATCTGCAAACTGCCGAACAACTAAATCTAAAGCGGCACTTTCCGCAAACTCATACATACTAACGACGCTTGTTCCTCCATACAGACGAGAAACTCGCGTAGCCATTTGTAAAGCCTGTTCAGGATAGATTGTTAAATAGAATCCTTTTCCAAAATCTTTGTAAGGGCGACACAGGTTGAGATCTATTTCAGCAACCGCCATATTTGAGCCATGGTAAAGAAGCATCAGATATGACCTCCAGCTGTTCTTGTGATAAGCCTCAGATCGTCAACAGCATCATCGAAGGAAAGAAGATGTTCTGCCTCGTAATGCTCCAGCAAAAAATCAATGCCCCCATAAGTGTTGAGATATTTGAACGATTCTTGGGTGTTCAAGTTTGTTGCACGAGCAAATTCGCTAACACAAGCAATAACATAGGCGATTATTTTACGATTCTTGTTTTCCATCGCTTCATTATAGACAGCCTCTGGATGTGTTTCAAGGACAACACACGGCAACACACGGGGACGCTTCTCGTGTGTTCCATGGATCCTTCATTTCATTCAGGATGACAAAAATGAAACTCTCTTGTCATCCTGAAGGTCGCGCGTGGCGCGCACCTGAAGGATCCACGTGGTTGAGTTTTGGATCCTTCGCTTCGCTCAGGATGACGGGAGTGCCTCAGGACGACGGGGTTATTGTCTTCTCGAAATATCTTTTAACATTTCGGTGGATAGCATTGTGTCTGGTCGTTAGTAAAGATAAAGTGCAAATAGTGATACGGTCCCGTGTACTCTAAGTGAGGCGGGAACTAGAGAGGTCGCAGGTCTACAGATCTGCGGCTTCTTGATTTACATAGGATCAAAATTGAAAGAATAGTGCTTTGCCCCCTCCGCTCAGGATGACGTGGGTGTGTTGCTTTTTGTCATCCTGAACCCTCCTGTCATCCTGAACGAAGTGAAGGATCTAAAACGGAGTGAGCGAAGCGAACGAAGTGCAAATAGAGATGTTGCGTGGCAACCGACAGTTTTTTGAGGGCGCAAAGTGCCCGACAGTAAGTCTCTATTTATCGTCTTCCAGTATTACCCAGAAACCTTTTTTCGTTGAGCCTGCTCTCCTAAGAATGCCTTTTTCTTTGAGGCTTTTAATCGCACGAAGTACTGTGTTTTCGCCAATGCTAAGTGCTTTTGAAATTTCTTTCTGTGTAATAAATATATTCTCTCGAATTAGTGCTAACACTTGCTCATCACGTGCGTCAGTACCTTTCGGAGGAATTACGATTGAATTTCTACCGCCATTTCTACCGCCATTTCTACCTTCATTGGCGGTAGAAATGGCGGTAGAAACCTTGTCGTCCAGTCCTTTTGCTTTAGCTTCGGTTGTTTTCAGCATCACCATCATGCCGTCTGAAGGTCGCGCGCAGCGCGTACCTGAAGGATCCACGTGGTTGAGTTTTGGATCCTTCGCTTCGCTCAGGATGACGCCACGGCGCTTCAAGGTTTTAATGCTGTTCTTTGCTCAATGCCTTGGTGGATTTGCTCATCTATTCCTTCTTCTGCTGAATGATAGTTCTTGCAATGCTGACTTTAATTTGGCATCAGTTTTATTGCACTGCAGTCGTGTGTGTGGGGGGATGTTTAATTCTCTCCGCGCTGCAGAGAGAAAAGCTTCCTGACGATGTTGACGTATACAGCGTAAGCAGTGTCAGGCGTAACCCTATTTTAGCTGACCTATTTCAGCGTCTAGGTTTTATGGAAAGACGCGGGAGCGGACTAAGGAAAATTCGCGAAGAAACGTCGTGGTGTGCCAATTACAAAGATGCTTATAAGCCTCAGTTTTACGATGACGGACATCATTTCACCGTTACGCTTTGGAACATGAATTACCCGGCAAATAACTTGACCGGACAAGTTATCGACAATGCGACTGTAAATCTTACTGTCGGTTGCTAGCGCAACCTCTTTATTCATACTACGTTCACTGCGCTCACTCCGTTTTAGATCCTTCATTTCATTCAGGATGACAAATGTGTGTCAGGTGCTTCGTGCCCTCTCTCTCAAATGTGTGTCGGTTGCTTGCGCAACCTCTCTATTTATACTTCGTTCACTGCGCTCACTCCGCTGTGGGTCCTTCACTTCGTTCAGGACGACATAAAGCTCTGGGTTTTGTCATTCTGAGCGAAGGGTGCGAAGCACCCGAAGTCGAATGAATCCATAACGGAGTGAGCGAAGCGAACGTAGTGTGATTTAGGGAGGTTGCGTTAGCGAAGGATCCACGAGCCCAAAACCCCAACTCATTCCGACTCATTTCTGTTAAGTGTCTTCTTTTGAAGCATGATTTATGCTAAGATACGACGTGTCAGTGAAGCCCGTGTCTTAAAGTGGGTTACGGGCGGCGCTAGTAGCTAAAGAGCCAGTTGCCGCTGGCTCTTATTTGCTAGATACGCCATCCTTTCGCGATTCATGCTTGTGTTCTCGATAAAGTTCCAAAATGAAACTCGCAATGTTGGCCAAAGCCGCCAAAACGACCAAGATTTCAAACATAGGCAACCACCTCCTTTCGAGGCGCCGCCCGCGTCCGGACTCCACTGATACGTGCGCTATCCTAGCACAATTATTTTCACTATTTGATCAGGTTTTTCACGGCGTAAGGTTCGTTGTAAATCGGCGTGAAATTCCCGTTAGATTTCTGTAAGATTCATGCAAGAAAGTCAATGATTCATAGCATTTCATCATCATTCCCACCCACGGATTCTTCGACTACGCGCTTCGCGCTTCGCTCAGAATGACAAATATCTGTCGGTTGCTTGCGCAACCTCTTTATTTATACTACGTTCGCTTCGCTCACTTCGTTTATGTCATCCTGAGGCGAGATACCCTTGTCGTCCTGAACGAAGTGAAGGACCCACAGCGGAGTGAGCGCAAGCGAACGAAGCATTATTAGAGAGGGCACAAGGTGCCCGACACACATTTAAGGGCTAGATCCTTCGGCTACGCACTACGTGCTTCGCTCAGGATGACAAAAAAGTCTCCATGTCATTCCCAACCCCTTGTCATTCTGAACGCAGTGAAGAATCCAAAACGAAGTGAGCGAAGCGAATGAAGTGCAAACAGAGAGGTTGCGCAGCAACCGACAGACTCTTTTCAGATTCCCGATCTTTCGAATACTAGAACCAGCTAAAATAATAAACAGACAGCCGACGAAGGATGATGGAAGAAGGTCGAAGTGCCTCAAAAAGTTTCAATCCGTTTCTTTGATGACAGAGAAGTTCGTGCTGTCTGGGATGACGAAGCTGTTAAGTGGTGGTTTTCTGTCATCGATATCGTCGGTGTTTTGCGCGATGAAAGTGATTATGAAAAAAATCGAAATTACTGGAAATACCTCAAGGCAAAGCTGAAACGCGAAAACAGTCAACTGGGTAGTGTGACTACCCAGTTCAAATTTATTGCACCAGACGGCAAGTATCGGGCAGCAAACGTTTTGGATTATGATGACATAATCGAACTTGCAAAAAACTTTCCAAGCAAAAAAGCAAATCGTTTTATCGAATGGTTTACCTATAGCGAAGAAACGATTGACGGCAAAAGCAAGACAAAGGCCTATGCGTTATTCGATAGTTCTTTGCTCGAAACAATAGAAGTTGGCACACTTAAGGGTTTGCAGCAAATTCATGGCTATCTTTTTGGTGGGCTCTACGATTTCGCTGGACAAATAAGAAAGCACAATATTGCAAAAGGCGGCTTTCAGTTCGCTGTGGCTCGCTTTTTACCAGAGGCTTTGCAAGCAATCGAAGAAATGCCCGAAGGCAGTTTCGAAGAAATAACCGACAAGTATGTAGAGATGAATATAGCCCACCCTTTTATGGAAGGTAATGGCAGAAGTGCTCGTATTTGGCTTGATTTGATTTTCAAGAAAAACCTGCAACTCTGCGTTGACTGGAGCAAGATAGGGAAAAAAGATTACCTCGATGCCATGAAAAATAGTGTGACGGATTCGACAGATATAAAGGCATTGATTAAAGCTGCCCTTACCGACAAAATCTACAACCGCGAAGTATACATGAAGGGCATTGATTACTCTTATTATTACGAGCAAGTGAACGCGTGAGCACCCCTGTCATTCTGAACGCAGTGAAGAATCCATCCTTAAACTTACTGTCGGTTGCTAGCGCAACCTCTCTAAAAATATCTGTCTGGCACTTTGTGCCCTCTTTATTCATACTACGTTCGCTTTCGCTCACTCCGTTTTAGATCCTTCGGCTACGCACTACGTGCTTCGCCTCAGGATGACAAAAAAGTCTCCTTGTCATCCTGAAGGTCGCGCGCAGCGCGTACCTGAAGGATCCATGTGGTTTATGGATTCTTCGGCTGCGCCTCAGAATGACATGCTCGCCAAGGCTCCTTCGGCTATGATAGTAACTCCAACAAAGCAACAAGCAAAAGGAGCGAGTTTCTATGTGCGGTATCTGCGGTTTTACCCAGACAGAAGATGCAGACGCGTCATTTCTTAAAGCAATGTGCGACATCATGGCGCACCGAGGCCCCGACGGCGAAGGCCAATACTTCGACCAGGGCATCGCCCTCGGGCACCGCCGCCTTTCCCTGATCGACCTCGCCCACGGCCACCAGCCTATGGTGCGCGCCGAAAACAAGAAAGATTCCGCAATCATTTTCCCCTCGATCGGCCACACAGAAACCGGCAACTACGCCATCGTGTTCAACGGCGAAATCTACAACTACCAAGACCTCCAAAAAGACCTCGCCGCCGAAGGCTACACCTTCAAAACCCATTCAGACACCGAAGTTTTGCTGGTCGCCTACCTTGCCTGGGGTAAGGAATTGCTGGAAAAGGTGCGCGGAATGTTTGCCTTCGCCATCTGGGACAAAGCGAAGCAGGAACTGTTTTGCGCCCGCGATTTCTTCGGCATCAAGCCCTTTTACTACACCATGGCAGACGGCAATTTCGCCTTCGCCTCTGAAATCAAGGTCCTCCTTGAGCACCCCGCGGTCGCCGCCGAACTCAACCACGACGCCCTGGAACACTATCTCAGCTTCCAATATTCCGTGTTGCCCGAAACCTTCTTCAAGGGCATCTTCAAGCTGCCTCCCGCCCACTACCTGGTGGTTTCCCCGGGGAAAGCGCCGCAAATCGAGCGCTACTGGCAGGTAGATTACGCCATCGACGAATCAATTTCGGAAGAAACCGCCCGCGAAAACATCCATGCAGCGGTGCAAAATTCCGTGAAATATCACATGATTGCCGACGTGGAAGTGGCGTCTTTCCTTTCCAGCGGCGTGGATTCCAACTACCTCACCGCCAGCCTGTGCAAGCAGGGCGACAACATCAAAACTTTCACCGTGGGCTTCGAAACCGCAGATGGCGAAAAGTACAACGAAATTTCTTACGCCCGGGAAGCCAGCGAACACCTCAAAGTTGCCAACTACAGCCGCGTGATTTCCGAAGCAGATTTCTGGAATAACCTGGAAAAAGTTCAGTGGCATATGGACGAACCTTCCGCAGACCCTTCCGCGGTGGCGCTGTATTTTGTGGACCAAGAGGCCTCAAAGCAGGTTAAAGCGGTGCTTTCTGGTGAAGGCTCCGACGAATTTTTTGGCGGGTACACCATTTACCAAACCCCTCTGGAAAACAAAAAAGTCGCCTGGTGCCCTAAGCCGCTTTTACGGGCTGGATCAGCGATTTTGCGAACTTTAGGAATCCGCGGTGCAAACTATCTTTGGCGCGCAGGAACGCCTCTCAAGGACCAGTTTATCGGAAACGCCTACAATTTCACTATGGAAGAACGCAGCCGCATCTTGAAGCACCACACGCCCCAAAATACGCCGCAAACCATCACCGCCCCTCTTTACAACCAGGCCTCACACGTCGATGAAGTCACCCAGATGCAATATATCGACATGAACCTTTGGCTGGTGGGCGACATTTTGCTGAAAACCGACAAAATGTCTATGGCGCACAGCCTTGAAAGTCGCGTCCCATTCCT
>Ga0209755_10001669_pt1 | contig 33572 bp, 29 predicted proteins | sample TergutCo191P1_FD_187301 | JGI IMG/M metagenome (GOLD analysis project Ga0209755, IMG submission 187301) | Cornitermes sp. P1 segment gut microbial communities from Petit-Saut dam, French Guiana - Co191P1 (SPAdes) (version 2) | ecosystem: Host-associated > Arthropoda: Insects > Digestive system... | reverse complement strand
TCGCGCTCGTCGCTTTAGCAGGCGAGGCGGCGCTGTTATGCCGTCACGCCCTTAATTTCCCCAATCACCTCAATCCCGCCCATCCCCATTTTGGAAAACGCGAACCACTTTCCGCCCAAATCCTTGAGCCTCGCCCCAAGGCGGCAGGCGTCTTTGCCGTCCGGGTTGCGGTGCGGGAGTTCTCGGCTACGGCAGTTTCGGCCCGCCTACGTCAGGGCGAACGCCTTTTTGGCTTCCTCTAAGGAGTGTCCGCTTTCGAGGAATTCGAGGATATTCCGGCGTTCTTCCAACCGTCCTTTCCGCTCGCCCTCCTGCCACCCCTCTTGGCGTCCCTCTTGGCGTCCCACCTGCCATCCTTCCTGCTTAAAGACGTTATCAAGCCCGGTTGCAATGGCTATGCGTTTGGCCATCGCTTGCATATCGTCCATATATCCCTCCCTTAATAGGAATTCCAAGTTTTCGTTATATACCGTCGTTAACCACGGGGTCAGGTGCATCCAATGCTCCTCACCCTTGTTACTAAGTTCCACGAGTCTCTTTGCCCCGGCGTGACCGATGTCGCAGTTCAGGTCTTTGAGCAGAAACTCGCTGTCGGGCAGTTCCGAGCTTACCACCACCTGTATCGCCAGCGACTTTTCCGGGGCGGTGCCCTTATACATAATATAATATATTCCGGGTTCTTTTTGCAATACCCTGTAGCCTAAATCTTTTTCAAGGGTTTCGAGCAGCTTTTTCGGCTTTTTGAAGCAAACTATGGTTGCGCTCATGTCGGTTTGGCTGATTTCCTCTTGCGAGGCGTAGAGGCAGGCGTACCCGAGGACCTTGTTAAATACGTGGACGGACGGCGGAGCATCGACAGGGCTCTTATACTCTAAGATATTGTGGCCGCGAAAGATACGTGCCCAGCAGCGGTCTATTTCTAGGCCCGGCTTCTTTTTGATGATAAGTATGTCTATCCGCAGCGACTGCTTGGACAGGTGCTGTTCCTCCCTGAGCGTGACCTCCCGGTACTCCCTCAGGTAGTGCCAAAAGGCGGTGAACGCAGCCGGGTGGAACGGCGTTGGCGGCTTGCGCTTTGGCTTTTGGGCTTTGGCGCCGGCAGTACTAACGGCTTTTTTGGCCATAACAAAATCTCTTTCCGCGATAACGATATAGCTATCGCACGGTCGTATTGTGACATTTTTGGTAAAACGGAAAAAATGCAGAGATTCGCCGTCAGCGGTTATTGCAAACCGTGATGGCCGGAGTTGCTCCCGGCAAATCTGGGAGCCGCCGTTGTCAACCGAGAGATTCGCCGTCATTCATTAATTTTGACGACCGGAGTTGCGCGCCTGAGATTAGACATCTTCAGGGTGCGCTGCCGTGTTACAGATATAAAATAATAATTTACGGGGCTAAAGTCAAAATAAAAATCAAAACATTTTCCCATAGTGTTTTTAAAAAGCAACGCTCAAGTTATGCCGTCACGCCCTTAATTTCCCCAATCACCTCAATCCCGCCCATCCCCATCTTGTAAAACGCGAACCCCTTTCCGCCCAAATCCTTGAGCCTCACCCCGATGCGGCAGGCGTCTTTGCCGTCCGGGTTGCGGTGCGGGAGTTCTCGGGTACGGCAGTTGAGTACGCCTCCCGTGTTCCCGGCGGTACCGGTAGTCTTTGGATCCGGTGGAATATATTTTGCATCCATCGTTTTGTCTGCTCGGAAGCGCCAATTTCGCCGTTCTGGTCCACATTTTTGTGGTTATTGGCGGTAATTTTATCTTTTTCTTGTTTTTCCGGCTGGGAAATAGTATATTATTTGTGACCCGTTGATGCTTATTGGAGGGTGTGAGCATGATTTATGATATTCCAAAGCCGCGGTTGAGTTCTGAATTTACGATAGATGATATTCATAAAGTCCGTGAATGGAACTATGAGCGGTTAAAGGACTCGACCCCGGAGGAGCGCAATGCGGAATCCGGGCGAAAGATGCTTGATTACGTGGAGCGTTTCGGCTTGGTTTTCGATCAAGCGCGAGATTGCTATGTACATTATCCCAAATGACAGTTTGTATCTGACTAATTGCCACCTTACCGTCCCGTGCGGTGGTCTTTGGGGTGGAGCGACTGTCAGGCCACGCCCTTAATCTCCCCAATCACCTCAATCCCGCCCATCCCCATCTTGTAAAACGCGCCCCCCTTTCCGCCCATGAGCCTCACCCCAAGGCGGCAGGCGTCTTTGCCGTCCGGGTTGCGGTGCTGGAGTTCTCGGCTACGGCATTTACTATTAGAATACGCTTTTTATAATGGCCTTGATTTCAGCGAACTTATCTGTGCCAAGCGTTGTTGTTTTATAGTTTACGCTTATATTTTTCTTTCCGGAAAACGGTTTTTGCAGTCTGTCAAGCGACACGGAGAAAATTAGCCCCCGTGAGGTACACGGGGGCGGTAGACCCGCTGAAAGGAACGTGCGACGTTACCGCCGCACATTTATAATATACTACAATTTTGTCTAAAAATCAATGTTTTTACGAAATTTATCTAAACCATTGATTAACGAAATGCTGGATTTATGAATGTAATAAGTGTAAAAGCAAGGAGTTATAAACAATATTTTTTCGCTCCCCGCCACAACGATATTTTTCAAACGTTCCTCACAAACCGCCGGGGTTTTGCACTAACTTATAAAAAATCCTTGTTCCTCGTACCTCCATATGTTATATTATTGATATCGCGCGGAGGTAAGAAATATGCCGAACACGGAAGTAACGGCAGAAGAGATGCGCGATATATGACAAGAGGACTGTGTTATTTGGGGATAACATACAACCCATACAAAGAAAGGCTATGCCATGAACATTACAGTCAGAAAACCGACCGAGGACGAAAAAAGCGTGATGTTGAGCAAGCCCATTTGGACGTGCGAGGTGTCCGAGTTCGACTGGGGCTACGACAGCGAGGAGACCTGCCTTATACTTGAGGGGCAGGTAACGGTCGAATACGACGGCGGCAGCGCCAGCTTCGGGCCGGGGGACTACGTAATCTTCCCGCGGGGGCTTTCGTGCGTCTGGAAAGTTGCCGCGCCGGTCAAAAAACACTACGTGTTCAAGTGAGGCATATCGCGATTTATCGAAACGCCAGTGTATTGATACAAAATACGCCGATCAAAAACGATGTCCCCATGTATGGCAGTGGGAATAGAGAATCATCCGCCAAAGGAGGATAACTTATGGGCTGTACGAGCAATACCGCAATGAAATGCAGCTGCACCTACTCCTGCCCACGCAGGGGGAAGTGCTGCGAGTGCCTCGCGTACCACGTGCGCAGCAGCGAGTTCCCGGCCTGCTTCTTCTCTAAAGAGGCCGAGGCAGCCTACGACCGGAGCTTCGCGGCGCTCAAGCGGGACCGGGGGTAACTGGATACGCATCAGCCCAAATACTCCTCAATCTTCCCCTTTATCATCCCCTCCGAAACAAGAAACGGCTTGTCGGTTATGCTCACCTCAATCTCATTGCCGGAAACAGCCCGGCACGCGCCCTTTATCTTGCCAACCGGCGACGACACCTCAAGCCGCCCCTGAGCGCCGTCCCACTCAAACACCCCGCCGTTAGCCGCAACCGCGCTTTTTACTTCATCAACCGAATCGGCGACGCTCTTTTTTAATTTGATGCGAAAAGCCATAAAGCCTCCAATGTGTTTGAATTTTTCGCGAGTCAGCCCATTTCGATATAAGGCCAGCCTGCACTTTCCAGGGTTTTGCGGATGCTTACTGTAAAATAATTAATGAACGGAGGCAGGAGAGCGTTTTTCCTGTATCCCGCTGGCCTAACAAAAATGCCAATTATATAAAATCATACATATAATATAGCCCCCGGCGGCGTCTTGTTAAAACATAAGCTCCCCCACCCGGCAGTAGTTCACGTACTCCGCCGCGCCCTTCTCCTTCATGCGGTCGCTGCCGTTGTAGACTACGTACCCTTCCCTGATTTTTGCCGACAGTTTCCTGAACGCCTCTATGTTGCGGCCGTGGGTTGAGCAGTAGCTGGCGCCGCACTTTATCTCTATGGGGATTATATCTTCGCGGATTTTCACTATGAGGTCTATCTCTAACCCGCTCCGGCTGCGGAAGTAGTAGAGTTCGGCGTTTTTCCCACGGTTGCGGCAGTTTTTGAGGGCCTCGGCGACCACCATGTTCTCGAAGAGGTTTCCGACCTGCGGGTGGCGCTGTATATCTTTGTCGTTTTTGATCCCCAGCAGGTGCGCGGCCAGGCCCACGTCGGTGAAGTAGAGTTTCGGCGTCTTCATCACCCGTTCCCCCAGGCCGCCGGGGTAGCACGGCAGCCTGAAGATGATGAACCCCGTCTCCAGCGCCGTCACCCAGGACATTATGGTCGTAGTTGATACGCCTACGGCCTCGGCGTAGGTGCCGAAGTTCACGGCCTGCCCCACGCGGCCGGCGAGCATACTCATAAAGCGGCCAAGCGCCTCGTGGCTGCCGGTTACTATAAGGCGCGAGACGCAGCGCTCCAAGTATCCGGCGCGGTAGTTTTGGCGCTGTGCATCGTGCTCCCCTGCGGTGTGGCCGGATATGCAGTATACGTGCGGCATGAACCCGCCGTGTATGTACCCGTCGCGGCCGAGGCGCACGCCTGAGCGCACGAGTTCCCCAATGGTAAGCGGCAGCAGCGTTGCGCTGGCTAGTTTTTCCGTTGACGCGGGCGCGACGATGGATTTCTGCGGGCGTAGCGACGACACCAGAATAAACCGCCCCGGACGCAAATTCCCTGCCGTTGCGGCGCGTATAGCCCCCGAAAGCTCCGGCGCGAGCCGGAACTCGTCTATGATTATACCGCCGCCAAAGCCCGCAGCGCAGCGCGCCAGAAAATCACGCGGGCTGGCGCGCGCAAGCTCACGGGCCTCAGCGCTGGCGCTAAGGCTGACATACCTGTGGCCCGGAAACAGCTTTCTTACAAGCGTCGTCTTCCCGGATTGGTACGGCCCGGAAATAACAAGCACCGGGCGCACTTTGGACATGGCCAATATATAGCGCGAGGCTTCTCGCCTTATCATCATAAAACCCCCCTTTTATGGATGATATTATACGAGAATCTATCTTGCTTTTTTTACAGCAATATATGTATCAACCGCGCTTGTTTTTTACCCCCGTAAACAATCGCACGATTGACAGCGGCGCTGTGAACCAAAACGGTTCCAGCCGCTTTTTTACCAGCTTTAAAGAGGCGGCGATGCGGATTGACTGAGGGCAGTGCGCCTCACATTTACCGCAGCTTTTGCACGAGCCCGCCATACCCTTGCTTGTAGTAAGCGCGGCGGTCGCCTGAAGATACTTTTGCAGCGAGGACATTCTGCCCATAACGTAGGACATATTGTACGCGGAGAAGCAATCGGGGATATTTACGCCAAAAGGACACGGGACGCAGTAACCGCAGCCCGTGCACTTTATGCGGTTGGATTCGTTGAACGCGGATATAGCCTTGTCTATGGTTTCAAGCTCTTTTTCATTAAGGGTATTGGGCGCGGAAACAGATTCCGCGGCGGCAATGTTGTCGTCGAGGTCCCGCCGGCTGCCCATACCCGACAATACCGTTGTGATTTGTGGATGGTTCCAGAGCCAACGCAGCGCCCTCGCCGCCGGGGTAAACTGATTCCCCGCCTCTGCAAAGACCTCCCTGACCTTTGGCGGCAGATCCCCCTCGCGCGCCAGCCGCCCGCCCAGAAGCGGCTCCATGATCATAACGGGGATCCCCTTGGACGCGGCGTGCTCAAGCCCTGTACGCCCCGCCTGGTTGTTTATGTCCAAATAATTGTACTGTATCATCGTAAAGTCCCAGTCCCGCGCGTCAACAATTTTTACATAGTCGTCGCGCTTGCCGTGAAACGAGAACCCAAGCTGCCTGATCTTCCCCGCAGCCTTCTTCTCGTCAATCCACCGCTCTATACCCAAATCGCACAGCGACCGCCACTGCTCCGGCGTGGTTATCATGTGCATCAGATAGTAGTCGACATACTCCGTTTTGAGCCTTTTGAGGGACGTATTGAAGAATTTGTCGAAATCGGCGTACGATTTGCACATGAAGATCGGCAGCTTCGTGGCTATGCTGATCTTCCCCCTCAGGCCGGTGTTTTGGACAATCTGCCCGAACGCTTCCTCGCTGCCGGGGTAGATATACGCCGTGTCGAAGTAGTTGACGCCGCGGCTTACGGCATCAACGACCATAGCCTCCGACGCCGCCATATCAATCTTCCCCTTGATACGGGGGAAGCGCATACAGCCGAATCCGAGGGCCGAGAGCCTGTTCCCAAATTTGTCCGAACGATATTGCATAAAATTCTCCTGTCTTTAGCCGCCGTAATGTAAATTTATATCAGGGGCGGCGATATTTCAACTTTTAATTAATTTAACAGACATGGCGGCAACATGACAACAGTAGAATCCCCAACACGCGTAACACTGGCGCTTGATATCATCAGGCGTATTGAAGACGGGCCCATGGCGGGGTACCACGAGCTCGGCATCGTCAAGCACATGGTTTCCATTTGCGACACTCTGCACGTGGAAGAGGCGGCCGGGGGGAGCGATACGTTAGAGTGCGATGACCTGCGGGTACCGGCGGACGACTCCAACATCTGCCTCAGGGCGGTCAAGCTCGTCAGAGACCGGTTCCGCGTGGGCGGGCCGCTCAAGATCTCCATCGAGAAGCGCATCCCCGTAATGGGCGGCATGGCCGGCGGCTCGGCCAACGCGGCGGCAACGCTCCACGCGCTTGACGAACTCTGGCGGCTCGGCCTGTCGCTGGCCCAATACCGCGACCTCGGCCGTACCCTGGGCATGGATGTCCCCTTCTTCTTCACCGGCGGCACGGCGTTCGACAGCGAGGCCACAAAGGTTATAAGCAAGATAGATACAAACATGAAATTCCACATAATACTGGCAATCCCCGAATTCGGCGTCAATACAAAAGAGGCTTACGGGGGGATAGACTACAGCCGCACCGGCAAAAGCACAGATATGACCGAAGGGCTGATGAACGCGCTGCGGAACGATGACTTCTCCGCTGCCGTAAAATATATGCACAACGATTTCGAGCCGTCAATATTCGAAAAACATCCCCGGCTGAGGGAGATTAGAGACAGCCTGCTCTCGGCCGGGTGCGCCTCGGCCACCATGAGCGGCTCCGGGTCAACAATAATAGGCATCGCCGCGGATAAACAGAGCGCGGAGAAGATCGCCGGGGCTATAGACTGCCGTACGATAGTTACGGAGACCTACCACCCCCGGTAAAAACGGTCCGGGCGGTAGAACCCGTTGTAAAAGTACGCCGACTCCGGCTGCTTTATCACCGACACGCGCAGCATGAAGTTGTCGCTGGGCATCCACGTTATAGACGCGTCTATCGGCATATTCCTGAAATAGTCCAGCGACTGCAGGTTGTCGGACGTGAAGTTGCCGTACCGGTTGAACGTGGAGTGGATGGGCATGTCGAAATTCAGGCTCAGAACCACCGGCGCGTTGAACCTGTAGTGCATCATGGTCGAATAGACGCTCTGCGACTTGACGTCGGCCACGCGCGTGCCGCCGGCCATGAAGCTCATGGAGTGGTTGACCTGAAAACGGGCCGGGTCAAGCAGCCCGGAATAGGCCGGGCCATCCCCGGCCGGCGACGACCCCGAACTGCCAATATCGTACGCGCCCTCAGACTGGGCGAAGAGAGAGACCGCCGCCGTAAGTACCAATGCAACCGCAATGCGCTTTATCATAACTACCTCCGGTCCCTGCGCACACGCACGTCCCTGCCGTTTTCGTTTACGTACACGCCGGCGGCGCGGGCCTTGGCCGGCAGGCGGCCCGGATTTACCGAGGTCGAGTAGCGCGCGCGGCCCAGCACGTCATAATAAATATTGTTGGTACCCTTCAAAGCGGCGGGACGGCGGGATACGGCCGGCCTGAACTTTATGGACGCGGCCACTTCGTTCGCAGCAGAGAAATTATCGAACGCTACTGCCATCTCGCCCTTATCCGAGTAAGCAAAGAGCCCTACACCAACAATCTTGAAACCGGCCGGAAGAACGCCGCTGTGGGCCAAGGGCTTTCCGTTCGCAAAAAATTCGATCTCCGATGCCCCCGAACTCCTCTTGATCTCGAGCGTATCAATAAATACGGAACCGAAACTGACCCCCGAACCTTTTATGGCATTGCTTGAGGCGGGGATGTATGTGTTACTGATATAGTCCCATACGGCGTATCCGCTGACCCCGGTTATTCCAAAATTCATAGTTGGAACGTACTCACCGCTCTCGCCTATCAGTATAATTCCATACATATTGTTGGTTGCGCCTGAAATATGCCGCGCCTCTACGCTTACGCTGAACGCGCCGGGCAGATCCAAGTCTGCGTACCTCACCGCAACGGTACCTTCAGGCACCTGCATCTTCATCATGCCGTCATCTTCCGTAACCTGAGACGCCGGGCCGCCGTAGTTGAGGGATTTCCAGTACTTGAGTCCGTTTCCGTTGAAGTTGTCGGAAAAAGAGCCTTTCGCCTCACCCGGCTTGAACTCGTCGGTCATGCTGAACGCGCCGAAAACACCGCTTGCGCCGGGAGACAGCGCGAGCGAAACATCACCGGAGGCATACTGGGAATCGGTAATTTTCCCCTGAAAGACATCGTTAGCGAATATGTGCAGCTCCGAGCCGCTCTTGCTGACCGTCAGCTTGTTGTCCGAAGCCTTGAGGTCAAAACTGGTATGGTAGAATATTGGGGTCCACGAATATTGGTTGGTTGCCACTGCAACGTATTTGAGCACAGACACCCGGCCATCTAAAAGGGTAAGGACATACCCGGTGGGGATCTCCCCGGAACCCCGGCAGAACATCACCCCCGCGTGGGCGTTGTCATCGGGCCCCTGCTGTGAGCGCAAAACGTAGGATATGGTAAAAGTCGCCGGTTTGGCCCCGTCAAACTGGTAGCGGTACTCACCGAGGTACCCGTTCGTGTTGTTTATGCTGGCCCCACCGCTGCCCATATCAACAGTCATACCCGGAGCGGCGGAGTTTCTCCACCCCTGCAGATGCGAGGCGCCGGCATCGGTAAAATCATTGACCAGCAGGTCGGCGGCGCCGGCGGGCAGAATCGCCAAAACCAGTGCGAAAGTGAACGAAACGGCATACTTGAAGCTGAAACGGTGCATTAATCCCTCCAGTTTTTGTGTTTTTATAGTGTTAATTGGTTAAAATTCGAAACAAAACGGCTATATCCTATAAATATACGGTTTATTTTGGGAAAAAGTGCATAAAAAATTAAAAAAAATAGGTTCCGCAAAAAGTTGATACTCCCCATCCCCGTCAACCCATATATTATATTCTATAAAATAGTACACATATTCGTTATCGAAAGGCTTGTACCTTGAGCGTATCCAATTTTTCATGGGTTATCCCCAACAGGCTCGCCGGCAGCGCGGCGCCCGACTTCACCGGGGTTATAGGCGCCTCCAACGCCGACTGGCTGGCCGAGCAGGGCGTAGACGTGCTGGTCTCGCTGGCGCAGCCGCACGGCCCCGCAGCGGAAGAGTGCGAACGGGCCGGCATCGACTGGATTTTCTACCCCATCGCCGACTTCAGCGTCCCCGACGACCCCGAATCCTTCGCCGCCCTCGTGGAAGACATCGTAGACGCAATGTACGACGAGGAGGGCATAGGCGTCTGCGTACACTGCCAGGCGGGGATCGGCCGCACCGGGCTGCTGCTCGCATGCGTAATGGGCAAATACCTCTCCATCTCCGGCGAAAAAGCCGTCGCGGCGGTGCGCAAGGTGCGCCCCGGATCGCTCGAAACGCCGGACCAGGTAAACTACGTAAAACAGTTCCTGCGCGAGGCAAACTCATAATGAGCGGCAACATCGAACTCGATGTGCGGCGAATACTGCTCAAGGACGAAGAAAACCTCAGCCCCTTCGCCAAAAAGAGCAGCGAGTCCCTCGGACGGCGCAAGCCGCTTCAGCGCGACCCGTTCCGCCTCGAATTCGCCCGCGACGAGACTCGCATACTCCACTCCCGCCCGTTCCGGCGCCTCAAACACAAAACGCAGGTGTTCCTATCCCCCGATAACGACCACATCTGCACGAGAATGGAACACGTACTGCACGTCTCAAGCATCGCCACGGTCATAGGCCGCTGCCTCAACCTCAATACCGACCTGATAAACGCCATAGCCAAGGGCCACGACCTCGGCCACCCGCCGTTCGGCCACGCCGGCGAGCGCGTGCTCGACGGAATCCTTAAAAACGAGGGCATCAGCGGAGGATTCAAACACGAGATACACGGGCTGCGCATCGTCGACAAACTGACGAACTACGGCGACGGGCTCAACCTGACATACGAGGTCAGAGACGGCATCGCCACACACTGCGGGGAGAGCTTCGACCGCACCGTCGCGCCCAATCGCAGCAGAAACCTGAACGACCTCGAATCATTGGATGACCGCGGGCCTTATCCCGCTACCCTTGAGGGGTGTTTAGTGAGGCTTGTGGACCGCATCGCCTACTTGGGGCGGGACCTTGAAGACGCTATCAAGGCACGCCTTATAAAAAAAGAGGATATCCCGGCGGAAATCGCCAATACGCTGGGGACGGAAAACGGGCATATTATAGGGGTGTTTGTGAATGATACCATAGCCAACAGCGCGGGTAAGGACTGTATCGTGATGAGCGCGGAGGTTTTCGAGCTTATGAAGAGGTTCAAGGATTTTAACTACGACCGGATATACCGGCATCCCGATGTTGCGCATGTGTCAAACAAGATTAAGAAGATGCTGGAGATACTTTACGGGGAGCTTTACAAGATATACGTCGAATCGGAGTACGGGCGGAACACGGAGTTTATCAGGACGCTGGTGAGGGAGGCGCCGGTTATGGAGACTTTTTTCAGTTTCATCAAGAATACTAATTATCAAGATGGGGTCGCGGCATGGCGGGTGGTTATTGATTATATTGCGGGGATGACGGATCATTTTGCGGAGAAGACGTTTTCGCAGTTGTTTGTGCCATCACCGTTTATCTGAAAATCAAAGTCAAAATCAAGGGATGTAGGGGGAAGTCTCCCCCTCGCTCCAGCCAAATTTCAAAAATGGCAAAAAGACGCCATTTTTGAAATTTGTCTTCCGCTACCCCCTCTGCGGGGACACCCCGCAACGCCCCGGTCGTAGATACCCCCCCTTCAATTTCCCCCTTAGGGGGAAACTTTTTAAAATCGGTACGTCAACATCAAAGTCAACATCAAAATCAACATCAACGTCAACTGCAAGATTAACGGCAAAATCAACGGCAACGTCAATGGCAGAACATATTAAAATCGGTATGTTAATGGCAATGTTAACAGAACGATTTTTTCAGCAGATCCAGGTCTAACTGCGGGTAGACCGGGAATTTGGCTAGCAGGGCTTTTACGCGGGTGCGCGCTTCGTTTGCGGCGCTGGCGTCTATTATGTATTTCGCCTTGCTTGGCTTGCCGGCGTTTTCGCCTGATGTTACCGTCTCCGGCTTTGTGTTGGAGAGGACCAATTTCAGGACCGCCGCTATCTCCTTCATCTCGTCAACGCCCATCCCTAACGTAGTAGTTGCCGGGGTGCCTATGCGCAGGCCGCTGGTGTACCAGGGGCCGTTGGCGTCGTAGGGGAGGGAGTTTCTGTTCAGGGTGATCCCGCAATCCCTCAGGGCGCTTTCGGCCTGACGGCCTGTCAGGCCATAGGGTGTTACGTTGATCAGGAAAAGGTGGTTTTCCGTACCGCCGGTTGCTACCGTCATCCCCTCATCTATACAGAACTTGCTCATGGCGGATGAGTTTTTGACGATTGACGCGGCGTAATCCCTGAACGCCGGCGAATTCGCCTCTGTCAACGCAACGGCTTTCGCGGCCATTACGTGGCCCAACGGGCCGCCCATTACCAACGGGCAGCCTTTGTCAACACTCTCCGCAAACTCCTCCGTGCACAGCACCAGGCCGCCGCGGGGGCCGCGAAGCGTCTTGTGCGTGGTGGTCGTTACCACGTGGGCGTGGGCCACCGGGTCAAAATCGCCCTCAAATACCTTGCCCGCCACAAGACCGGCAAAGTGGGCCATATCTACCATAAACACCGCCCCGGCCTTGTCCGCAATCGCCCTCATCCGCGCGAAGTTGATTTTCCGGGGATACGCGCTGTAGCCCGCCAGCAGGATCAACGGCTTCAGGTCAACGGCCATCTTCTCTATCACATCATAATCAAGTATCCCCGTACCCTTGTCAACACCGTAATTGTACGCGTCGAACATCTGCGCGGAAACGTTGTGACGGTACCCGTGCGTCAGGTGGCCGCCGGAGTAGTAATCCATACCCAGCAATTTCTGGTTCCCCAACCGCGCCCGCAGCTTGTTCCAATCCTCCTGCGACAGCTTGGACGGGTTGGTCTCACCCATCTCCTCAAGCGCCGGGATCTGAACGCGCGCCGTTAATATCGCCCAATACGCTATAAGGTTGGCGTCGGCCCCGCTGTGCGGCTGCACGTAGGCATGCTCCGCGCCAAAGAGCTTGCGGGCCTGCTCAACCGCATACGACTCTATGGTGTCTACGTTGGCGCAGCCCGCGTAAAACCTGTGGTTCGGGAAACCCTCCGCGTACTTGTCGGTGAGCAGGTTGCCCATGGCCAGCTGCGTAGCCAGCGAGCAGTAGTTCTCGCTGGCTATCAGCTTGAGGTTGGACCGCTGGTCTTCAAGCTCCTTAACGGTCGACGCGGCTACGGAAGGCGCAACCCTGGCGACCTCCTCAAGATTGGCCAGATAGGCAACAAGGCCGGTGTCGACCTTGCTTATGTCGGTTTTGGACAGGTACGAACTGAGAATATTGGTTGACATTTTAGCCCTTTTTGTTCAAAATTGTGTTGTTGACTATTAAATAACAAAGTCCTCCCGTATCCACGGGAGGACTGGTATCACGCATCGTACGCAACCACAGCGCTCTTGCCGGCAAATTACTCTTTTTTCTTAAGCTGATTGCCCAGCATAGCCGCATCAAAGCTGAACGAGTAGTAGAGGAAAGGCGCGGTCCTGCCGTCTTCAAAGCGCTCGCCCTCCCTGAAACGACTATGCACGAAGAAATCGCGGATCTCGGTCTCGTCGGTTATCTCGCGCTTCTCTGCCGTACCATCTTCAAGCACGAACTCTTTGGTGGTCTTAATGGGAACGACTTCAATGGTCTTGGCCTCTCTGCGCGGAGTGACCAAAACCTTGAATACCGTGCCTTCGGGAACCTCGACATGCGCGCCGTCATTGGACTTGATCTCAATCTTGCCCTTGTCGTTCAATTCTCCGTAGGACGCATCGAAACGGGCGCGCTCAAGCCTCTCGCCCAAAACCAGCTCGTCGCCCTCCTTGATACCCAACCCCTCGCCGCCGCCGCATCCGATGGCCAAAGCAAGAACTACCGCCGACAGTACTGCAGAACCAATCCTTTTCACTAAAATCCTCCTTGTTTAGGAATTTTTTATTTAAATTTTACATAAAATCTACTTTCATATATATATATAAGTATAGATTTCGGGCGGCTACTATTCAAGTTTTTTTTAAAATCAATTTTTCCCCCGCTGCCGCTGGGCGGCGGGATATCACCCCTACAATACCGTTTCCGTAGGGATACGCAAGGCGCCAACGGGGTGCGGAATCCATCCCAAACAACACCGTTTTTGCCGGATATCCTCAATACCGCACCCGTACGCCATGCAGGCCGCCCACAGCGCCGGGGGTACCATAAACCGCCTGTTTTTATTGAAGGCACGACTAAATAACCATCGGCAACCGCACGACAGCCGTTATGTCTCCGAATGGCGCAGGTATAATATTTAATCGTGAGATCTAAAAAAAATTTTTTATTTTTGCGAATCCCACCAACTTTTTCGTATATTGTATATTAGGGACAGTATGGCTTGGGGGGCCGTCTAAAGCAGTTGGGGACAGTCAGTACAAGGGGCAGACAGCCATGTCTTTGTCGGTGCAATCGGCAATGAACGCGTCCATTGAGGCTCTCGCGGGCCGGGTGGGTTCCTATATACCGCACAGCGCGGGCATGGGCGCCTCATACCTTAGCGGCGGAGCTATGCGCGCCGACCCCGCGCGCTTCGGGGTTCCAAACGCCCCAAGCGTAACCCCGCCAACCCAGATAGACCAGTACATCCCGTCTTTCGACTTCGCCGGAATCGAGTGGGAAAATACCCCCATCGAAGAAAATATGTCCGCCCCGGCCGAAAATCACGAAAACACGCAATTACCCGACGAAAAAGCGGATTTACCCGAAGAAGAAACGGACTCCGGGGAGCAAAACGATGACGCGGATACCACAGACGCCGCCGGCATCGGATACGCGGCTATTAATAATTCCGCCGCTGAAACCGGCGCCCCGAACGCCGGCGAAAACGCGCAAAATCCCGACAAGGCTGTAGCCGAAGAGGACGCCGGCCCCGTAAGCGGAGAGTACACCCCGGAGCAGCAGAAAGTCATAGACGAACTTCAGCAGCGCGACGCTGAGGTCAGGGCCCACGAACAGGCCCACATCTCCGTAGGAGGCGCGTACATCCGCGGCGGCGCGTCCTACGAGTACGAGAGCGGCCCAGACAAAAAACGCTACGCGGTAGGCGGCGAAGTTCAAATAGACACCTCACCCGTCCGCGACAACCCCGAAGCCACCATCGAAAAGATGCAGGTGGTCCGCGCCGCCGCTATGGCCCCCGCCGAACCGTCCGGGCAAGACCGCGCCGTAGCCGCGGCGGCATCCCACGCCGAGGGGCAGGCCAGAGCCGAACTGAGCGAACGAAGAGCGGCGGAAGCAAACGGCGAGGGCGAAGACGGCGGACAAAATGCCAGTGCCAATAATAACTCAAACCAACAAAACGCGGCAACAGACGAAAACGCGCGCCCGTCGAGAATAATGGCCGGCGCGGTATCGGCCTATACCGGCAATAATCAGGCAATGCAAGCGATAATGTCCTCCATCAACTTCGCCGCGTAACACCTCTACTCCGCCCCGCAAAAAAAATTGACACACAAAACGCCCATAATATATATTCATATTATAGAGAATTTGGTGGGGCGGGCAGGTTGACCCGCTGATCTGCAGATCATTATAATAAGGCGGCCTTTATGGAACTTGCGGTTTTGGGCATATTAATCCTGCTCGCGCTGACTGCCACTCATATGTTACGCCCTGTTCCGGCAGCGAATTGCCGTAACGGTTGCTTGACAAGCGCAAGTCGGCATGACATATACGTGCCCCCCCCCCCCCCCCCCCCATATATATACGCTTATTTAAAACCCAAAGGCTTTTCAAAGCTCAAAAAAAGCCTGATATTTGCAAAATCGTCAGTTGGCGTAACAACGCTAAGGACGCTAAGGACAACAGGGATGCCAACGTCGGCGCGCGGTTTGCCGTTTGGAGGATATCCCGCATGGGCGTTGTGTGCAACGCCCGACAACGCCGGGGATTACGGCGTATTCCCAATTTTCCCATTTGGCGGACACCCAACCGAAAGGGCGTTGCACGCAACGCCCCTACAATGTCATTATCGCAACAAATTATTATTTTACATACCCCCAAATACGAAAATTTTTGTTTTTTTACATATCAACAATTCAAATCAAAGGAGTGTACGGTATGAAAGTCTCAGTTCGTAAGGTTGCGGTATTGGTTGCGGCGGTGGCGTTGTCGGCGGTGGTTATGGTTGGGTGCGGGGAAGATGATAATCCCAGTAATGTCGGTGGTAGTTACAATTACACCGGCAGAACAGTAGAAATCGGCGGATTGACGTGGATGGCGGAAAACCTTAACCGCGCTACAAGCAACAGTTGGTGTTATCGTAATGATAATTCCAGCTGTGCAGAATATGGCCGATTATATACGTGGAAAGCGGCAAAGACGGCATGCCCGTCCGGATGGCGGTTGCCTACATATGAAGACTGGAATAATTTGGTTACAGCAGCCGGAGGTTGGAGTGTTGCCGGCAGTAAGTTGAAATCAAAAACGGGTTGGCAAGCGTATAGCGGTATCAGTAGTACGGACGAGTTCGGCTTTTCGGCTCTGCCGGGCGGCGACCGCAACGCCGACGGCTACTTCTACTACGCCGGCTTCATCGGCCGCTGGTGGAGCGCCACGGAGCGGAGTACGTGAGCGGCGACGCGGAGGGCTGGTACATGTACAACGACAACGACATCGTGAACGAGTACGGCATCGGCAAGGGCAACGGGTTGTCGGTGCGTTGCGTTCGTTAGGATGTGCAGGGGAGGCCGTCAACCGGGCTCCCCTTTATTTCTGAAATCCTTTGTCTGCCGCCCGTGTCCCGGCGGTCTTTGGATCGGTGGTCCGTTGTTGTACCGTCAGCGTCCGGCATCAGATTTATTCATCAGCGCCAGAAACTTCTCTGCCCGTTGGTGTGTATCTTCACAAATTTCCTGTGGTGTCATGGATTTGTACCGTTCATGGTTCCACATTCTGATTTTGCGGATATCCTCAACGGTAAAGTTCGGGCTGATATCTGGACATGGCAGCGTATTATTCATCGTTTACGTCTCCTATGAGCATGGCTGGAGAGCAAATGAGTATATCCTTATAGCCCTCCATGATTGTGATTACTTTTGTACCCTTTATGGTTTTAGGGTTTACGATGTGTTTGAAATTCCATGATACGATCATGTCGCAGCCGGCTAAAATTGCGGTCGATATGTGGCGGCAATCGTCAAAGCTGGTTGCACCCAAAATGCCCATATCAACAAATTTATTGGCAAGTGCTACGACATCGCTGTTGTTAGAGTCTATGCGTTCATACTGAATTTGCTGTACTGATGCCGTGAGGAAGCTTCTTTTTGGTTCATGGCAATCGTACAGTTCGGCGAATACGACTTCCGACAGCACGACATCATACTTCCCTTTTCGTATCTGTTCCCACAGCAGTTTGGTATCGGCCATTTTCTCCGGGGTGTCCTGTGCGTCCAGATGGCTTATTACGGAGGTGTCGAGGTATATTTTCGCGTTTTTCACGTGATATCCTTGTTTATTGTGGCCGACATCGGCTTTGTCTAAAATATACGATAATTTTCCCGGAGATTCAACCTTTTTTTACATTTTTAGGATTTGCTTAAAAATTCGCCGCTTTCCACCGTTCCAGCCTCCTCACCGTTCCCTCGTGATCCCTGTGGTACTGGAGGTCTTTGGGGTAGAACGACTTGTCAGGTCACGCCCTTAATTTCCCCAATCACCTCAATCCCGCCCATCCCCATCTTGGAAAACGCGAACCACTTTCCGCCCAAATCCTTGAGCCTCGCCCCGAGGCGGCAGGCGTCTTTGCCGTCCGGGTTGCGGTGCGGTTGTGGTAGAGCGGTACGGGTCTCACTTCCCCCCGGTTTCCTGCGTCATCCCCGGCAGTCTCATGTAACCTTGCCCGGCCGCAATGGCCGCCCGGTGTATCGGGGGATGGCTGTGCGGCGTGGGGCGCGGTGTTGTTCCGCGCCCGTTCTGCCGGATGACGCGGTTTTTTAGTCCAAGTCCCTAAGCCGCGGCAGACACTTATCCTTATCCGACAGAACAGGCTCGCCGGCCGGCCACTTTACAGCTATATCAGGATCGTTCCAGATAATCCCCGCGTCATTCTCCCGCGAGTAGGGATTGTCAACCTTGTAGACGATCTCCGTATTCTCCTCAAGCGTGCAAAATCCGTGCGCGAACCCCCTCGGGATGAACAGCATGTGGAAATTCCGCTCGCTCAGCTCAAACCCCTGCCAGCGCCCGAACGTCGGCGACCCCTCGCGCAAATCCACCGCAACATCAAACACAGAACCTTTGATGACGCGCACCAGCTTGCTCTGCGCGAACGGCGGCGTCTGAAAATGCAGGCCGCGCAGCACGTCCTTCGCGGCGGATTTTGAGTGGTTATCCTGAACAAAAACGCAGTCAATCCCCGCCGCCGAGAAAACCGGGGACGAATAGGTCTCCAAAAAGAATCCGCGGTGGTCGGTGTGGACCCTGGGCTTGACCAGCACCAGCCCATCAATATCTGTCTTGATGAATTCCATTCCCAAAAATCCTTGCACCCTTTGGGGCGCCGAAAAATTTTTATGGGGACACGTTTCTGCCGGGCTTGCCCCCGGTGCGCTTAAACATCAACCCCTCTCACCATTAACAAATGTAACACGACAGCGTACGCTCTTATTGCCCGCTGACAATATCAATCAAATACTGCCCGTACGTATTCTTCCGCATAGGCTCCGCCAGCCTCATCAACTGCTCCGCGCCTATCAGCCCATTCCGGTAAGCGATCTCCTCCGGGCAGGCGACCTTAAGCCCCTGGCGCGACTGCAGCGTCTCCACGAAAAGCGACGCCTGCAGCATAGACTCGTGCGTACCCGTGTCAAGCCACGCTATCCCGCGGCCCATGTCCACCACCTGCAGTTTCCCCATGTCAAGATATAAACGGTTCAGGTCGGTAATCTCCAGCTCGCCGCGGGCCGACGGCTTCAGCCGGCGGGCGAGGGCGCAGACGTCCGCGTCATAAAAATAAAGCCCCGTCACCGCCAGCTTCGATTTGGGTACAGACGGCTTCTCCTCTATCGACACAGCTTTGCCGTCACTGTCAAGCTCAACAATCCCATAGCGCTGCGGATCGTTCACCCGGTAAGCGAATATGGTCGACGCGGAGGGCCTGTCGACCGCCACCTGCAAACACTCGCGCAGGCCGTGGCCCCAAAAGATGTTGTCGCCGAGGATCAGCGCAACCGGATCGCCGCCTACAAACTTTTCGCCTATGATGAACGCCTGCGCGAGCCCGTCGGGGCGCGGCTGCTCGGCGTATGTGAGGCTTATGCCCCACCGGGAACCGTCGCCCAGAAGCTTTTGGAAAGCGGCGGCGTCTTCGGGGGTTGTGATGACCAGAATCTCCGTTATGCCCGCGAGCATTAACGTCGAGAGCGGGTAGTAGATCATCGGCTTGTCGTAAACGGGCATCAGCTGCTTGGAGACAGCGATGGTCATCGGGTAGAGGCGGGTGCCTGAGCCGCCGGCTAATATTATTCCCTTGTGCAAGAGTTCTCCTTGTGTTAATCAATACACATTATACTGATGATGATTTTTACCTGTACCAACACATATGTTACTATGACTGCACCTGATCGTTCTCCGCCCTCGGATGCGCCTGACGGTACACTTTTTGCAGGTGTTCGCGCGAGATATGCGTGTAAACCTGCGTTGTCGCCAGAGAGGAGTGGCCCAACAGCTCCTTTACCGCCCTTATGTCCGCGCCGGAGTCCATCAGGTGCGTGGCGAATGAGTGCCGCAGGACGTGGGGGCTGCGTTTTTTCTGCATTGTTACGTGCGAGAGGCTGGCAGCAGCTATCCTCTCTATCTGGCGCCTTGAAAGCTGCGCACCCTTATCGTTTACGAATATTACATCATGCTGGCCCGCTGCCTGACCCGGCCTTATCTTCATGTAGGCGTCCAGCGCATCCAGCGCCTGATCCGTCATGGGGACTATGCGCTCCTTTTTGCCCTTGCCCATCACGCGGACCGTACGGTTGCGCCTGTCTATGTCGCCTGCCGTCAGGCCGTGCAGCTCAGACAGCCTTATCCCGCTGCCGTAGAATAGCTCCACTATCGCGCGGTTGCGGATGTTGTCGCCGCTGTCCATTACCTTTTCCAGCTCGCCGGCCTGCGTTGCCGTCAGAAAGACCGGGAGCGGCTTGTCCATTTTGGGGACGGCGAGCGCCTTGGACGGGTTGACGGCTATAACCCCCTGCTTTACGCAGTACCGGCATAGCGACTTGAGCGACGCGACCTTGCGGGCGACCGAGCGCGGCTTGAGGCCCTGCGATGTAAGGTCGTGCATAAACAGGCGTAGCGGGGTCTTAACCAGCGCGGCGGCCGGCGTTAAGGCGATCCCCTTGCGGCCCAAAAACAGCATAAACTGCTCAATATCGCTCAAATACGCGCTCACGGTATGCTCCGAATACCCCTTCTCCTTGCGGACGTAGTCCAAAAAGCGGCCTGTGAGCCGGCCAAGTTCGGTGCCTATGTGTGCGGATTGAGCGTCCATAATCATCCTGTTAATATTTTTGGCGGATTATCTGCTGACAGTCATTTATATACAGATAAATAATCATCAGAAAAAACGGTTTTTGTCCCTGATTACCCAATAATTATCAATAAATAAATACCAACTGCTTACAACAAATATAGTATATTATGTATATGGCAAGGCTAAAAATTTTAACTATATTCCAAATCCTCCTGCTGTCGGTAGCGGCATTCGCGCAGGACCGCAGCGGGGACCTCGCCCTTGAGGCGCTTGCAGGCAAAGCGGCGTACCGCGCGGGGGACACCGTTGTCGTGGGGGTCAGGGCCGTAATCCCCCCAAACTACCACCTGTACGCCAACCCGCTCGGCCCCGGCATAGGCAAGCCGCTCAACCTCGTCGTCAACAAGGTCAATTTAGACTGGCGCGCCCCGTGGAAGGTGGAGTGGACCGAGGCCCGCAAAAGCGTCCCAAAGCGGTACCAACCGCCCATCGGGAGTTGGGTGTGGGCATATGACACCGAGGCGTTCTTCTTCGTAAAAGGCATACTGACATTCGACGCGGAGGCCTACAAAACAAGCGTTGACAGCGCAACTGCGGCCCGTGACAGCATACAGGCGGCAGCGGCGGCACGGGCAGCGGCGAAAACTAAGGTTAAGCCCCCCAATACCCGCAACGCCGCCGCCAACAGGACCTCTATCCCTGCCGACACCGTCCAAGCCATCATAAACAGCACACACTACGAAGTAATCGTAGATGCCCTGATCTGCTATACCGCCTGCGTACCCATTTGGAAAAGCACCCTGTTCTCCCTTACGGTATCGGCCGACACCGCCGCGTCAGACCCGTCAGCGGCGTTCCCCGCCGAGCAGAGCTGGCAGGCCCGCTACGCGCGGTCGGAACCAATGGAGTTCAGGATAGGGCTGCCGGAGGATACCCCGTCGTTCAGCAGCGCTGCGGCAGGCGAAGATGGCGCGGGGATCAACCTCGGCCTGATCGGGCTGAACGGCGCGGCAAGGCTGCCCCCTGCGGACGCATCGGCGGCGGAATCACCGCCGGTATCTCAAAACGAAGGCGGGGACGGCAAGAACTGGGACGGCGAGAACTGGAACTACACGCCGCTTGAGGAGAATAAGCGGGAGTACGGCTTCCTCACCGCAGTCATCTTCGCGCTAATTGCCGGGCTGGCCATGAACCTTACGCCCTGCATCTTTCCGGTTCTGAGCATCCGCATCCTGTCGTTCGCCGAGAGCGCGGGGGAGTCGCGCCGCCAGGCGGTTACCCGAAGCGCCGCCTTTGCGGGGGGGATAGTGGCGGTATTCCTGCTGCTCGCCGCGCTGGCCGCGTTCGCCGGGTTCTCGTGGGGGCAGCAGTTCCAGAATCCGGGCATAATGGTCGGGATCATCGCCATAATATTCCTCTTCGCGCTGGGGATGTTCGACTTCTACACGATGATCGCGCCGCCGGCAATAGCCAACGCCGGAGAGAAAACCGGGGCGACGCTGGCCGGTGATTTTCTGAAGGGCGCGGCGGCCACGGTAATGGCCACCCCCTGCGCCGGGCCGTTCCTCGGCGGGCTGCTCGCCTGGGCGCTCCTGCAAAAGCCGCTCACCATCTTCACCCTATTCGCCGTAATGGGCGTGGGGATGGCCGCACCGTACGTACTACTCTCATCAAGCAAAAAACTGATGGCCCTGCTGCCCAAACCGGGCCGCTGGATAGAAGACATGAAATATGCCATGGGCTTCCTGCTCCTCGTATTCGCCGTGCTGCTGATGAAAAGCCTTGACCCGCGGCTCACCCTCACGGCAATCGGCATCTGCCTGAGCATCCTCTGCGCGGCAAGCGTAAACAAGCGCTTCGGCCCGTTCGGCGCACCCGTCAAACAGCGCGTAACGGCAATAATTATCGCCCTGACTATGATAACCGCCGGCGCGGTCCTGTCGGTAAAATACCTGCGCTTGGACATCCCCCTCTTCAGCGACGACCAGATAGGGCTCGTGCGGGAGGACCGCACAGTATGGCAGGAATTCACCCCGCAGGCCCTCGCCACCGCCCAAAGGGAGGGGCGCAGCGTGATAGTCAACTTCACCGCGCAGTGGTGCTCGAACTGCAAAATCAACAAAGCCGCAGTACTTGACGCGCCAGAAACGCGGGAGCTCTACATCGGCAAAAATATCGCCCTGCTCTCCGCCGACATAACAAACCACAACACCCCGGCCCAGAACCTCCTCCACCACCTCGGCTCAAGAAGCGTCCCCTTTCTGGCAATCTTCCCCTCAGACTCCCCCGCAAACCCCATCATTATGCGGGATATCCTCTCAAAAGACAAATATATAGCGACATTGAACGGCCTGCCGTGATTCATTAAGACTGATTTTGACATTAAACCCGCACATCTACCGCAGCGCCACCGACAATGTCATCCTCCTGTCGCCCATCCTCGCCTCTATTATGTATGCGCCGGCGGGAAGCTTGCGGAGAGACAGATTCGCGCCGCCCCTTGCGTAAAAATTCGCCGCCGTTTTGCCGGAGGGGCTGATGATCCTGATTTTTACTTCAGAATCCGACGGCGCGTTGACATTCAGCGTCCTGCCCCTTATCGTTACAAATTTCGTATTTACGCGGGCGGCGTTCCTGCCGGCCGGCACATACGTCGACCCGCCCTCCCCCGGCATACCTTCGATATTGATAATCTTCCCGCCCACCGCGCCAACCGCGTTGTCTATGTAAAAGTTCGAGAGCGATTTCGGCATTTCTACGTAGAGCAGCATGCCTGTCGCACCTGCGGGAATCAGAAAATCCGTATTCGCCAGCTGCGCCCACTGGCCGCTTGACGCGTGCGCCACCGCTACCTGAGCGTAGCGGGTGGTGTCGTTGAGATCGTACTGCACAGTGAGTTTGATGGTATCGTCCGCGCCGCCCTCGTTATACATTGCCGCCACGCTGAAGCTGTAGCGGCCGCCGGGGGCGAATGCCCTGCTGTCAAGCAGCAGCCCCGCGCCGTTCCACTCGGCTGTGCGGCCGCTTGCCAATAGCGACCTCGTACCGCCCGCCGCGGCGGTGTTTGTTGGCGCAACTGCCGCCGCTCCGCGTCCCTGCCAGCCTTGGGCGGTGTTGTCCTCAAAGGTGTGGCGGAAGAAAAAACCGTTTGAGTCGGGCTCTATTGGCGGAGGGGGCTCTACAACGCCGCCGCCGCTTCCGTCGCCCCACTCGCTTTGGGGGACAAGCGCAACTATCGCGTCGTAGGCGGGCTTTTTATTACCGCTTGAGTTGAAGAGCAGCGGGTAACGGTCGCTGCGCCACGACATATTGTCCATAGTGCCCCAAATGGTCAGCCCGGTAACCTTGTTCGTACCGCCGCGGGTCAGAATGGCGTTCACTATATCCTTATAATACGTGGCCTGCGCAGTAAAGTTCTGGTTGTTCACCGTGGCGTCGAGTTCCGTAACCTGCACCTCCACGCCTATGGCCGCGTACAGGTCTATGGCCTGCCCGTAAAGCGTTACGCTTGGGTAGGCGTCGTTGCCGGCGCGCACGTCAAGGTGAGACTGCATGCCCATCGCGTCTAAAAGGCCGTCCTGATACAGCGGCCTGACAATGGTGTTGATGATACCGTCGCGCTTTGCCGCGATGTACTCGTTGTAGTCGTTGTAATAGAGCTTGCACCCGGCGGGCGCGTACTTTCGCGCGTACTCGAAGGCCTTTCTGACAAACGAGTTGTTGCCGTAAACCTGCACCCACATAGACTGGCCGTCGGCGGCGCTGCTTCCCGCAGTTCTCGGGCCGCCGCTCTCACTCATCGCCTCGTTGACCACGTCGTAGGCGTACAGTTTGAGGGACGGATACTGCGACGCAATCGCCTCGAACATATTCTTTATGTAGCTCTCCATGCGCTGATCCATTACCGATGCCGAGACGACCGCGCCGCTCGCCTGAAAATTCTCCCTGAAGAACCACCCCGGCGTCTGGCTGTGCCACACGAGCGTATGCCCGCGCACGTATAGGTTGTTATCCACCGCAAATTTGAGTATGGAGGCGGCGCGGCTCAGGCTCACCGACACATTGGCATTCGTCGACCCGCTCTGCTGTATCGTCGCGTCGGGCTTTAGCTCGTTCTCCGGCGTGAGGCTGTTGAACTCGCGCAGAATGATCGCGGTGTTGGTGCTGTTGTTGACGCCGTTCGCCGGAATGCAGGTGCCTACGTTGCGGAACTTGTTGGCGAAAACGTCTTTAAGGCCGGGGTTGGCCGGAACCGCCAACGCTTTGGCGAGCCTGCCCGTACCGGTAACCGTGAACTTATCAAAGGAGAAATCAGCCGTACCGCCTGAAGCCAAAAACAATGTCAGGTTGACAGCAGTCTCAGGGGCGGCATAACTTGCGGACAAATTGGCCCACTCGCCCGGTTTGACATCCGCCGAGGCTATGGCCTCCGAGCCGTAGGTTATGCCGTCCGGGAAGAGCCATCTCAGCGTAAGGGTGAATTTCTCAGGGGATTTCCCGTCATTCCTTACAAAAACGCTGTAATTGTACAACTCGCCGCCGTCCAGATAAAAGCCTTTTTCGGAGAATGCACCATCACGCGGCAACTTTCTGCCGGAGACCTTCATCCCCCGCGAGGAGTTGTACGCCGCCTCGCGCAGCGCCGTCACCCTTGTAAAATCGCCGGTTTCGGCCCAACCGTCGTAGTTAACCTCGAAATCGTCATTAATCAACACCGGCTGCGCGCAGACCTGCGCCCCGAAAGCCGCTATGCCAACCGCTGCGGCCGCCGACATTATCAGCGGCATAATCTTGTTCCTCACCATAGAGTCCCCCTGTCCCCTGTGTTAGAGTTACAACCCATATATGTAATATAACCGGATTTGAGCGAATAACCAAATCTTTTATACCAAATATGGTAAAACGTATGTAGATATGCTTATTCGGGGATATTTGGGGGATATTACCCATATATAATATGAATTGGCGGGGATGGCGGATGCGTGGTATCATCCCTACACAATAAAAAGGGCGGCCACATATGGCCGCCCCTGCGAGATATCCGCACATCAATACAAATTTACGGCTACCGCAGCACCACCGGCTGCGTCACCCTCCTGCCGTCCATCCTCGCTTCTACGATGTACGCTCCGGCGGGAAGCTTGCGGAGGGACAGGCTCGCGCCGCCCCTTGCGTTGAAGCTTGCGACCGTCCTGCCGATCGGGTTGATGACCCTGACATTAACTTTCGAACCGGCCGCCGCGTTTACGTTCAGCGTCCGCCCCTTTAAGGTAACAAACTGGCTATGCCCGCGCACTGCGCTCTTGCTGCCTGTCAGCACCGACGCGGAGCCGCCCGGTGTGCCGTCGGGTTTGATAATGGCGCCTTTCACCCCACCCATCGCATCATCGAAGTAGAAATTGGCGGTACTGACGTCCATCTCTACATAAATAGAAAAACCGGTGCCGTCGGGGAGCGTGAAGTTCGTATTCGCGACCTGCTCCCACTTGTTGGCCTCAACCTCTACGGACGCGATATTGCCGTACGACTCCGTGCCGGCCGGGTTGTTGTACTGCAGCGAGAGGCTGATGGTTCCCGCCGTGGGCGACATTACCATCACGCTGAAGCTGTATTCGTTACCGGCTTTGAACGCGCGGTCATTCAGGCTGAACAGCGCGCCGTTCCAGTTCTGTGTACGGCCGCTTACGAAAACCGACATTGAACCGCTGTTTTTCTCCGCATTGCTGTTCGCAACCGTGACATCGCCGCGCCTCACCCAGCCCTGCAGCGAGGCATCTTCAAAATTATGGTGGAAGAAGAACCCATTGGCATCCGGCAGCACCGCTTCAGGATCGGGAGGGATCAAACCCGGATTCTTACCGTCGCCCCAGTTGGCCGGAGGAACAAGCGCCGCAACCGACTCGTACGCAGGCTTCTTCGCGAAACTCGCGTCAAACAGAAGAGGGTTCCTGTCCGAACGCCAGCTTCTGTCGTCGGTAACGCCCCAAACGGACACCGAGGTAATTGGCGCGCCGTCTTCTCTCGCCTCTTTGAGGGCCTGAAACACATCTCTGTAAAGAGTCGCCTGCGCGGTCTGGTTAGAGCCGCTCTCTATGGTAATATCAAGCTCCGTTACGTGAATTTCGAGGCCTGTCCCTATAAACGCGGTGAGCGCGGTTTTGTAGGTGGCTATGGGCGGCCAGCTCGTTGACAGGTGCGACTGCATACCTATACCGTCCATCACGCCGCGGCCATTTTTTGTGCCAAGCCTGTTCGCCATGGCCACTATAGCGTCCCTCTTGCCGTCGGGGTGGTACTCGTTAAAGTCGTTGTAAAACAGTTTCATGTTGGGAAAAGTCGTGGCGCCGTGCTTGCGGGCATAAACAAACGCGCTGTCGGCGAACGAGTTGTTACCGTAGATCTGCACCCACGGGGACTGATCGGTACTGTTATTGCCGCCTGCATCCCCAACCCCGCCGGGGCTTCTGGCCTCGCCGTTATCCAAAAATATCTCGTTGACCACATCGTAGGCGTAAAGATTCAGGGCCGGATACTCCGTTTTTATCAACTCCAGCAAATTCTTTATGTAACTCTCCATGCGCTGGTTCATCACAGCCGGGGTCGCCAACGCGCTTTGGCTGCCGTTTTGCATATCGGCGAAGAAAAACCAGTTTGGCGTCTGCTGGTGCCACACGAGCGCGTGACCCCTGAGCGCGATGCTATTATCAACGCAGAACTGCATGATCTGCTTCGCGCCCGAATTGAGCTGCACTTTTATGTCACTATTAGTCGACCCGGAACGCACCATCGTCGCGTAGGGCTTCAAATCGTCCTCGTGCGTAACGCTGTTAAACTCGCGCAGCACCGTATTCCGGTACGTTGTGTTGTTCAAACCATCGTTACGCCACTGGTAGGCCGTCCCTACCCGAAAATAGTTGGCGTAAATATCCTTGAGCCCCTTTTCGGACTGCTGCGCGTGCGCAGACGACCCCACACACGGCACAGCCGCGACGACACCAACCGCCATTACCGCCGACATAACCAGCGGCATGATTTTCTTTTTCAACATTAATCCCTCCCCTTTTATGATTAGTGTTTGTAGACCCCGCGATTAAATATTATACCTGCGCCGGTACCTTATCGCCAACAGCGGCGACAGGCTTTTTGGCCTCCGGCTTTCTGACCTTGAACAGCACCGCGCCCAGAGGCGGCAGCGTAAGCATGAGCGACTGGTCGTGCCCGTGCCACGCGCGTTCCTCCGTCTCCATACCGCCGGAATTGCCTATGCCGCTCCCGCCGTACTCCTTGGCGTCGCTGTTGAAAATCTCCTCCCAGAACCCCGCCACCGGAACGCCCACGCGGTACCCCTTGCGCGGCTCCGGCGTAAAATTCAAAACAATCAGCATACGGTCATAATCATCCGGGCCCTTCCTGATGAAGCCGAGGATGCTCTGCTCCCAGTCGTTGCAGTCTATCCACTCAAAACCCTTGGGTTCGAAATCATAATAGTACAGCGCGGGCTCCTTGCGGTATATGCGGTTGAGATCGCCTACCATACGCTGGATCCCGTTGTGCCGCTCCCACTGCGTGAGCTCCCAATTCAGGCTGCGGTCGTGGTTCCACTCCACAAACTGCGCGAACTCGCCGCCCATAAAGAGCAGCTTCTTGCCGGGATGGTTGAACTGATAACTGAGCAGCAGCCGAAGGTTGGCCAGACGGCGCCAGTCATCCCCCGGCATCTTGTTCACCAGCGAGTTCTTGCCGTGCACAACCTCGTCGTGCGACAACGGCAAGACGTAGTTCTCGGTGAAAGCGTACAGCATACTGAACGTCAGCTCGCTGTGGTGATACTTCCTGTGGATCGGGTCCTTGCTCATGTAAACGAGCGTGTCGTGCATCCACCCCATGTTCCACTTCATCCCAAATCCGAGGCCGCCAACATACGCCGGCCTCGACACCATCGGCCACGCGGTAGACTCCTCGGCTATGGTCTGCACGTCGGGGAACGACTTGTAGATCTCCTCGTTCATGGCCTTGAGGAAGTCTATGGCCTCCAGATTCTCCCGGCCGCCGTGCTTGTTGGGGATCCACTCCCCCTCCTTGCGCGAGTAGTCGAGGTAGAGCATGGAAGCGACGGCATCAACGCGGATGGCATCGGCGTGGTACCTGTCGAGCCAGAAAATCGCGCTGCTGAGCAGAAACGCCCTGACCTCGTTGCGGCCGTAATTAAAAATATAGCTCTTCCAGTCAGGGTGGAACCCCTTCTTGGGATCGGCGTGCTCGTACAGGCAGGTGCCGTCGTAATAGACAAGCCCGTGCTCGTCGCTGGGGAAGTGCGACGGCACCCAGTCGAGGATCACGCCTATATCATTCTGGTGCAGATAGTCAATCATGTACATAAAATCCTGCGGCGTGCCGAAGCGGCTGGTCGGGGCGAAATAGCCGCAGGTCTGGTACCCCCACGACCCCCCAAACGGGTGCTCCATCACCGGCAGGAACTCGACGTGGGTGAAACCGAGTTCCTTGCAGTAGGAGGCCAATTCCGGCGCAAGTTCCCGGTAAGACAGGAACTCCTGCCCGTCGTCGCCCTTGCGGCGCCACGAGGCGAGGTGTATCTCGTATATGGAGATGGGGGCGTTCAGGCTGTTCTTGGCCTTGCGCGTATTCATCCACTCCTTGTCGCCCCACTTGTAGTCCAAATCCCACACAAGCGGCGAGGTGGCGGGGGGCTGCTCCCAGAATACGGCAAACGGGTCGCCCTTGTTTACGCTGTACTTGCCGGTGTTCGAGTCTATGTGGTACTTGTAGAGCGTACCATTCTTAAGCCCCGGAATGAACCCCTCCCAGATGCCGGATTCGTCCTGCCGGGCCTTGAGCGGGTGGCGGCCGTTGTCCCACGAGTTGAAGTCGCCGACAACCGAGACGCGCCGGGCGTTGGGCGCCCAAACCGCGAAATGCGTCCCCTTCTCCTTGTCCGGCGACACCGTGGTGTGCGCGCCGAGCTTCTCGAAAAGCCGCGAGTGGCTCCCCTGCTTGAAAAGATAGATGTCGTAATCCGTCAAAAGCGTTACATCGTGGCGAACATTGCCGATAGCGGCAGGGGCCGTCTTTTCCTGATCTTCAGATGACATTGCCATATCTCCTGGTTTGGGATTTTCGGTAGCATATATCTATAGAATATAATAGAAGCGGGGGCCGGAGTACAAAAAAATTCAAAAAAGGGTAAAAAAAACCGGTCGCACTGGCTTCCGGGGATACGTCCGCCAACAAGGGCAACATGCGTTGATATATATAATTTATATAAATTAATCTATTTTTCTTACAAAATGCAAGAATTTTTCAAAGAAATGCAGCCGGGATGCCAAAAAGACGATTCCCCGGCCCAACGCTGGCAGGGATTTTTGACACACGATTTAGCCCCACGGATCAGCACCGCATCCGAAGAATCGAGCTTTTTGCGTAACTCGTTGTCTGTCAATCTGTTATTGTATGTCATGATATATCCATTTTACACATTGGCGGCAAATCATTTTACATTTTGGCGGCAAACTACTTTACATATTGCCGGCGATTTGCTTTACACAATTACACCGCCGCGTTCCCCGCCACCGCCGCGGCCTCCTCGAAGGAGCTGTGGAGGAGGTGGGCCGAGATGTCGTTCAGTACCTTGTTTACGCGGCCCGGCCAGATTTTTTGCTTCAGGTCGCTCAGGGCGGCGTTGGCGGTTTTAGTATCGAACGCCTCGCAGGCCTCTTTTATGGTTCGCAGCTTTTCGCGCAGGAGCGTTTCGTCCTCGACCGAAATCTCCGCGTCGCCGAACTCCTCCGCCGGCTTGAACATCGCTATTAGGGTGCGTATCTCGTCCACGAACGGGGGGGTCTCTTTGGACATTACGGTGAAATCGCGGGCCTTGCCGGCCAACTCTAACCGAAACGCGGTGCCCGAAAGCCTTCTCTCGCCAATGTTCGCCAGCGCGCTCTTCATCCCGTGCACGATGGTGATGTACGAGTCTACGTCGGTTTCGTTGAGATTTTCCCTTTTTACGACCAGCCTGTTAAGCACGGCTACGGCGTTTTCGGCGTCGCGCACAAAAAACATCTTCAGCTCGGCGGCGTTTGTTATGTCGCGCGAGGGGATGGCTATGCTTTTCTGCTCTCTCTCGCGCTGGTCCCGCCGCGCCGCCTCCACTACCTCAGGCGGCTTCCTGTTGCGGATGTAGTCATTAAGCACATGGTTCAGCTCGCGCGAGTCTATGGGCTTGGATATAAACCCGTCGAAGCCGTTGCGCAAAAACATATCCTCCCGGCCTATGAGGGCGTTGGCGGTCAGGGCTATTATAGTGTTTGTGTACCCCATATCGCGTATCTTTTTTACCGCTTCCAGCCCGTCCATCCTCGGCATCATGTGGTCCATAAACACTATGTCGTATACGTTGCCGCGCTTGATTTTGTCTATGGCCTCGAACCCGCTTGCGGCCGTTGCCACCTTAAGGCCGTAGGGCACCAGCATACCTTTGGCCACGTATACGTTCGACTCTACGTCGTCTACTACCAATACGCTGCCGTAGGGCATATACTCGCGCAAAAACTGCGCCTTTTTGGAGATTGACATGCTCTGGTAGCGGAACCTCTGCAACTTTTCTACAAGATCCGCCCCGCACACCTGCGTGCCCACGCGTTGCTGCGGCAGGCGCACCGTAAATACCGACCCCTTAGCCGGCTCGCTCTCCACATCTATTGTGCCGTTCATCATCTCAACGAGGCGCATGGTAATGCTCATGCCAAGCCCTGCGCCCATGGTGGTGCGGTTGGCGCCCGCGTTAAAGCGCGTGTACTCGTCGAAGAGCTTGTTGATCTCCTCTTTCGTCATGCCCTGCCCGGTATCGCTCACGCGGAATACGAGCATCTGCTTCTCGCCGCCGTTCCCGTTAGAAACATCCGCCGCTGGCTCGCAGTGAATCGTAAGGTCGATGCTGCCCTCATCGGTATACTTGAACGCGTTGGACAGCACGTTATTAAGCACCTGCTTGATGCGCAGCTCGTCGCCAAAGAGCTCAAACGGGGTGTTCTCGTCTATCTTTATGTTAAACAGTATAGGCTTGCTCTCGTAGCGCAGGCGGTTGAGCTGCGCGGTGTCGTTTATAAGGCTCGGTATATCGTACTTTACGGGAGCCAGTTCCATCTTGCCGGCTTCGATCTTGGAGAGGTCGAGTATGTCGTTGATGATGCTGATCAGGAGGTCGCCGGACTCGTATATCTTCCCGAAGGCCTCCTCCGCCTCCGAAGTAAGTTTTTCATCCCGCAGCTGGATTTCGGCTATACCCAGAATAGCATTCATGGGGGTGCGTATCTCGTGGCTCATATTGGCGAGGAAAGCGCTCTTGTAGCGGCTGCTCTGCTCTGCGGCCTCTCTGGCGGCTACCAGCTCCGTCGTGTCAACCGAGTGCTGTATGTGGACCTTCTGCCCGCTGGGCCATGCAATGTACCTGTCAACATTGCGGTATATGCGGCCCGTCAGGGTGCTGCGCTCCTCCCAGACTATGGTTTTTTCCGGCTCCTTTTCAAGCTGGCGGCATGGGCAGAAACTGCACCTTTCGTCGTGGTCTTTCTGCAATACCTTATAGCACTGCATACCTATGCAGTCGCCCTCAATGCTGTAGTGCCGCTTCATGGTGTCGTTCATGAAGAGGATTTCGGCGGTAACAGGGTCGGTAACGTATATCATCACGTCGATCCCGTTCAGGATATTCGCGAGGTTGACAAGCGCCTCTTTTTCCGTTATCGCCTTCTCCTTCTCTTTCTCCATCTCCTTCTCTTGCCGCAAGTCGCGCATATAGGCAATGTATATGCCCTGCCCCTCGTAGGTTGAGCATACGAACGTGATTTCGAGCGGCAGCAGCTCGCCGTCCGGCTTTTGGTGCGTCCACTCAAACATTGCGCCGTTTTTGCGGTACACGTTTTCGAACGCGGTAACACGCCACTCGTCTGACAATATCCCGTTTGGCTGGAACTCCGGCGAATATTTGTGAAAATTGGCCTTATACTCATCCCTGTCGGCCACCCCGAACATATTAAGCGCCGCCTGATTGCAGTCGAGTATGCGGTACTGCCTGTCAAGGATGTTTATGCCGTAGGGCGAGGCGTTGAGCATGATTTTAGTGCGCTCTTCGGCCTTGCTTTTCCCCCTGGAAATGCGCATGAGGGTAACGCTGAGCCCCGAAGCCATAATTAATCCCAGAATAATGAGGACCGCCAGTATTTTATGCAGATTTTGATAGTACCTGTCGGCAAGCGTGGCGACGCCCAGATGCCAGCCGTTTTCGAGCCGCCCCACAGATATGATTTTCGACTCGCCTATGTGGTTTATCATCTTGCGGCCATAAACGGTATCCCCTACCTCCAGGTCTTCCGCCAGATTGGCCAGCCCGCCCGGAACCTCCCGCAGCGGTTTCCCTACAAGATCCGAATCGAAGTGCGCAATAACTATCAGATTTTCATTGAGCAGCAGCCAGTTGTTATTGTATTTGCCGCGGTTGCTGGCAGAAAACCTGTCCATCAAAAACATCCCGATCTCGGTCTCGGGCAGGACGCTCTGCACCGTATCCAGTTCCCGCAACCCCACGGCAATCTGGGAGCCTATGTACTCGGCCATAGAGGCCGTATCTTCCTTGAGATGCGTCTTTTCGATGTCAACACACAGGAGATAGCTGGCGAACACCATCAGCCCGAAGGCCATAAATACAAACACCACCTGAACGTACGGCAGATACGCGGAAAGCGCTCTTCGCGTGTACGAAATAATCGGCGACATAAACCTGCCCCCCTGTATAAAGATACAAATGTAAAAAGGATGCCTACCCCCCGGTATAGCCGCCCGGCAACTCCTAAACGGTAGCCTGCGAATTGTTCGGCAATGCTTAGTACCAAATGTAAATATATATTGTTTTAGGCGAAAATGCAAATTTTTGCAGGATTATTGAAATTTTTTTGTTATCCGCCGTAATATCCATTATATTTATAGTACGTTATATCATACGCAAAGGAGCCCCAAATGACCAAATATACCCGAGCCGCCCTTATAATTTCTGCCCTGATCCTGGCCCCCGCGCAACTCCGCGCAGAGGTGATCTTTAACGTGGGCTTCGACAACCACCCCCTGGGCGCCTACACCAGAGCTATGGCGCAGGCCGACTTCCCCGGGGCGGCGTGGTACAGCGGCGGGTTAGACAGCGGCTGGGGCGAGGTCGTCCCCGGCAGGGAGGGGCGCGGCAACGCCCTGAAAGTGCGCTACATTGCCGGAGGGATAGGCTCCGCCACCGCCATTCAGATCAAGGCCCGCTTCCCCGGCGGCAAGGCCTCCGACACCGCATGGGCAAGCTACTGGGTGCGCTTTGAAGATAATTTCGACTTCGTTAAGGGCGGCAAGCTGCCCGGCCTCTGCGGCAACCAGTGCATCACCGGCGGCAACGACGCCAACGGGTACAACGGCTGGAGCGCGCGCATCATGTGGCGGCCCCAGGGCA
>Ga0209755_10001668_pt1 | contig 33575 bp, 29 predicted proteins | sample TergutCo191P1_FD_187301 | JGI IMG/M metagenome (GOLD analysis project Ga0209755, IMG submission 187301) | Cornitermes sp. P1 segment gut microbial communities from Petit-Saut dam, French Guiana - Co191P1 (SPAdes) (version 2) | ecosystem: Host-associated > Arthropoda: Insects > Digestive system... | reverse complement strand
GTGGAAAAACTTCTGTCGCTAAGTAAATCATGCAAAAATACATCATAAAATTTTGTATTCTCGCTGTCATTCGCTCCGTTTCTCAGCATAAAACTTTTATATGTCCCGACAGGCGTACCGTCCGCCCTCTTTGCTCCGGGAATTAATTGATAATTTGTCAAATTATTAATGCCGCCGTACTCTCCGCGGAAATAAACGTTAAAACTTTTCTGTCCCGCTGCGCGAGACCAACCGCCGCGGACACGGATACCAACATTCGTAGAGATTGGTACGCTTCTAGAGCTTGCGTTTCCTGCAAATAATTCCATGGACGTTACGCGCTCCCATTCTGTCCCTCTCTGCTGAAAATTATAAATATTAGGGCCGTCCCAACGGTTGGCGCTGACTCCCCGTACCATGATGCCGTAATTAATATCAACAAGATTATAAGGATCGGTCACAAAAGAGATAATGGGAACATTTGCGTAATCCGTTAAATTGTCTCCGATAAAATATGTCGAGCTTACAGCTTCGCTTTTATTATTCGCGGCATCCACAGCTATTGCGCGTATTACTGTAGCTTTCGGCACTTGGGCGTTAGTCGGAATATGAATACTAGGCATACTGCCGCGCGGATCATCGGTACGTCCGTAAAAATTAGTAGAATTTTCCGGCGTTGCAAGAAGATTTGTTTGTACAGGGTTATTGCGGTTTACAATAGTAATGGGAGAAGTGTATTTAAACACCTTCCCGTTACCTGCTTTTGACGGATCGGGAATACTGCCGTCTATTGAGTAATAGATCGCGGAGCCTTCCCTTGCCGTAATTGTAAGATTGAAAGAATTTGGATATAACCCGCTTTTTTGCGAGAAAACCGGCGGCCTAATTATACCGATGAAAATATTTTCATCGTTTATTACAGGGGTTTCGCAAGTAATGAGCAAGGAACAGAGAATGAATAAAAGACTTAACTTAAAAATAAAACTTTGCTTCTTGCTCATAATTTTCTCCTGTTACGGTAGAATTATTATATTACCGGTCATAGGATTCCATGCGCCTGCAGCGGAATTTCTGGGCCAGTATTTATATAATTCAGAGTCCTGCATAGCCGTAGAACGTATATCTTTTCTGGTAAAATCAACCGAGTTATTATCCGTATCGGTAAGTGAATTACGGCGTGTTAGCTGCGGTTTGGATTGCGTAGCTCCTGCTGTTTCAAAACCTGTAGAGCCGGAAATTCCAAGCATATCAATATAATCATCAGACAAGCTCGCTTCTGTAAAGGGATTGGCAACAGTAAGAAGTTCGCTTTGATTTATCATCAGCGCTACTTTAAATCCGCTGTTTGTAAGAACAAAATCATATTCCCGATCCGCGGCAGGCATAGTTGTTCTTGGCGTGGTGTTTATCTCGGTGTTATTGCTGATAATAACAAAGGAACAATAAGCGGGGATAGTGCCTGTCAATTTAAAAACATATGTCCAGCCTGGAGTGGTATTATCTCCGATATGCAAATAATAACCGCTTGTATCTAAATTAATTTCTCCATTTGTATTATTATATAGTTCCACCAGCGATTTTGAAAATCCGCCACTGTCATTACCGTGGGTATTAGCTTGTAAAATCATCAGTTTATTTGATCCGTCAGGCGCTGTTGTTTCCACTTCATTAACAACTACTGTAATTAAATCGGATATACTTTCAGTTAGTCCGCCGTCTGTAACGGTGAGGGTTACTTTCGCTGTTCCTTTCGTTACTGCGGTTATTTTAAATTCCGCTTCGTTTGATAAAACGCCGCTTGTAAGAACACCGGCAGGTGTTTGATCGCTTATTGCCCATGCATATGTAACACCGGTTGCATCTGCATCAGACGGTGAAAATTGCGCAGATAATTTTACATCAGAATCACCTTCAGACAATGTTAAAGATTTTCCTAAAATGCCACTTACTATGATTTGTACACCTGTGGGAGCGTCACCTGGTTCACTTGGTTCACCGGGTTCCGGGAAAGGTTGCCATACACTATCTCCGCTGTATCTGGGTCTGTATTTTTCTAAATCATCATCATTTATGCCATTATTACCGCTTACTCTCCGGTAATCAATCCTTTCAAAATCGTTTACATTATTGTCAGTATCTTCAAGCGATTTACGCCTTGCGGCAGCTTGTTTAGAGATAGCAGTAAATGCCGTTGTTTCAAAAGCGTCTACGCTTGCCGCGCTGCTATTGTAAGCGCCGAGCATATCAACATATTTTGCCGCAGTTCCGCCTGTCATGGCAAAGGGATTATCTACCGTAAGTATATCCTGATTCTCCATAAGCGCGACTTTAAAACCCTGGTTATTTAAAGAAAATGTTTCTACAGTTTGATCCGCGTTTTCAATAAACAAACGGTTATCAGCATGAGTTGTGCCTAACGAACCTGTAACAAGGTATGAACCTTTAGCGGGAACAGTTCCTGTCAAATTAATAACAATCCAGTTTGCACCTGTCGCGCCGTACTGCAGAGAGAAAGTGTTTAAATTAATAGCAGCGTCAGTATTATTATACAATTCCACAAAGCTTCTTGTAATTGCTCCGTCAGTGGAAGCTCCTGCTTGAAAGATTAATAGATCGCCTGCATACTCGCTTTGTTCTCCGGCTACTGTCGGGTTATCTGAGGGTTCCGGTTCCGGGAATGGTTCCCAAGAGCCATCTACGCTGTATCTGGGTCTGACTTGTGCAAGCTTTTCATCATTTATACCGGAAGTACGGTAATCAATCCTTTCAAAATCGTTTAAATTATTATCAGTATCTGTAAGCGATTTACGCCTTGCAGCCGACTGTTTAGAGATTGGTGTAAATACCGTTGTTTCAAAAGCGTCTACGCTTGCCGCATTGTTATTGTAAGCGCCGAGCATGTCAACATATTTTGCCGCGGTTCCTCCTGTCATGACAAAGGGGTTATCTACCGTAAGTTTATTTTTATTCTCCATAAGCGCGACTTTAAAACCGTTATTGCTTAAAGTAAATGTTTCTACAGTTTGATCCGCGTTGTCTAAATACAAACGGCTGTCTCCGGTAATTGCGCCTAACGAACCTGTAACAAGGTATGAACCTTTTGCGGGAACAGTTCCTGTTAAATTAATAACAGTCCAGTTAACACCTACCGCGCCGTACTGCAGAGAGAAAGTGTTTAAATTAATAGGAGCATCAGAATTATTATAAAGCTCAATAAAACTTCTTGTAATTGCGCCGTCAGTGGAAGCTCCTGCTTGTAAAATTAATAGATCGCCTGCATACTCGCTTATTTCTCCGGCTACTGTCGGGTTATCAGGCGGCAAGGGGTCAGCAAAAGGATTCCATTTTCCTGCACGGGAATTTCTGGGGCTGCGGACAGCGACTTCTTCATCGGTTAAAGAAATACGATCACCGTCTGTAGAACCGTATCTTGCAGCGATAAAATCATTTGAATTGTCATTTTTATCTTCAAGACTCTTGCGCCTAACAGCTTCCGATGCCGAACAACGGGCGGGCGCGGTTTCAAAACCTAAAATAGCATCATTTGCAACAGGATCATTAATTGCACCTACCATGTCTATATAACCGTCCGCTTTTGTTCCATTGCCGTCAGTATCAAAAGGATTTAAAATATTTTGAGTATTTAAATTTACAGTACCTTCAATAAGAGCAACCTTGAACGCCCTGTTTGAAAGAACAAAATAATCATCAATAATATCACCGTAATCATCAGTTAATTTTAAACGCCCTGTGTCATTTTGTTTAAGACCTGTGATAAGAAAAGAACCTTCAGCGGGAATTGAACCTGTTAACGCTATTCTGTCCCAGGGTTTATCTGTGTCTGTTTCTAATAGATTTTTATGCCCGTCAGCAAAATAAAGGAACATGCCGTCTAATGTTATCGCTTCTTGTGTTTTATTATAAATTTCCACAAATGAATGAGTCGCTCCCCCTGCAGTGTTTGATGAAGCATAGGCTTGTAAAATCAACAGCTTGCCTTCAAACTCGCTCGGCCCTCCTTCAAACTCTTTCTCCGGGACGTTATCGCACCCAATTAAAAAAATCGCAAACATGATAGAAATAATTATTAAAATTTTGATTTTTTTCATATTAAACTCCTTAAAATTGCTTAAAAAAAACGCCGATTAAATTAAGCAATATATTATTTATACAGATAACACTGTATTAGCCTATAATAACAGAAAAATGTTAATTAATCCATATAATTTATAGAAGAAAATATGTTAATTTATAGTTAAGCGGTATACTGATTATTGATAAAAATTAACAGCCGTTTAAAAAATTTTTCAGCATGACAGAATAATCATCTTTATATTTTTTAAAACAAGAAACGCTTCTTAGCTTTTATGTTTCCCTATAAAAAGGTGTGTTCAATACACCTTTTTCCCTATAAAAAGGTGTGTGCAATACATCTTTTTACAGGGAAAAAGGTGTTAAATATACGTTTTTTTCCCTTGAAAAAGGTGTGAAAATAGCAAATAATTAAAAATATGCAAAGAAACGTCATAAAATCGCTTGAAAATTGGAAAAATTCGCCTGATAGAAAACCGTTACTGCTTAAAGGAGCGCGTCAAGTCGGTAAATCATGGCTGATGAAAGAGTTTGGAAGTAAATTTTATCAAAATTCAATTTATATAGATTTTTATAACAATCATCAAGCAAAAGCAATATTTGAAGGTGATTTAAACCCTCTGCGTATAATTCAAGATTTAAGTTTTATTACCGGTGAAACAATACTTCCGGCGCAAACTTTGATTATTTTTGATGAAATTCAAGAATGTAACCGAGCGCTTAATTCCTTAAAATATTTTTATGAAAACTCTCCTGATTATCACGTTATTGCCGCAGGCAGTTTTTTAGGTATAGCGATGCATGAAGATGAATCTTTTCCTGTTGGCAAAACAGACGGAATAACTGTTTACCCGATGACATTTACAGAATTTTTAAAAGCGTTAGGTGAAGAACAGCTTCTGACAGCGATAGAAAAACATGAGCCTCGGCTGGCGGAATTGGTAAAAAGCAGTTTAATTAAACATTTAAAATATTACTTTTACACAGGCGGTATGCCTGAAGTCGTTTTAAGTTTTACAAAAGAAAAAAATTTTAATAAAATCAGAACTATTCAAAAAAGAATAATTGCAGGTTATGAAGATGATTTTTCAAAACACGCAGGTCTTGCATCCTCAGAAAAGATAATACGAATATGGAATTCTATTCCTTCTCAGCTTGCAAGAGAAAATAAAAAATTTGTTTACAATAATGTTAAAGCAGGGGCTAAATCAAGAGATTACAAATCTTCTCTTTTTTGGTTAGAAAGATGCGGTCTTGTGTATGAGGTTAACCGTGTTACAATGCCTCATTGCCCATTAATAAGTTATGCAGAAGCAGAATATTTTAAATTATACACATTGGATATAGGACTGCTTTCAGCAATTGCCGATTTAGATATAGACGCTTTTTTAGATCGTGATACTGCGGTTTTTGATCATTTTTTCGGAGCGCTTGCAGAACAATTTGTTCTTCAAGAATTAAAAGTTCTGGAAGATATTCCGGTTTATTACTGGGCGCGGGAAGGTTCAGCCAAAGCAGAAGTTGATTTTCTGATACAAATGACTAATAAAATAATTCCGTTGGAAGTAAAAGCGGAAAAAAATTTAAAAGCAAAAAGCCTTAAAGTCTATATAGATTTTTATAAACCGCCGATTGCAATATGCTCATCATTGCAGGATTTGAGTAAAAAAAATTCTGATAACGGTGCTATTTATAATATTCCTTTATATTTTATCAGTAAGTTAAGAGAGATTATACCTTAAATTACCGTGCTTGATTATTTCCAAAAAATCCCATACTCTAACAACATGGCGGCAATCAAGAATACTTTTACTTTTTTTAACACACTGGGGCGCGAAAAACAACTTTTTAAAACTCTTAAAGAAGAAAAAGTCGGTTTTTACGGTTGCGGACCGACTGTTTATAATTATGCGCATATCGGTAATTTGCGCGCTTATGTGCATCACGATATTTTGGTGCGCTCGCTGCGGCGTGCAGGGTATGATGTCAACCATGTTATGAATATTACCGATGTGGGGCATCTTACAGATGATGCCGATGACGGCGATGATAAAATGGTAAAAAGCGCGGAAGAGCGCGGGAAGAGCGTTCTTGAAATCGCCGACTTCTACACTCAAGCTTTTTTTAATGATACTGACAAAATGAATATCACTCGCCCTTCTGTTGTTTGCAAAGCGACAGAGCATATCAACGAAATGATTGAATTAATCAAACAGATCGAAAAAAACGGTTTTACTTATTCTGCAGGCGGCAATCTTTATTTTGATATTTCAAAATTTCCTTCTTACGGCGATCTTGCCTTGCTCCGCTTAGACGATTTAAAAGCCGGAGCGCGTATAGAGCAGGATGAAAATAAGCGCAACTCATGCGATTTTGTTTTGTGGTTTACAAAGAGCAAGTTTGAAAATCAGGCGCTTGTGTGGGACAGCCCTTGGGGTAAAGGATACCCCGGCTGGCATATTGAATGTTCCGCGATGAGCATGAAGTATTTGGGCGATCAGTTTGATATTCATGCGGGCGGCATCGATCATATCCCTATCCATCACACAAACGAAATCGCTCAGAGCGAGGCGGCTACCGGGAAAAAACCCTGGGTGGCTTATTGGCTTCATAATGAATTTCTTGTACTGGACAAGGGGAAAATGTCCAAATCGGCGGGTGGTTTCCTCACCTTGCAAAGCCTTGTCGATGAAGGCTTTGACCCACTTGATTACCGTTACTTCCTGCTCAGCGGTCACTACCGCAGTCAGCTTCAATTCTCTTTTGATAGCCTAAAAGGGGCTAAAAATTCCCGAAAATCGCTGATTGATAAAGTCCGCGCTTTAGCGAAGATGACTGAAGGAAATGAGCGCAAACAGGGTTTGCCGTCTGATAATAATGATACCGCGAAATATACAGAAGCGTTTGACAGGGCGATAGAAGATGATTTAAATACACCGAGGGCTTTGGCGGAATTATGGGGGCTTTTAAAGGACGGGCCTGCAACACCGGAAGCTTTGGAAGCGGTTTTTGATATGGATAAAATTTTAGGGTTCAAGCTTAAAGAAATATGCAAAAACGATGAAATTACAAACTCCGTTTGTGCAGAAAACAATGAATTTTTAAAAGAAATCGAAGAACTTATCGCTCAAAGAGCCGAAGCTAAAAAAGCAAAAGATTTTACAACGGCTGATAATATAAGGAAAAATTTAAAAAACCGTGGTATTATATTAGAAGACGGTCCTAAGGGGACTGTCTGGCGCCATGAATAGGCAAACTCTGTTTGTGCAAACTCTGTTTGTGCTAACAGGGTTTATGCAAACAGAGTTTGTGCAAACTCCGTTTGTGTCATATACAGGCGTTTAATAAAATAATGTAACAAATGGGGAAAAACCTTGTTTAAAAATATAGAGGATAATTTGGATTATGACGCGCAGCCGGATCAGAGCGCGCCAACAGAGCTTAAAAGCAATGAAGCGGCGAACCTTGTTTCTGCAAACTCTATTTCTGCACATAATTACAACAGGGAATTCAAAAAGCTCTATGATTCAACTTTCCAAATTTTATTCAGAGTGGCTTACAGGGTAACCAACAATGCGGAAGCGGCGGAAGATCTCTGTCAAGACAGTTTTTTTCGAATGTATGAAAAAAACATGGTTTTCCCGAATCCCGAGGAGGCGAAATACTGGCTTATCCGTGTAGTAAAAAACGCCGCCTTAAATTACGCGAAGCGTAAGGAGAGAGAAAGAAAAGCCTATCAACGCGCTTTCAAAGAAGACAACAGGCAGGTGGAAACAGGAGAGGCTTTGCTTGTAAAAAAAGAAACAAGCGAAGAAGTGCAGAACGCCCTGAATAGGCTGCCTGAAAATTTGCGTATGGTGCTGATTTTAAAAGAGTATGCGGAAATGAATTACAAAGAAATCGGCAAAGCGCTTGGGATTAGCGAAGGGAATGTAAAGGTAAGAGTATTCAGAGCCCGTGAGAGGTTATCTGTAATTTTGCAGGAAGAAAGCGAGTGCGCGGCTAAGGCAGCGCGCCTTGATAACAATCTTGTGAAAAATCCTTCTGGTTTTTCACAAACTGATTTTTATCAAGTTAAAACTGATCAAAATTGAGGTGAAATGATGTGTCCTGAACCGCAACTATTATCAATCTATTTGGATGGGGAGCTTCCTTCTCCCTGGAAGGAAAAAATGCAAGAGCATATTTCCGGCTGCCCTGCGTGTAAAGCAAAACTTGATAATTTTATACACATTCAAGAGCTTTTTAACAAAGATAAATTTAAAACAACAGAAAACAAAACATTCACAGAAAAGGAATTACTCGAAACACAAGAGAGAGTTTGGATTAAAATCGAAGAGCAAAAATTATACGCGCCTAAATTCGGATTTTGGCAAAGAAGGGTTTCAATCCCCTTACCTGCGGCGGCGGCGGCTGCAATTATTATCACCTTACTTGCAGCGTTGTGGATACGAGGGCCGGGCAATAACAATATCGCAAATCAACAGATGGCTGGAACTTTTAATCCTGCAAACTTCCTCCTTGCGTCAGATGAAGAAATTCAAAGCTTCCCAACCTCAGATATGAGCGGGATGATTCAATACTTATCGCCTGAAAGCAGCACTAATATTATTATTTTACAATTACCCGAAAGCCAGAGCTTTTTCAAAGCAGGAGAACCTGCGATAATCAGAGCTGCCGATTGGGAAAAACAACAACCGGAGCGCCGAAACACAGAAAACAGCCCGCGCCGCCGAAATGACGATTCGGAGAGGAGACGGATACAGGAGGCCGAATGAACCGTTCCATAGTTAGCCTAACATTAATAATTATTACAAGCTTCCTGACCGCAAACTCTGTCTATGCGCAAGAACAACAAGTTTCCAACAACGAAGCGAGAGAGATCAGAAGGCGGGGGCTAGTTTTAGATATAGATGCAAGAGTATTAGGAAGCAATGACGCTGTATTATGGAGAGCGGTTGATCGAAAAACAACTATCTCCGGAAACCCTGTGAGCATTCAATTAAACGGATCGAATTTATTAGTAGCGGTTCAATTCACCCCGTATATACGCCGCAGCGGAAATGTACTTGCAGCGCAGGTGCAGATTTGGCTTAACGATCCTGAAAAAGGCGTTTCTTATCACACATCAATTCAAACCATTCCTATGGAATTAAATGAACCTATTTATTTTTTCCCGTTAGGTCAAACAGCGCAAACGGAGTTTGCAGAATCCTCATCAATAGAAATTATTCTGACAGTAAATCCATACAGAGAACCATCTCCAGAATCAATTTCTGATACAAACAATGACTAATAATTTATTTATTAATTTTTTTTCAACAAACCGAAATAAAACAAAGAGAACAATCTATATACGATTTGACAGAAACATAAAAACCCTGTTTGCCCTGATTTTATTTGCTGTTTTTTTTGTATTAATCTCATGCGAAACAAAAATACCTGTTATAACATCTATCGATCCAAAGATAGGAAAAATGGGAGAAATTATTACGCTTAACGGGAACAACTTCGGCTCTTCACGCGATGAAGCGTATGTAACAATCGCAGGTGTTGCGCCGACTAATTCATCGTATTATTTGTGGCAGGATAATATGATAATTATAAGAGTTCCCGAATTGGGAGAATCGGGGCTTGTTTATGTTCATGCAGACGGAAAAAAAAGCAACGGTGTGCTTTTTTCAAATTCGGCAATTGTTCCAAAACCGATTGAAGGGGAAGAACTTGGGCTTCAGCCGAGAATTTCTTCTGTAAGCCCTTCGTCCGGCACGCCCGGATCGCTTATTATTATCAATGGATATAATTTCGGTGCGTCACGCGAAAATTCTTTGCAGGCAATGTCATTGCAAGCATCATCACAAACAACAGGAGTTTTCTTTTCATGGGATTATGACTCAGGCCTTATTAATCCTTATGTTGTAAGAGAGCCGGAATTTATCGAAGTGTCAGAAATTGAAACGGGTTACGAAGCATGGAGCGCAAGAGAAATCCGCGTCCGTTTACCGGACGGCGCTGTTAGCGGAAATGTAGAAGTAAGAACGCCGCACGGAAGATCAAGACCGGTTTTTTTTGAAGTAGGCGGAAAACCCGGCGTTAAAAATTTTAAAGATAAACGCAGTTACACTGTAACATATTCGGTTGATATAAGAGTTCATGATGCGACAAAACCAAATACCCTTTACTTGTGGATTCCTATCCCGATCAGTTCGCCTTCTCAGAGAAATGTAAATTTAATTAACCGCACATCCGATCCTTTTATTGAAAACCACCGAGGTGTAAGCCTTTATAAACTTGATAATCTGACGGCAGGAGTAAATCAATCTGTCACACTTTCCTATCAGGTTGAAGTTTACACTGTAGAAACAGAGATGAGGATTTCTGCAATCAGACAGGAATTAAACGCCTTATCTGCAATGCACACTCAAGATTCAATTTTAATCCCAAGTAAAGACCTGATGATCAGAAATGCTGTCAATTCAATTATCGGCAGGGAACAAAACCCTTATCTAAAAGCAAGATTAATTTATGACTGGATTTTACGAAATATAGAGATAGACGATGCCTGGTATTTCACTGCAAATATAGACGATACAACACTTCATAAAGTGTTAAACGAAAGACAAGCCGATCATTACACCGCCGTTTTGCTTTACACAACAATGTTACGTGCGGCAGGAGTGCCGTGTATTCCTGTCGCAGGTGTATTGATAGACAGAAACGGGCAAACATTTCATCATCATTGGGCAGAATTCTGGATCGATTCATTCGGTTGGCTGCCTGTCGATCCTGCAATGGGAGCGGGCGCAGTAACACACGGCACGCAGGATTTATATCATGAATCAATGGCGTTACACGAAAATAAAATGAATGAAAGAGATGCGGCAAGTTACTACTTCGGCAATATTGATAATATGCGTATCGCTTTCTCGCGAGGAGAACTCCTTTTATCACAAATGGAAAATCGGGGCAGGCTGGTATCGCATACACAATCATATTCAATGCAAAACATTTGGGAAGAAGCGTCGGGCGGGCTTGAATCATATTCAAGTCTTTGGGGGGATATAATAATAAGCGGAATTTATGTACAGTAATTTAAAGAGGTAAAAAATGGTGACGGTAATTTCATTGGGCGGTTCAATCGTCGCGCCTGACGGTGTAGATGTAGATTTTGTATCAAAATTTTCAAATTTAATTAATACATTTATTGAAGCTGATATAAACAGACATTTTATTTTTGTAGTCGGCGGCGGCGCTCCTGCACGTCGTTATCAAAATGCATATAAAGAAATTGCAAACTCTGTTTGTGCAAGTAACATTTATCCAGATAACAATATAAAAAATGATGAAGCCGATTGGATAGGTATAATGGCGACACGTCTAAACGCACAGCTTATAAAAGCTGTTATGAGCGATTGGTGCAGCCAGGAAGTTGTCACAAACCCGTGCGAAGTTGAACCGCTGACAGGGCGCGTGCTTGTTGCCGCAGGATGGAAACCCGGATTTTCAACAGATTACGATGCGGTTTTATTGGCGGAACGTTTCGGTGCAGATATGGTTATAAATCTTTCCAATATCGATAAAGTATTCACAGCGGATCCAAAAATCGATCCAAATGCAAAACCCATTGATAAAATATCATGGGCAGATTTTCGTCTGCTGGTCGGCGATGAATGGACACCGGGAAAAAATGTTCCTTTTGATCCTGTTGCCAGCCGTCACGCGCAAAAAATCGGATTAAAAGTAATCTGCGCAGGCGGAAAGGATTTAATCAACCTTGCAAAAATTCTAAACGGCGAAGCGTTTTTCGGAACAGAAATATTTTAAAAACTCTATGGGGAAAGTAATAGCTGTTTGCACAAGCGCGCAAAAAGGCACAGCAAAACGCAACATAGGAAAAGCTGAATTTATAGCAAATCATGGTATTGCAGGAGACGCTCATGCAGGCAGCGGTCACAGACAGGTTAGCTTTCTTTCCAGTGAAAAGATCGAAGTCTTCCGCGCTAAAGGCGCAGATGTTAAAGAAGGTGACTTCGGCGAAAATATTATTATAGACGGGATTGATTTAAGCTCTCTTCCGCTTGGCGCGTTATTGGAATGTAACGAAGTAATATTTCAAATTTCCCAAATCGGGAAGGAATGTCACAACCATTGCGCGATTTACAATACAATGGGTGATTGCATCATGCCGCGTGAAGGTGTCTTTGCAATCGTTATAAAAAGCGGTTTTATTTCTGCCGGCGATGAAATTAATATATGTAAAAAAAATATAAATCGAGTTTGGATCATCACAGCAAGTGATAAAGGTTTTAAAGGCGAGCGTGAAGATAAAAGCAGCGCAGTTATCCGCGAAATTGTTGAAAGTATGCCCGCTTTTTTTATTACAGGTTATACTCTGTTAGCCGACGATCAGCTTTACCTTGAAAATGAAATGAAAAGGATTTGCGATTCTAACCTTGCAGACCTTATTCTAACAACAGGAGGCACAGGATTTTCTGCACGTGACTGTATGCCGGAAGCGACCTCTGCAATCGCGCAACGTCTTGCGCCGGGCATTGCAGAAGCGATGCGTGCCTCAAGTATGACCTTTACAAAGCGCGCCATGCTAAGCCGCGCAATCGCAGTAATAAGAGAGCGCACCCTCATCATCAATCTTCCCGGAAGCCCGAAAGCGGTACGCGAAAATCTGGAGTTTATAATCGGCGAATTACCTCATGGCTTGGATATTCTTATAGGCAGGGATGGGGAATGCGGCTAATATGATCGGCATGAATTTGTGATTTTAATCTTCTGTCAGAATTACAACCGGTTCTGCCGTTTTTTTAATTTTTAATGTTTCATATTCGCTGGCAGTTAAAGGTCTGCCGAGTGTTTGTGCAAGTTCTATCGCTTTTCGATTGTCATATTTTAATATATCAGAGCTGGTATCTACCATAATTAAATTTTTATCCATCAGTTTTCTCTTTTAAATATTTATTAATTAATGCTTGACTTGCCTTTGTATCAAAATACAAACGATTTCCGAAAAGAACTTGCGCTCCGTATTTTTCCATTTATTTCATCCTCCAATTTTAAACATTCCTTCGTTATGCGTCTCAGTTTTTATGTATTTATCTGACAGGGAATGAAATTTTGGTTTTTTATTTACAATTTCTGTGATGGCGCAAGACAGCTCTTCGTCGCTAACACTTTTTGATCGAAGCATTTCTCGTAAATCTAAACCTGATTCACTTGAAAGGCATAATTTTAAAAAGCCTTCTGATGTTAGGCGCAAACGGTTGCAGGTTTTACAAAAGCCGTGAGATACTGCGTTTATAAAACCTATTTTTCCTTTAAAATTCGGCAGGCTGTAATAAACAGCAGGTCCCTTGCCTTTTATTCCATCGTAAGGAGAGAGTGCACCGTATTCTTTTTCAATAAGCGACATCGCTTCTTTGCCGGGAATAAATTTTAAATTGGCGGCAATTCCCAGAGGCATAAGTTCAATAAAACGGACAATAATATTTTTATTTTTTGCAAGTTTTACAAGAGGAATTATTTCTTCTTCGTTGATAGAACGCATAGGTACGCAGTTTATTTTAACAGTTATTTTTTTTGCTAAAAGACGGTCAATGAGAGAAAGAATAATTTTTATATTTTCATTTTTACTTCTTGTTATGCGTTTATATCGGTCACAGTCCAAGGCATCAAGGCTTATATTGATGCTGTCAGGAAGATAATCATCATCATTTTTATCAAGATATTCACCTAACAAAATGCCGTTAGTTGTAAGAGTTACACTTTCTATTCCTGAAATTGTTTTTAATTGTTTTAGAAAGGCAGGAGTTCCTTTCCGCAATAAAGGTTCTCCTCCTGTAACTTTTAAATTCTTTATTCCTAAACCTGACATTATTTTTACTATTCTAATAATTTCTTCAAATGTCAGTATATTTTCATGAGGTGTGAATTTTACACCTTCAGGCGGCATACAGTATAAACATCTTAGATTGCAGCGATCTGTTACAGAGATACGCAGATAATCAAGCGTTCTGCCAAATGAATCTGTCAGCATACTATTCCTTATTTTTATAATGCCCTGACTTGCCGCCCGATTTTTCACAGAGTCTGATATTTTTAATTATCATGGATTTGTCTATAGATTTGCACATATCATAAACTGTAAGCAAAGCGACAGACACTCCTGTAAGCGCTTCCATTTCCGCTCCTGTTCTGCCGGAAAGTTTCACCTCACAGAGGCATTCAATTTCTTTTTTATTTTTATCGATGGAAAAATCAATTGTGCATTTATCAAAATTAAGCGGATGACAGAGAGGGATAAGTTCCGCGCATTTTTTAGCCGCCATGATGCCGCCGATACGGGCGACTCCCAGAACATCGCCTTTTTTTACAGTGCTTCCAATAATTGCGTTTAACGCTTCTTCATTCATGAAAATAATTCCCTTTGCAATAGCGGTTCTTGTTGTAATTTCCTTTTCAGAAACATCAACCATAATAACATTACCGCTTGAATCAAAATGAGAAAAATCCGCTTCGTTATCATTTTTTTCCATCGTATTCATTCTCCTTTATTTTATATAAACAATTTCTCCCGCTCTGCTCCATGAATAAGCGTTTAACGGATGCCCTAACTCTTCCAGTTTACAATGAAATTTATTGCTTTTTAAAATATTAATAAATATATTTATTTCATTTAACTGTAAGGTATCAGAAAAAAGTGCGAAATCGTATTCTTCTTCACCTAACGGGATAAAATCCAAATCAAGAGCTTTCGCCGCCGAAGCGATTCCCAATCCTGCATCGGCGCTGCCGCTCTTAATTGCTGCGGCTGCCGCCATGTGAGTTGCAGCTTCTCTTGAGTAACCGTCAATATCAGCAGAATTTATTCCCTCTTTTTTCAGCAAATAATCAAAAAATATTCTTGTTCCCGCTCCGCGCTGACGATTTATAAAGCGGCACTGTTTGTTAGAAACGCATAAATCTCTTATCGATTTAATCCTCAAAGGATTCCCTTTTTGAATTAAAATCCCTTGAATACGTCCGACACCTTTAATTAAACAAATTTGTTTTTCTTGTTTATAAAAAATCTTTTTAATCCAATTGATATTATAATTACCTGTTTCTTCATCAAGCAGATGAACTGGTGCAATATGACATTCACCTCTTTGTAAAGCGGTAAGCCCTGCCAGACTCCCGACATGAGCGCTTGCAAGAGAGCCGTTACCGTTAAACGACATCATATCAGCAATTACATCAAGAATTAAATCGTGGCTTCCTACTGCAACAAGGGTATGATCTATCTCATTTCTGGAGCGGTGAAGTTTTATCATTACTTTTTCTCCCGCTTCAATACCTTCGCATTGCTGATCAATCACACAAAAACCGTCCGCTCTTACAAGAGACATTGCCGCTCCTGCGCCTCTTGCAAGAGGGGAAGCGACAAGTTTTCCGTTTACGCATCCTGCTTTTATCCGCACATATTCGCGGTGTTTCAACGAAGAAACAATACGCCTTGTTAAAACCGCTTCTGTTAACTCCGATTGATTAAAATTACTTTCTATACTATTAATTTTACTCCCTGTTAAAACAGAAAGAACAGGTGAAGCGAAAATTTCAAAAGACAAGAATGCAGACACAGGATAACCTGGAGTGCCAATAACAGGTTTATTATTTACTTTTGCCAATATAACAGGTTTGCCGGGTTTCATTGCAACACCGTGAATTATCACTTCGCCGATTTCACGTAACACTTGAACTGTGAAATCTTCTGTTCCTGCGCTTGACCCTGCGTTAATCAGCACTAAATCAAATTCTTCTGTTGCTTTTAAAATTGCATTTTTAAGCTGTTCATAATTATCGGCGATAGGATCAAAACGCACTCCTTCGCCGCCTGCTTTTTTTATAAGAGCTTTAAACATTCTTGTATTTGATTCGATGATATCCCCGTCTTTTGGATTTTTATTTTCATTTAAATCAGCCGCGTCTATTATTTCATTCCCTGTAGGAAAAATTGCAACTTTTGGTTTGGAAAAAACATCAATATGAGTGATCCCTCCTGAAAAAAGAACTCCGATATCAATCGGCCGTATCTTATGCCTGCTTGAGATGATCATCTCTCCTGCAACTATATCTTCACCTATCGGTCTTATATGCTGCCATGCAGAAGCGCTTTCCATTATTTTTATTTTTTCTTCATCAATTTGAATAAGGTCCTCCGCCATGATTACAGCATCATAAGGATGATGAATCGGATCTCCTGTATCAACGTAGATAAAATCTTTTTGCGCAATTAAATACAAAGGATTTGATTCACGAGCGCCTTTTGTATCTGCAGCTCTTAACGCAATACCATCCATTGCGGCGGCATTATAAAGAGGCGAACTTAAACGTGCAAAAACTGCCGAAGACGTTATGCGATCTAAACTTTCTTCTACAGGAATTTTTTCGATCTTGGGAACAAGAAGCCCTTCCAATGCGGAAAAATATAAAGAAAGCGCTTCTTCGACAGGGACATTATTTAAATATAAATTACGTTTTTTATTGTTCTTTGCTTCCGCCATAACTTTTTAAAAAAGATAAACCGTAACGATTTCATCTTTTTTTAATCCCTCTTTATTCATATCTATAATTATATACCCGTCTGCTAGCGTCAAGGTAGAAATCATCCCCGCTTTTCCAAAAATCGGTTCCGCAAAAAATAAATCGTTTTCATTTTTCACAAACGGAGTTTGCAAAGAAACAGGCAAACATAACATTCTTCCCGACGAACCCGGTACATTGCAATTTATTTTTGCAGATACGCAATTTGTTATGTGCAAATCTTTTATTTCCAATTCTTTATTTATGATTTTCATTAACCAGCCAAAAAGTAATAAAAAAATCATCATTGCGGAAACAGGATGACCCGGCAATCCTGCAAGCAAAGTTTTGGTTTTTTCATCCCAAGCTAAAATTGTAGGTTTACCGGGTTTAACTGCAAGCCCTTGAGTAAAAACACCCGGTTTTGCTAACTTATCTATGATTTTTGCGGTAAAATCCTTCTCTCCTTGAGAACTCCCTCCTGAAATTAATACAATATCATTTAATGCCATTGCTTTTTTTAAAGCAGTTTCAATCTGCCCTTCATCATCCGCAAGAATCTGCGCTGATAAAACTTTATAACCGTTTTTTTCAGCCAAAGCTTTAAGTAAGTTTGTGTTAATATCGCGGATTTCACCTAACACAGGCTCTTTTTCAGGCGGGATAAGTTCATCCCCTGTAGAAAAAATGCTGACAGTAAGAGAAGCGAACACATTTATATGTGTAATTCCCGCAGCGCAAAGAGCGCCTATCTCCTGAGAACGGATACGTGTCCCGCTTTTTAATAAAATATCTCCGTTTTTAAAATCCTCTCCTATTTCAACTGTGCCTGTGCCGGAAGCAACCGCTTCATAAACAGCGATGTCGTAAATATCGTTTTCGCAATCTGTTATTCGATCTTTTTTCATTGTTATTTTTTCACTGTACTCAATCATAACAACCGCATCTGCACCTTCGGGTAACATTCCGCCTGTCGGTACATACGCGCACTCACCGGATTTTATTGAAAAATTTGCGATTTTTCCCATTGAAACAGAAGAAATTTGCTTTAATAAGACAGGAATACTTTCGCCTGCACCGGAGGTATCATTTGCAATTACCGCATAACCGTCTACAGTTGAACGGCGGAAGGACGGAATATCGCATGGAGAGTAAATATCCTGTGCAAGAATACGATCTAGAGTTTCGAGTAACGGGAGTCTTTCAGTTTTAATTTGCCATTGCTTTATATAAGAGATTATTTTCTCGCGTGCTTGCTCAATAGTATCAACATTTAATAATTTCATTTGCATTACCTGTCATAAGCGCGAAGGTAATTTTTTAAGTTTAAATTTTCAGCTGAATTAAATATATCGTTTGTATTTCCTTGCGTTTCCATTTTTCCATCATACATAAAAAATAAATAACCGCATATACGTCTTATATGCGGCATCTGATGGCTTATGATTATCCATATCGAATTTTCTTTTTTCTGTTCTTCGATAATTGTTTTTTCAAAAAGATCAAGGCTGTCCATGTCCATTGCCGTCATCGCTTCGTCGGCAATGATAAACTTTGGTTTAAAAATAATTGCACGTAAAAAACTTAATTTTTGCTGTTCTCCTCCTGAAAGGCTTTTCGCTCTTTGTTTGCCGCGTTTTGAAAAATTCATTTTATCAAGAAAATCAAAAATCATTTCCGGCTCATATTTTATTTTCCGCACTTCAAGAGGATAGGCAAGGTTATTGTATACTGTATCATCCATCATAAAAGGTTTGCGGCTTAAAAAAGTTATTTCCCTCATGCTTAAACCTTCGGTATCAACAACACCCTTGTCGGGTTTTATAAGGTCTGCCATAATTTTTGCAAGAGTGGATTTACCGCAGCCGTTTGGACCGATAAGCCCGTAGATTCCCGGTTTTGAAATTGATAATTGTTCAATACACAGAGAAAAATCACCAAGTTTTTTTTCAATCCCTTTAAGTATCATATTAATCCGATTTAGAAATTTTCTTCTATTCTTTCGTTTTTACGAAGCAGATCAGAAAGCGTCTGTAGTGCAAACGCAATGACGAGTAACAGTATTCCCAATGTGATACCCTGACTGAAATCACCCATGTTACGCAGCATTGAAATAGCGGTTGTCATCGTCCTTGTTTTATTTTGAATATTACCTCCGACTATCATCACAGCACCCACTTCGCTGATAGCGCGGCTGAACGCGGTAACAACAGCAAAATAAAATTCACCTTTCATTTCCCTGATAAAAAGAAATTGAGTCTGTATTCTATCCGCTCCCATTGTTTTTGCAAATATGCGGATAGACGGCGCTTGACGGACAGCGTAAGTATAAACCATTCCTGTAATAATCGGAGTGATAAGTATCACCTGCGCTATCACCATCGCTTCAATTGTAAAAAGAATGCCGAGAAATCCTAAAGGGCCGCGGCGCATTAATAATAAATAAACAATTAAACCAACTACAACAGGCGGCATACCCATTAGTGTGCGGCAGATTCTTACAACAATTCGTTTGCCAGGAAAATTATTTTTTTCTAACAGCAAAGCGAAAATCGTCCCCAGAACAGTAGAAATAAATGTAGAAACTAAAGACATCCTTAAAGTAATAAAAATAATACCGAGAGTATCCGGGCTAAAATTAAAAATATTTAAAAATGTCAGATATAACTCCGCTTATTATTTGGCATTTTCCCCGGTGTTAGGTGTAAATAAAGCGCTGCCGAATTGCGCAACTCCGTATTCACCGATCAATTTCTGAGCGGAAGCGCCTATCATCCATTCTGCGAAAGCTCTTCCTCCTTCAGCGTTAATTCTTGGATGCCGTTGCGAATTAACAAGTATTACACCGTAAAAATTTAAAAGGTCTGGAGCGTTCTCACATACTGCAATTAGATTGATCCTTCCGTCTTTTCTTAAAGTAAGCCATGTTGCACGATCTGTAAGAGTATACCCACGCATTTCATTCGCCATTTGTAAAGTCGCGCCCATTCCCTGCCCTACAGAATTGTAATTACGCAAACTAGCTGTATTTACTGCCGCAGATCGCCAAAGGTTAAGCTCCATCCTGTGAGTTCCAGAATCATCGCCGCGTGAAACAAACACAAGATTGTTAGACGCAATATCTTTAAATGTTTGAATAACATTTTCGTTATGTGCAATTGCAGTGAGGTTCGGTCCAACCACAAGAAAATCATTATACATCACATCGTAACGAACAGTCCCGTAGCCGTCCTGTACAAACTGGATTTCATCAGGTCTGGCATGAACCAAAAGTACATCCGCATCACCGTCACGCCCCATTCGTAAAGCAGCGCCTGAACCGACAGCGATAACATCTACTTCCCATCCTGTCTCGCGTGTAAACACAGGCAAGATGAAATCAAGCAATCCGGAATCCTGAGTGCTTGTGGTTGTAGATAAAGTGATTTTCCCTTTAATTGGAACCGATCCCTTATTTTGCGCAGAATTATCACGCAAACCTGAGGCATAAAGCGGTAAACTTGCTGTTAGAATTACAGCTACCGCAAGAAAGATAAACTTTCTCATTTTTATCTCCTTCACACAATGGCAGGCACAGGCGTTTCCATCTATACCCTAACGTTTCACCCGGCATAACATCACGAACAAAGTTCGTATTTGCTTTAGCTCAGAGAAATCGGAGTTTGATTTATGATAGCATATTTAGAATGATTTGTCTCTATAAGTTATATTTTAAAAAGCGGGTGTCATCGATCATTGTTCCCAAATTCTTTGGCAATTTCAAGGATAAGGTTGTCCATTATCTCGCCTGTAATCTTTTTTAATACTTTTTTCTTTTTATTTATTATTGACGCTGCCAATTGTAAACTGCCTTTTTCATTTTTAAAATAATTATTTTCTTCACTTTTGTCAGGGATTAACAATTCGTATACTTCCATATTTAAAGCTCTGGCAATATTGTTTAATGTCTTATCACTTACCCATGTTTTACAGTATTCAATATCCAGTATATGCGGTACTGAAATCTCTGCAAATTCCGCTAATTTCGCCTGACTAATATGTAAAGATTTTCTTGCTTTTTTGATATTTTGAGCAAGAATAAAACGTAAATTTCGTGGTTTTCTCATTATAAAAAGATATGTTATTATCATCAATTTTATAAATATGGTATTGTCATATATATGAAACTTATGGTAATATCATAGCACTAAGTTCTTGTATCTGGAAGCAAAAAGTGAATAGCGTAATACCGTAAATAAACTTCGTTGAAGACTAATCGGTATGCGTGTTAATAGAGAAGGAGTTTTTATGAAAAATAAAAATTTAATCGGAGGGCTAATAATCTTTTTATTAGTTTTAGGAATGTTTGGCGGATGCGATTCTGATACGAAAGAAGAAACACCCGCAGTTCCGACAGGTATTTCCGCTACAGTAGTAAGCGGCGGAATAAAGATTTCATGGAATCCTGTGAAGAATGCAACTCATTATGTAATATCACGGCAGGAAGTATCAAGCGGAGACATAGATCAGTTATCAAGTACCGTTTCTTCATCGGAAGACTCGTATATAGATACAAATGGTATTTCCGGCACTTCATATTCTTATGCTGTTGCTGCAAGGAATAATGCCGGAACAAGCGATAGATCGGTTTGGTCCAGCCAAAGAACTTTCCCAAGTTCTGCACAGACACCTGCAGTACCTGCAGGAATAACTGCAGTAGCTCAGAGTTCCAGCATCATTACTGTTAGTTGGAGCAGTGTGACAGGCGCGACAGGATATAAAGTGTACCGTGATTCAAACAGCGGCGGAAATTTTACCAATTTAGTATCCAGCTCAACTCCCTTGACAGGTACATCATTCAACGATACCGGTTTACAAGCTAATACAGATTATTACTACAAGGTAACTTCTGTGAATTCTGCCGGAGAGAGTAATAAATCTGTATATGCAACAGCTAAGACAGGAAGCCCTGGAGTAGCTGATGTTGACTTCACTTCATATACAACTGATTATGGATTTAGGGTTAGAAATAATACCAGTACAAGGTTAGTAGCTTTTAGAAATACTTTAACAATTGGAAATATTCTTGGCGGCGTACCTGCCAACGCAAATGAACATGGATTTAAAAGAGAAATATTTGGAATTCAATCAGCAGATTTTCCGGTAATTTTTATTACTGAAGACCAATATAATGCTAATAAAAATAATTTATTTGCTCTTGAAAATACGCCTTTTACAAGAATTTATGCATATTTTAATGCTGTAGGAACAAATGAAGTAGTATATGATATTAATGCCAGTTTAGGAGGGCAATACACATTAAGAGTTGTACCTTCGCTGCAACATAATGTTGAGCTTAGAATGAATGGACCTCAAGGAGCTACGCTAGGATATGTTACAGCAGAGCAGCATGATACATATTTTAAGGTGAATGAAGGTTTTTATAAGATCTTTCCTGTTATTAGAAAATATAATCAATTCAGAAATGTAATAACTTCTCATATTCCAAGATGGCCGGAAGGAGTGACTGCTGCAGGTGGTGCAAGATCAATTTCGATTGGGATTGGTCCGCAAGATCCTGAAGGATGGATTAGTATCAATAATTTATTAACAGATATTGAGTTAACAACAGGAAGCGCTTTTATTATTGTTGATAATAGAACATTAAGCAGCGTTCGAGTTTATAATGGTTCATCATTATTACTGGAAATGAGAGGTACTGATTATGTCAATTCAGGGCAGGAAAAAATATATCAAGTAAATATGGCTCAATTACAAGATGATAAATTTGCACAATCAACAAATGTTTCTACATATAAAATCGGATCCGATCTAAATGTAGCCGGAGCAATCGGAAATCATGATTTAGAAATTGATAAAATATATCGTGTAATAGTTACCGGAAGTGATGCGCAATTTTTTGTTTCAGCGCCGGAATTTGAAGCTATGATGGAACCGTAAAATTTATTTTTATTATCTTTTTATTATAGAGATAATAAATTATAAACAAATATTAGCGGAATATTTTGGCTAGTCCATAATATTCCGCTAATTTTCTATTTTTTTTGAACGGAGTTCTTCAACCATGACAAAAAAGCAAAAATGTATAATATTACTATCAGTTTTTTTTGTCATATTTCCGGCGCTGTCTCATAGTCAAATTATTGAATCATGGTGGAATAATTTAGATGAACTCAATGGTACACGATTTACAATTAAATTTGGAGGATGGAATTTTTGGATAACAAATGATAATGAGTATATTTATTCCGATTTGATTGGATCAATTTTTTCCGGGAATGAAGGGAAGTTATATAATTTCCCGATGTTCGGAATCGGTATACGATGGTCTCCATGGAAATTTATAATAATTAATGGTGTCTTTTCAAGTACCAGAATATCTGCAGGGCCGGGAATTGGAATTCCCTTTGGTAATTCTGATTTTAATATAACTCCCTGGGTAGCGGCAGATATTTCATTTACTAATGGTTCTTTTCCAGTTTTCTCATTTGAAGGCGGAATCGATGTCTTACTAAAGCATCCCTTAATAATCGGTATTGAATTCAGTTACACAAATAATGGAGAGTGGGTATCTATTGATTATGGGTTAACTTTTGGAATAAAGTTAAAATGAATAAGTTTAAAATATTTATTATTTTATTATCTTTCTCATTTATTATCTTGAACTCTTGTGAGTTACCTCTTTTCAAGACAATTGAAGAAAGACCGCAAGCGCCGATTTTAATTAAAAATAATATAATAACAAATGAAAATATTGGAGCTGATTGGGTAAAAATAAATTTTACTCCTGTTAAAAACGCTGTTGAATATTATTTTTACTATTCTAATGTTGATACAATAGATTGGATAAAATGCACAGAAATTGAAATTGTTAAAAATGAATCTGATTTTCATGAATATAAAATAAGTAATTTAAAATCAAATACAAAATATTCATTTTATGTTACTGCGATAGGCGGTTTAAATCAGGAAAGCGAAAAAAGTAATACAATTAATATTCAAACAAAATTGCAAAGTCCTGTAATAACAAACGCAACACAGCATAATCATTATTCAATTGAATTTAAATGGAATTCTGTTTCAGGTGCGGATTATTATATAATTTTTTACAGTGAAAATATTTCTACTATTAATAATAAAGTAAATATGGAAATGAAACCTGATGGAAAATATAGATATAATTTCATTGCAAATAATCAAAATAATTTATATATGCAATGGAATATTACAAATAATAATTATGAAATAAAAACTTTTGAAAATAGTAATACTTTATATAATATATGGGTACAGGCATATACCGGTTCATGGGAAGACATAACAAACTACAGTGATTTTAGCCCGATTAGAAAAGAACGCACAAAACTCAAACAGCCTGTAATGCTAACGGTTGATGAAGATCGATCAACATCATCGGAATTATTTTTAAACTGGGAGTCTATTCCTGATGCAAGTTCTTATGAAGTAAGGTTTTGTAAATATTCAGAAAGTGAAATGAAGAATGTAAATTACTGGATAGAAAAAAGAACAGATAAAACAGATATAATGATTGATAATCTGGAATCTTATACATTATATGTTTTTAAAGTAAAAGCGCTTAATACTAATAATTCTAGTGAGTATTCAGAACAATCACTGGCATACAGAACCCGATTAGAAATACCGGTTATTACCCCGGCAGAAATATCATCTAATAGTATTAAAATACTATGGAACAAAATGGATAATGTTTCTAGATACAGACTATATCGATCCGGTCAAAATATTAATACTCCTTCAGTACCAATTTCTATAAATTCTGAAACTAATTCTTATGAATTAAATAATTTAAAAGAAAACTCTCAATATAATTTTTCTCTGACTGCTATTGATTTATCTGGATATGAAGGTGATTTATTAAATTTTACTTATTACACTTTGCTTTCAAAACCTGAAAATCTTGTTGCAGAAACCGTTTCTGATAAAGAAATAACTCTTTCATGGGATGCTAAAGACGGAGCATCCGGTTATATTGTTGAGGTTTATGAAGATGATCCAGATAATAATTCATTAACATGGATTAGAAAAACACCGCTTGCTAATATTATCCGCGAAACAAAATTTAATGTCGATGGATTACCATCACCTAATAAAACATATTATTTTTTTGTAAGAGCAATAAATATGAATGCAAAAAATTATAATGAAAACGATCCAAGAGAGGGTGAACGAAGCACACCTCCTTCAACTGCTGTTACATTACTTTCTTCTCCGCAAAATTTGAAAGCTTTGTGGCTTAGCAGAAGTGTTAATTTATCATGGGAAGCAGTATCAGGCGCTGATTTCTATAAAATCTATTACAGTAAAAGTAATTCTTTTAATACAGCTATTCACTGCAATCCCGGACAAAAATTAACAAATAATTATTATACGGTGCAGGAATTGGATAGAAATACAATATATTATTTATGGGTACAAGCTTTTAATGATAATGGAAACTACAGTCATACAAGTCAGGTAATTCAAGGCAGAACTATAGTTTCAAATGTTATCATAGAATTTGATCCTGGAAATACTATTGATCCGATACTGCAAGGAATACCGGAGAAAATTATTCAGATAACAAAAGACAGTTACACTATTGAAGTTATTACAAATGGAAATGGTTGGGCTAATACTTTCAAATGGTATTTAAACGGTATAGAAAAAAACGGAACACGTAATTATTTTACAATTGACTGGACTCTTCCTGTTGGTTCTTATGAATTATCAGTTATAGCAACAAGAAACGGAGTGCCGTATTCCGCATCGGCTCAATTTAAAGTTTTAAATAATTAAGAGGATCTTATGAAAAAACAAACAACAAAACAGATTTTTTTATTATTCATTTTTACTCTTGCAATATTTGTTTTATTTAATTGCCGGGATAATTTTTCATCTCAGAATCCGGAAACAGATGAAAACGAAAAAATTCCTGCTACAGATTATGGTATTGTTCGTCTCCATGTTACAAGTATAATAGATAATATTTCTCCGCGGACAATATTTCCGCAAGAACCTGTTTTTTCTTCATATATACTCGCTTTTACACCTGAAACCGGACAGAAACCTATAGAAAATATTACAATTGATGAAACCGCAATCAAAGAAGATATTGATTTAGAAGCAGGCAGATGGCTGATAACAGCTTATGGGTTGGTGTTTTTTGAAGGAAAAGAAGAAATTGTAGCAGAAGGCAATGAAAGGGTTGATGTAAAACCAAGTGAAAATATAAATATTTCCATTACAATTAGAAGCAAAAAACAAAACGGTGAAAATGGAATGTTTATGTGGTCAATTAATATACCGGATGATGTTAAAGCTGATTTTTTAACTATTACATTATCTGAATGGAATAACGAAACAAACAGAGTTATAAATATACAAGAAAATATAAACAGCCATACCGGTAATTTGATAATTTCAGGTTCTGAAATATGCGAAAGCGGTTATTACTTGCTTCATGTTTCTGTAGGAACAGAGAAAAAACAAATTTTTAACTTTTCTGTTGTGCATATAAGAGAGTATGAAAAAACACTTTATGAGCGTACGGTAATGTCAAATGAGTTTGTTCCCGTTGTTACTATTAACGGCTCTATTACAATATCATCAGTAAGAATTAATGGAGTTAATTTACAGCCTAGTTCAATTGAATTAAAAGAAGTATGGGCGTATACACACGAAGGAGAGCGGGTTAGTTTTACCGGTATTGACAGCAGCAGAAATTGGCAGATGCGTATTGTTGAACCGCTTGAAGCAACAGATATATATTTCAGTGTAATTATACTTGCAAATGGTTATTTACTTGATGTAAAAATAAATAAAACAGAACATATTTATAAAGATGATATATCTGTAAACTTAATAATTAATACTGATCTTCTTGAGCTAAACGGAAGATTAAACATACATGCAACAAACAACTTATTAAATTCAGATTGGGAAATAAAAGCGTATAACGCCTCGTCTTCTGTTCAATTAAGTTCAAATCAATTAATAGCTAAAACAGATACAACGGGCCGTTGGACAATGTTAATAAACGCTTTTGCTGTGCCGACTGAAGTGTATTTTAGTGCGGAAAAAATAATCAATGGGAAAAAATACAAACGTATTAATATGGGAAAACGTTATATATCAAATGCTGATATCGGGATTATTTCATTAAACGCTTATTTTATTCCTCCAACTCAGGTATGGATTAAAGGAAATATCTTCTCTGATTCAAATTCCAGAATAATGCATCATTATAATGGATGTTTTAATTATACGAGAAATAATAATTTAACAGATCAAAGCCCATTATTTTTTAATATATTGGCAAACTTTGAATCTAATATAACATTTCCAGACTGGGAACAAACTAGTGACACTCTTATTAATTATAATTATTCAAAAATCATTAAAGATAACATTGGTTTGTTATTATACAATGACAATGAAGCTATTGCATGGGATGCGCCTATCACAAACAGACCTGCCGGTCAGTATAATGTAAAAATAACTCTTGACTTTAGAAATGATGAATATTTTAATGAAGACGCAATGCCGTTAATTAAAGTTGAAAGAATTAATGAAGTATTCATTAATGGAGGCACTTTTACAATGGGTTCTCCTATATCTGAAGACGGCAGATTAGGACCTTCCGGTATTTCAAGTGAAATCCAACATTCTGTACAGTTAAGCTCTTTTTATATGATGGCTGCAGAAGTAACACAAGAAATGTATGAGCTGCTAATGCCTACTCCTCAGTATAAACAAATAAATTTATTCAAAAAACATGACTATCCTGTAGTAAATATAAGCTGGTACAACGCAGTTGAATTTGCAAACAAACTTAGCGAGAGAGACGGTATAACACCGGTGTATACAATAACTGGAACAGGTAATAACATGAGTGTTACTGCTGATTGGAATGCTTTAGGCTGGCGGCTGCCAACTGAAACGGAATGGGAATACGCAGCCCGTGCAGGAAGTATTACCGCTTATACAATTTTTTACAATGAGAATAATGTTATTCTAAATCAGAATGGGCAGATAATAATTAATAATTTAGCTAATTACAATGGAACGGTAGGACATATAGTTGAAGTAAACAGTTATTATCCCAATTTATGGGGTTTATATAACATGCACGGTAATGTATGGGAATTTTGCTGGGATTGGTATGGAAATTATCCTACAACATTTCAACAAGATCCGCAAGGACCGGTAAATGGAACATCGGAAATAAATGGAACAGATACTCAAGCGATAAGTTCAAGAAACCAACGTATAATCAGAGGCGGAAGTTATTACACACCGGCACGTTATCTCCGATCCGCTCATCGCGGTATCATTGGACCAAATGAAAATACTTACAATGACATTGGTTTCCGTTTGGTTCGCAGGGATGCGTTTATACAATAAAAATTATTTTAAGGTGATGTATATGAAAAATACTAAAATATTATTAAATGGATTTTTATTTATTTTATCATTGATAATTTGTACATGTGATGATTTTTCAGAAATATTTGAAACATCAGAATATAGAATTTTATCAGGAAAAACATTAGAAATATTAAATATTGATAATCCTCGTTATGTTTTTTCAGAAAATAAAGATGTTGCTGTTATTCAAATTGAAAACGGTGATATAGTAATCACATCTACAGGTAAAGGCAGAACAAATGTTTACATAGGTGATATCGTTGGATTAAGCAATCAAGCCAGAATTATGTTTTATGTTGAAGGAACAGGTAAAATCGTTATAGAAGAAATAACTGTTTTTAACGGCAAAGCTGTGAATCCAAATATTAAATATGCAGTTACAGTCAATGGAATTGTTGGAAACGAAATCACACAAACAAGAGTTGATTTACAAATGAATGGTACACACTTTATTGTTACTTTGGATATGGATGTAACATCATGGTTTACAAATCTTCCTGCAGGTTTATCGGCACAAATATTTGAAATATTTGCTTTTGATCCTTCTAACGGTCCAAATGAAGTCTATATTAATATTTCAGGAACGCCGTTATCTGCATCATCTGAAGAAATAAAAATCACTGTCCCTGGAGCAAACTCAGGAAGAACTTGGGAAGTTTATTTTAACACCAGAGCTGACGCAAGATTTAATATAACTAAATAAACTTTTTATCATCTTCGAATTAGATTGATTCAAGAAAATAAATAATGTAAAATAATTATACACAAACCAACATCAAAAGATTAATTTACAAAAAATTAAATAGGAGTAAAAATGCGAAGAAAAGACAGAGAAATCACAGATATTAATGAAAAATTAAATATTATAAAAAAGTGTAAAGTTTGCAGAATCGGCTTATCGGAAAACAATGTCCCTTACATTATCCCGTTAAATTACGGATATATTTATGAAAATAATTTGTTAACAATATATTTCCATAGCGCATTAGAAGGAAAAAAACTAGATATAATAAAAGCAAATAACAATGCCTGTTTTGAAATTGATTGTGATAATAAATTAATAGAAGGCGAAAACGCTTGCGATTACGGTTATACATTTAAAAGTATAATAGGATTTGGAAAGATATTTATTTTAGAAAATATAAAAGAAAAAATACTAGGATTAAATATTCTAATGAAACATCAAACGGAAAAAGAGTCCCTTTATAATTTTACAGATGATCAAATAAATAATGTATGTGTATATAAAATGCTTGTAGATGAATTTACAGGGAAACAAAGGCAAATTAAAAATAATGAAAAATAATATTTTATCTGCATTTTTAATAATAATTTTCATAACAATAACTTCATGTCAGGCATTAAGCGCAATCTATCATACGTTTATAATTATAGATTCAGCAAGTGAAAGGCTTGATAAAGAAGATCAAATATATATTTATATAGATAACAAAACAAACGAAACATTAGTATTATACGTGAGCGGATATAATACAGGCGTAGAATTAGCGCGTATTTCACAACGCGAAGTTAAAGAAATTAAAATTACTAAAGGAAGAACGATATATATCAGCGGAGGCAACAGCCAAATTAATTATCTAATGATAAGCTGCGATAATGAAGGTGAACTATTTACAATAAGATAATTTTATCTAACTCACCGATTGCATAAAGCGGAATATCAAAAAGATTACCCTGCTTATTATAATTTGCAAGTAAAGTTCTAATTTCGATTTTAGGTTTAAATTTATCACGGTAAACAGAAAGACTTTTTGCTTTAAGGTTGATTGATGATTTTACCTCTATAGGAATTATTTCACTGTTTAATTGTAAAATAAAATCAATTTCCGCTGTTGCGCTCTCATTCGTCCAATATGAAACTACAGACTTTTTAAAATGTTTCATCTCCTGACAAACATATTGTTCTGTTAATGCGCCCTTAAATTCTATAAACATTGCATCGCCTTCCAGAATAGTTTTCGCATCCAAGCCGGAAATTGCAGATAACAAACCAATATCGTTCATAAATAATTTAAAAGCGCCTGTATTTGCATAACCTTTTAACGGAAGAGCCGGTTTTGAAACTCTGTCAATCTTGTGTACAAGACCGCAGTTTTCAAGCCAGCCAAGAGATGTTTCAAAAGATGAAGATGTCGCATTTTTATGCGCGTTTTTATAAACAAATTTTTTATTTTCTCTTGAAAGCTGTACCGGAATGGAGTTCCATATAAGAAGTGTTTTTTGAAGATCGCTGACAGGAATATATTTAGAAAAATCATTTTGGTATGCATTTAAAATATCATTTTGAATATTACGTGCAAGATTAAAATCGCGATCTTTAAAAAATTCCTTTACTGCTTCAGGCATACCTCCTATGTAAAAATACATTTTAAGATAATTAATTAATTTGTCTTTAAAAACATTTATCAATTTCCAATCATGGCTTTTAATAAGATCGTTTAGCTTTTCTTCACCTGCTGCCAGTAAAAATTCTGAGAAATTTAACGGATACAAATTCATTGGCAAAAAACAATATATATCAATTTTTTCGTTGGAAAAAGATGAAGAACCATTACACCTGTTTATACTTCTTCATAAACACTTCCAGCCTGCGCATCGCATCTGCAAGCGTCGCCTTATCAGGCAGGAAAACAATGCGGAAATGATCGGGGGCTTGCCAGTTAAAGCCTGTGCCGTGAACAAGGAGCAGGCGCTGATCGCGTAACAGATCAAACATGAACTTTACGTCATCTGTTATGTTAAAACGTTTTATATCAACTTTTGGGAAACAATAAAGAGCGCCTTTAGGTTTTATTACAGATAAACCGGGGATTTCATTTACCATATTGTATGCGGTGTCTCTCTGTTCGAGCAATCTGCCTCCGGGAAGAATTAAATCTTTAATACTTTGATAGCCGCCCAAGGCTGTTTGGATTCCCATTTGCGAAGGCATGTTCGGACACAGACGCATATTTGCAAGCATATCAAGACCTTCAACATAATCTTCCGCGCATTTTTTATTTCCTGAAAGAACCATCCAGCCTGAGCGGAAACCTGCGGCGCGCCAGGCTTTGGAAAGACCGTCAAAACTGATCGTCAGAACGTCAGGTGCAATTGTTGACATGGGGATGTGTTCAGCGCCGTCATAAGTTATACGCCCGTAAATTTCATCAGCATAAATAATCAGATCATTTTCTCTTGCAATTTGAGCGATGCCTTCAAGTATTTGACGGTCATAAACCGCGCCGGTGGGATTATTAGGATTGATAACTACTATCGCTTTTGTTTTATCTGTCACCTTGGAACGGATGTCGTCAAGGTCAGGATTCCAGTCCGAAGCTTCATCGCAAAGATAGTGAACCGCCCTGCCTCCCGAAAGAGTGACAGCCGCTGTCCACAAAGGATAGTCCGGCATTGGGATAAGCACTTCATCGTTTGAATCGAGGAGCGCCTGCATCGACATGGAAATAAGCTCGCTCACCCCGTTGCCGATAAAGATGTCATCGATCCTGACATCCATCACTCCTTTGGATTGAAAATCCTGCATTACAGCTTTACGCGCCGCAAAAAGACCGCGGGAATCGCCGTAGGGTTGGGCGTTGGACAGATTGGTAATTATGTCGTGAATTATTTCATCAGGCGCGTAAAGACCAAAAGCGGCAGGGCTTCCTATATTGAGTTTTATAATTTTATAACCTTCTTCTTCAAGCCGTTTCGCTTCTTTAAGAACAGGTCCGCGTATTTCGTAACAAACATTATCCAGTTTAGATGATTTATTTACTTTTCTCATAATTACCTCGATTAATTAACGGTTAGAAATTAAATTTTATTAATTGGCAAGAGAAGGTTTATCGTTTGCCGGATTCGGCTGAGATTCTGAAAAAAGCCATGCACCCGCTTCATCAATATATTTTCTGATAACGGCGATATGAATCTCTCCGCCCGATTTATTAATTTCTTTTTGCCAGCCTTCTTTATTTTTAAAAGTTTTAATAACACGTTCTTTGCCGCTTTGCGCGGCGGCAAGACATTCAACATGATTTTCGCAGTTTTTAATAATTGTGTTACTTAAAAAATATGACGAAAGCCCTGTTATAATCGCGTCTTTGGAAGAAGACGCAAGGGATTTAAATTCCGGTTCCGCTGTTTTAAATGTCCCTGCAAGCAACTGTATAAAACCGTAATACCAGCGCATCCATTGTTTGTCGCTCTCTTTAATTTTACTCTTTTTTCCCTTGCTTTTCTCAAGATGCGTTTTAAAAAAAGCCGCCGCATCAGGGCGGTTGCCGCTTAAAACACGCGCCGCGCCGAAAACAAGGATATTTTTTTCAACTACAGAGGGTTTTACCGTCATTGCCTTATTTTCCAGTTTTAAAACAGAGGTATAATCTGTTATTACAAGGTAAGAACTCGCTAAAAGCCGTACATTTCGGGTATTGTAACGTCTTTTAACATAAATTTTTTGCTCTAAATAATAAGCTAAAGCGGGCCAATCCTCTCTTTCTAACAGAGAAAGAAGCCGATAATTATAGAAGAAAAATATACTCAGACCGCAAAGGAGTAGAGCCATGAAGAATAATAAAGGTAAGGTTATCTGCCGGAAATTAATTAAAAAATCCGGCCCTGCCATCAGCATCGGCATTACAAGGGCTACTAAAATAATAACAATGATTATTACACTGAATGCAATAATCAGGTATTTGAATTTCAAGGTAAACGCTCCTATAATTACTTATTATAATAAAAGAAAGATTACATTACGTCAATCTAACCGCGGGGATATAGAATGAATAGTTATGTAGTAAAAGAAATAGAATCCGATAGTTTTTTCTCAAAACCGGTTTATCTTGATGAGACGGAACAACAGGCGGTGTTTGTGCTTGCTGCCCCGGAAATGCCGTTTACCGAAGACTTAATCAACCTTTTAGATAAATGGAAATTTAAAACTGTCATCAGCGAAGGCGAACCTAAGAAGGATTATTCAAAACAACAGGCACCCGCTTCAGATGATTCCACAACTGTAATTGATGAAGAAGGTTATGCCGCTTTTTCACAACAGCAGGATTCTGATAAACTGGAAAATGCTGTTAAATTTTATTCAAATTTTATTACCTATGTAGAAAAAATGTTTATAAAAGCGTCGATATCAAACGAACTTGATTTTAAAGAAGTGACAGAAAAAATCAGAGATATGATCGAATACATAAGGGAAGAACGACGTTATTTAATGAGGGTTTTAAAAAATATCGAGGCTGCGCCTGATAAAAATTATCTTGCTATTCATTCGGTGCGTTCAACAATTTTATCGATAATAATCGGGACATACATAAAACTGCCCAACCACAGATTGATAGACCTTGGAGTCGCAGCCCTTATGCATGAAGCGGGTATGTTAAAATTACCGCAAAATATTTATCTAAGCCAAAGAGCGCTTACACCGGTAGAACAAAAAGCGATAATTTCACATCCTATACTCGGTTACA
>Ga0209755_10001667_pt1 | contig 33576 bp, 45 predicted proteins | sample TergutCo191P1_FD_187301 | JGI IMG/M metagenome (GOLD analysis project Ga0209755, IMG submission 187301) | Cornitermes sp. P1 segment gut microbial communities from Petit-Saut dam, French Guiana - Co191P1 (SPAdes) (version 2) | ecosystem: Host-associated > Arthropoda: Insects > Digestive system... | reverse complement strand
TTGTGCCGTAGGGATTTTCATCATCGGTGTCATGGTGATATTCAAGCCATTTGTAAGGATGATCCAAAGGCTTGCGCTCTCCAAGCTGATTAAGATACAACTGCCAATCACGCCCGAAAACAAAACGTTCCGGTTTTCTCGTGATGATATTGTCGGGAATCCAAACGCCGTCTTTATGCAGCCAGACAAGTTCGGAAACCGAAAAACCGTAATCAAGCCCGGAAAGAATTCTTTTTAATTTTGAATATAATCTCTTCCAAAGATCGAAGCTGTTAACGAGTTCAAAAACTTTATCGGGGCAGCCTTCCGGCTGTGTGATGTGAATAGGAAAATTTAGCGCAGCCGTTTTGAGTTTACCAAGCAGTGATTTAATGCGCGGATCTGTGCGCATATCGCGGTATATTTCATACGATGAATTTGTACCGGGCGCGATATCATCAGGGTTTGGCATGTAATTGAGAAAACTCCCAAGCATGTTATCGGTAATGACCTGCGTGGTTAAGGTTTGTTTATCGGTTTTTTTCATTTTGTTTTATTGCCTCCTCTATTCGTTTGACTGCAATTTGATAATATTCAGGTATCATTTCTGAACCGATATATTTTCTTCCTGTGTTTATACAAGCGACTCCGAAACTGCCGCTTCCCATAAACGGGTCGTAGATTGTATCGCCTTCGTTAGATATTAAAGCGAGAATTCTTTCAGCAAGCCTTACTGGTTTTTCTGTCGGGTGTTGTAATTTATAATGATCGTTTTTTAATTCAAGTATAGATTTTTCCCTCATTCCGCTGTTTATCATTCGTAAGGTTCTAATCTCTCTTGCTTCTTGCGGCATATCTGTTCTAACAACTATCCCAGTACCGCCCGTTTGTCCTGAATAATGAATTACAGAGCGTTCGTTCATTCCGTTAAAAATACTGTTAATAGTTGCGGTTGCTCTGTCAGGGCTTTTTTTTCCCGCTTGTTGTGTTACAAGGTGTCGGTTTACTCTTTTGTCAGCATATAATTTTCCGCCTTGTAAAAAATCAATAATTTTTTCTAATCCAGTTTCTGTGTTGATTGCACTATTTATCCGCTTAATGTCATTTATAATGCTAGTTAAATCGTATCGCTTTTGTTCAATGTAAGGCACTTTAGAACGTTTTATTTTTCCCGTTTTCTTGGTATGAATGGAAACAGTTTCATGTATTCGTGATAATGCAATACATGGCGCGGTCGTATACCTCTTATCCCAAACGATCTCCTCTTTGAAAATAAATCCTAAATCCGCAAGGCGCGTATTCCACCTGTAAAAAAATGTCCCTCTGCCAAACAGGACAATAAAACCGTTGTCAGGTAACATTCTCTTTGTGTTCTCAAAAAAAAGAACTTCATTAAAAGGTTTATCAAAAGCATGTGTTTTAATATAACCATAAGGCGGATCTGTTAGCACATGATCGATACTCTGTATACTGCCAATGGTATCTTCCATTGTGCCGAGATAAAGAGTAGCAATGTCAAATTTTTCAACATGCATCACCATCTCCTTACCCTTTGAATAATTTCCTGCGCTTTAGTGTTTATCGCAGACTTCGCTTTTTCCACCACAGGCGCGCCGCTTCCCGAAGGTATTACTTTGACCAGCAGATACAAGCCGTCCATTTGATCGTCAAATTTCCACTTCGGAAAATTGCAGAGTTCGTCGATCATATCTTGCGCGCCCTCTTCGGGGAAACGAATGATACCGTTCTCAATTAAAGGAGACAAAAACCTGCATTTTGCGTCTTTGGAAATTGTGTTTGAAAGTTTTTTAATCGGCAGATACACGTTTTCTTCTGCGGCGAGTTTCTGCACGTAATTGCCGTAGATGCCGGAGAATACAACATCTTCCCATCCGATAAGTTCAAAGCCGAAAAGTTTATGCAGGATAACAAGCTGCCTGACAGTCGCAGTTTCGCTGCATACCTTCGCCCAGGGTTTCAATACGTAGATGATGCCTGTTCTCTTGTGGACTGCCCCTGATATTTCCGCTGTGCGGTCGTGTTTGCCTGTAGCAGGATCCACGCCACAGAAAAAACGCAGTTCGTTTGCGGGCGGAAGCTCGCGGTATGCGTGCGCTTTTATCCATGACTTTTGAATGATGCGCTGTTCATCGGAAAGCGGCTCGTTGCACCATTCTGTAGAAAAATTGTCAAACCCAAGCTGTTCTCGTTTTTCTTCCAGCGCTTCGGCAGACCAGTATTCATGCCAAAGCGGAGAGCCGTCAGGACGCAGACAGGAGAGGCGGACAGCTATCCACCGCTTGAGCGTCCCAGCTTCCACTTCCTCGATAAGGCGCGATATCGGATCGTCAGAATGAAAAATGGTATTTACCCAAATAATAAAAGCGGTTTTTCCAAGGTTAAAAACAACCCTTTTAAGCCAGCGCGAAATTTTATCACGCTGCGAAGGTGAATCAACTGCGTCGTCTTTGAGAATATCGTCTAACACAATTAAATCGGGACGGTACTGTCTAAAGCGTGTACCGCGCATCGACGCGCCTGAACCTTTGGCTTGAATGCACGTTCCGTTTTTAAGTTCGATACGGTCATCACGCCAGACATCACCTTTCAAAAAACCGAAGTCTTCAAGAATAAATTCGTTTTCTTCAAGCTCGATTTTTATATTGATAAGGTTCTCGCGGGCTGAATCGCCTGACGCGCCGATAAGCAGCGCGTAACGCTTCTTCCCTGTGAGGATATTCCAAAGCACATAAGCGAATGACCAGCGGACGGTTTTTCCGTGTTCGCGCGGCTCGATAAACATCGCGCCTGCAAGGTTGTCAGTCGGTTTTAAAAGGCTGTGATAACGCTCATTTATAAACGGTTTTAAGCTGTTCGCAGTGTCTTTTGAAAGCGACTTTTTGTCTGCGACATCGTATAAAATCTGCTGGTATTCGGCAGGGTCTGTGAAAAAATAATCAGGCAAATAGGTCTGACAGAAAAATCCAAAATCTTTTTTAGCGCGTTCGATGCGTTTTCGCTGCGCTTTAGATTTTTCAACGGCGGAGCGTTCATCGCCTACCAGTTCGGATATTAGATTGCTCATTTAATTTCCATCATTATATTTGTTATAAATGCAAGAGCGTTGTCCATTTCTTTCAAAAATTCTTCTTTTGTAATCTGCTTGTCTAACGCACTTTTAGATATAATTTGTTCCCACCGTATGTTTACAACGTTACACGCTTTTATTTCTACCGAGTCGCAGATATATTTTTTATTAATCTCTTTTTTTGCGTGATATAAAACTTCCCGTTCACCAGCATAGGATTTTTCATAACTTTTCCAGTATGTGTCTATGGTTTTACATTTCATCTGTTTACTCCTCCCGATTAATTACTTCTTTATTTCACCTTTGGTATTTTTATACAGATGAAAACCTAAATATTCGTGCGATGTATACTTGCAGGGAACTAGTCCATGAAGAAAATGAAAAATAAATAATAATAAAGATTTAAACGCTACAAACCAGTTTGATAATAAATGTTTTAAATAAAACTTAAAAATTACCATTTATTAACATCCTTATTGTTTTCTCATTGAAACCAAATTTTATAATAAATACATCTTTATATAATCCTAAAGTCAATAAATAACTGGCGGTTTTAGGTCGTGATGAAAAATAAGAAATAAGCGCTAACAGAGCTGATGTGTACGGTTTTGCTTTTCTGTTTTCAATATTAATAATTGTCGAAATTGTAACGCCAACAGTAGATGCTAATTTCCTTTGAGTTATACGAAGCATTTTTCTAAGTATTGGTAAATTTTCTATTATTATTTCCTTCCACATCTTTACTTCACCTTCGCCTCATCGACGATTTTACAGAGGCGTTCTAAAAGTTCGCTGTCGTGCTGGATTGCTTTTTGAAGCTCTGCTTTTAATTGCGATTTTGCTTTGTCGAGGGCTTTGACTGCGTTGGTACGGTACTGCGACAGCTTCGCTTGCGCTTGTGTTAATTTTGTTGTGGCGATAATCATTTCGGCGGGGTCTTCAAAGTTGATGCTCTCATAGGTTCGTATTTCTTTTGAAATTAACTGCTGTAAATAAATTAGAAGACCTTCAGCTTGTTCTGTGCCTGGATGATCTTTAAATACTTCAGCCATTGCTTTGGAAATTTCAACGCTTTTTCTGATGTCGGCGATTTCATCTTCTTCTGAACGTATAACACGGCGTATCGCTTCACGGCTTAACGTTAATTTTAACCCTTTCTGCTGTAATTCTTCGTTGACTTTGTCGGTAACGTAGACAATAGTTTTCTTCCCGCCGTCATAGTGCTTAACAATTATTTCTTTTAAGCCATGAACATCCGCTTTGCTTTTCTGTCCCATGATTAACCTCTCTGTATGAGGATGCCGGGATCTTCTTTTATATTACCTTCTAAAAGGTTAATGCCTGTGGGAGATAACTTATACCATTGAACTTTTTCTTGTTCAAAAACCGGATGCGGCCGTTCATTTAATGAAATGAATCCGGTATCAATAAGATATTCAAGCGACGCTCTTATTTCATCAGGTTTATGATATTGGAATAAGATGCTGAAAAAAGTTTTTTGTTCTATCCCGTCAGGATAAACCCTTTTGAGAAGATCAAGTATTTTCCCGCGTAAAATGTTAGCTTTCATTTTTTCCCCTGTGTTAAGATTTGAATTATATTTTGCGTAAATGATGTAAAATTATTATTAAAAAGATCGTACAGCCGATTTATTTCTGTTCTCCAACCTGATAATTCATTCAGGAATGTTTCCCTTTTTACATATTCATGCTCAACCCTTGTCAAACGTTCACCGAAGCCATTTAATGAATTATTTACATCATCACGCATTTTTGTGATGTCATTATGGAGCTTTGATATTCGATGTTTCTCATCTTCAGAATTCTTTTTGATTTCCCTGATAAGAAAAGACACAACAAAAATGAGCAGTACTGAAACTGCTGCGGGTCCCCACTTTTGTAAAACAACTAAGAAAATTGACTCCATTCTCACTTCCTTTTAATAAAGAAATATATTTTAATAACACAATACACTAGAATAATTCCGGCAAGACCGAAGATGATAAAAAGACGGCGCTGTGATTTTATTTTTTCATCCACCGCTTTTTGTTTCAGTCCCTCGATTTCGCCATTCTTCAACGAAAGCAGGATCAAGTTCTCTTGCTCGAACTCGTTGAATAACGTTACCAATTTCCTGTTCTGTTCTCTGGCTTGCGCTAATTGAGCGTTCGAGTTCTCCGAGTCCTGCTTCAATACGCGCACCTGTGACAGCCAGCTCAACCTCTCCTGCTCTTTGTTCTGTTTGAACTGCTCGATACTCTGCAGCTCCGTTTCCGATATCAGAAACCAGCGCTCTTGCGTTTGTAGTGCAGCCTGGGAATAGACACAAAATGGCATAAAGCAAAACAGCAAAAAGAAGCATATGCAAAAATTGAGAAAAATATTTCTCGTACACATTAAACCTCCTCCGGTTTTTTGAAAAAGTGTCCCCACTTTGTTTGGGTTGATCCGCAATCTTTGAACCAATCGATGAATTGAGCCCAAGATAGAACAATGTCATTGCCGGAACCTTTCCAATTATTGAGCGTGTCACCGTAAGGATCATCGATAATTATTGACTTTGGATTTACAGTGACTTCATCCCATTCTGCGCCTACTAACGTAACAATATGACCGAGAGGTTTTGCCAATTTTGTTGGGAAGCCGGGAAAGGTACCTGATAATACGACAGGTCTGCCGTCTTTTAGCTGATCAAAAATAGATGAAATAGTTCGCGCTGTAGAAAAACTAGTTATTTGTTTTCCGATCCACTGATTAACGGCTAGAGAAAGTTCTGCGTGAATCCACGGACGCAGTTTCCGCTCTGTCATAAACAAATGCAAATTATCTTCCGGTTGTGTATATTTTCCTGATGGGAAATTAAACCCAAGATAATACAAAGCCATGATCATGGATGTCACATTGCAGGTATTATTCGGATCACGTTCATTGTTTCTTTGTGAGTAGTATAATTTACCTTTTGAAACATTAATTTGCATTGCTCTCTCCTTTTATTTTGTTTATCTCGGACGCAGCGCAAACAATTTCTTTTATATCTTTCCATGTTGTGAAAAACAAAAGGATTAACATACCAAACAAGAAAACAAAACAAGGAAAAAACAAAGGAATGAACGTCCGCCAATCTTGAACGCTCATAGAAGATGGGCTGTTCATTGTAAATTTGTAAATAATAAACATGGCAAAGACAGCTAAAGCGATTGATGTAACTAAACAAATCGCAGCCGCGACTCTCCGCATAGATAACGCGCCGGCTTTGCCGTGTTCTCTGTCAGATTCTTTTAAATAACTAAACATATTTTATTTTTATCAGATTAAAGAAGAGATTAATCTAAATGAGTACAATGTATAACAGATTTTTAAGAAGAAAATAATTCCAATTGTGTTAAAGATTTGAGTTTCGGGAGCAAAATTTTACAAGGTCGCTTCGGGCTATGCACCAATATCCCTCGTCGTCTTTCCAAGCCGGTAGTTCTTTTGAAAGGATCTGACGGTATACAGTTTTGTAATGTACTGAAAAGAAATTCGCCAGTTCCGTGATAGATAAAATCGCCGGTAAGTTTTCTATTTTTTCTGTCAGGATATCGCTTATCATAATCTACAACCGCCTCCGGTATCAGCCGCCATACGTTACCGATCTTGATCGATTCTATTTCCCCCATCATCAGAAGATAATAAACCTGATGAAGTTCCATTCGCAGGCTTTGCGCCGCCTGTTTTACCGATAGAAACATAACACCCCTCCTTTGTATCAGGATTAAATCCCGCTTTCCAACAGATATCACGTAACGCCAGAATGACAGCCGACGCGGATCTGCGCGGCAGAAAAGAAATATCATCGACCTTGCCGATTCGTTTAATTATTTTGCGAAGACTCTTTTCATCTTTGAAGCGACTGGCAAGCAGCCAAAGACCTCTGATGTAATATTCCTGCCTCTTGCTGATCATACCGGGCGCGCCTGTGACTGTGTTCATTCTTCTGCCTGCAGGGCTCGTTGACTTAAAACCTAACGACTGAAATGCGCTCATGACAGTATTGAACTGCGCGTCGGTTTTAATATCTTTTGCGCTTGCGACGCCGGCGCTGGCAAGAACCGTGCGGTATGCGTCATCATCGAGACCAAGCTGCTTTTTTGCAACATGAATGATTGAGAATTTATTTCTTGTGCGATTAACTGTCATAATTTTCCTCCATGTGTAATTGCCCCGGACGGGACATCCAGCGCCGTCCGGGCTTAAAAGTTATAATGCCGCTATATCTAGCGGAATCATTTGATACTCGCCTTTGTCATCACGTTCATAGATTCGCAGATACTGTTTTGTGCCTGTAATCTGCACGCTCTCTGTGATAGCTGTCATCGCTTTGCCCCAGTCTTTATCCTTTATGTCTAAGCGGCGTAAGCCAAGAACGCGAGCTGTGGAAATTTTTCCGGTTTTATCAACTTGGAACGCGTCATTTACAAGGACACGAATCTCGGAGCGGGCGCCGTCGCTCCATTTTTCGATGCACTTGCCGATGAGTTCACGCGCTACCTGCAGGCGTTCATCAAAGGTGATGTTATCGTTCATCTGGACAAGCAGTTTATATTTGCCGTCGTAAGATAAAAGAGATATATTACCTTTTTTACCGCCGTGTTTTACGCCGTACTCATCAAATGACATTCCAACGAAATCAAAGATATCTTTGCGAATTTCTTGTTTGAATTGCCATAGCACCATTTTCATACCTTGCGCCCTTGCGGCAATGCTGCGGACAGTCGCATCTCTTTTTTTGTCGATGTCCTTTACAAGATTTTCCGGAACCTGCCGCCCTTGGCTGTCGGTCATAAATTTTTGTGTATCGTCAGCGACTACACTTTTTTTGTTTGGAACATTGTTCCCTTTTTGCTTTGCCATAAAATCCTCCTATGCCAATTCTGGCTGTAATTTTTTTGCCCGCTCGGAGCGTTTTTGTTTAATACAAGAGTCTACTTCTCTTTCAAGTTTTTTTGCTTTATTTAAAATAGATGGACATCTTGTTTTAAAATACTCTTTCTGTACTTCTCTTAGATCCGCGACTACTTCAATAAAATCGTCCCATGATTCAATCATGCTGCTTCACCTCCGCCGCTTGCGGGAGCGGCAGCAGGAACTATTATCAGCACCTCGCGAAGAATCTGCCGTAATTGTTTTGCTTCCAATGTTATCTGTTGAAAACTTGAAGAAATACCTACTTTGCTGAAAACAGCGTTATTAGCTATATCCTCAATCTTTTGAATCTTCGCTTCGATTTTTTCATAGCCGTCTGCTGTTAATTCGGTCTTGTGTTTTATTTCACTCATCTCTGTGCCTCCCCTGAACTTTGTTCCGATTGTTCTAAAGCGGCGAGATAATCTTCTATCGCCGCCTGGGTTTTTTGCGACATGGTTTTATACGCCATGCGCAAAGTTGGATCCTGCGGAATTTCTTCGCCGAAATGAGCGAAACGTTTACTGATAAGGCTGCCGTCATTGGCGCGTTTTACCACAACAATCTCTGTTAATTGCTCTCCAATTGTTCGATATGATTGCAATGATGAATTTACAGTAGACGGCATTTTAAACAATTCGCCGAAGTCAAAATTGATCTGTCCTGCATTACCGCCAAGATCCACGCGGTTGTAGCCCTCTTCGCCCGCCGCGGGCGGCGGAGCGATAAGTTTAAGCGAGTCGCGCAGCGTAAGACCGTTTAAAGCGTCCGGGTTGTTTTCAAAATGCTTAAAGATTTTTAGAGCGAGCATTATGCGCCGTTCGGAAAATCCGCTTGCATCAGCGATTGCCTTTGCGGTCAAGCTTTTTGCCTTGTAATTAAAATTACGGATAGCGTTTGCGAGAATGTTTCCCGCGTTGTAATAAGCTTTCGCGGTTTGCATGACAAGTTTTTCGGCTGCTTTTTCGTGCGCGTCGATTTCCGCGAAGATCGCAGATACTTTTTTTGTGTCTCTGACACCCATGAATGTTAGACCGTGATAAGTATCGCCATGTAACTTAATACCGTTTTCTTTGTCAGGGTCATCTGATTTATAACGGTGTTGCTTTGGTAAGTGTCTTTTTTTGGGCGGTTCTGTTTTTACTTTTGCTCTTACGTTTCGTTCTTTCCGTGCATCATTAGCTGCTTTTGCTGATTTATAACTCATACCGCTAATCCTCCCCTTCGCATAATGAGAGACGCTGCAGATTCAACGATATCGATATCTGGTTCTGTAACATTATTTAATGCCATTGTTTGCTGCATGCGTTCAATGACCTTTACAAACTGTCGAATGTCGCTTTTTGATACGTTGTATATTGCATCAACAATTTTTCTGTCTACTTTTTGCCAAACAGATTCCGCGATTAGCGCGGCGTCGCTTTTTGTGAGCCCTGACAAGTGGAGGTATACGCCTATACGGCTTTCCAACTGGCGGTGATCGTTGCGCAGATTTAATATCTGATGTTTTAAACGCGGAAGCCCTATCATAACAAGCCCCGACTGCCCGAGGTCGTAAACCAAACGACGAACAAACTCAAGCGCGTCAGGGCGTAAATAGTCGGCTTCGTCAAGAATAATAACCATGTCGCGTTCGCTCAAAATGTCAGAGACATTTTTAACAAGTGTGTTATACGCAACCCTCATGAAGTTAATCGATAACTGCTGCGCTATTTCACAGACAAGCATTTTACGATTCATTCCGGTAACAACATTGATAAGTATTACGCTTTTCGCGTTTTGCTTCGCGTATTCCTTCGCCGCCGTACTCTTTCCTGATCCTGCTTCCGCAACTATAAGAGCGATATCCTTTTCAACATGCGCGATTTGAATTGCGCTTGTTATGCGGCGCAAATCTTCCGTTTCAACGATTTGAACTTTTTTGCGCTCTCTGCCTTTTTTCTGACGTGCGAGCCATTGGACAATTTCGCCTTCCAATTTTTGCACATCGCCTTTGTACTCATCCTTTAAGAATGCGCTGATTACTGAAGGAGAATAATTCATCTCCCTCGCCGCTTTCGCTTGAGAAATTCCCCAGATACTTAGGGCTTCTTCAAGACGTTCTTTGATTCCCAAATTCATTTTGAGACCTCCATGTGTAAAATTTGTTCCGGACGTGCGTCCAGCACAGAGACATATTTATTTTTCTTTACCGGAATATTTTCAGCTCCAGCTGCCATCGGAAGGGCTTGGGGCTCTTCCTCTCCAAGTAACGATTCAAGCGACGGAAGTTTGTCATCGTAAATGTTCATCGCAGTTTCAAGCATGATGCGCTGTTCAGCCGCGATCGCAACTTCGTTTGTTCCTCGTTCTGCAAGGCTTAAAAGCGTATGTTTGCGCACGCTTTCAACGCGCTTGATTGCCTGTCCGAGATTTTCGCCTTCCGCGAAGTAATCGCCGATGGCGTTGCAGATGAATTTCCCGTCAATCGCATAAACAGGCATCTCATTGTCTGTAATAATTTTGTTGCGTATAACAACATCCTGTCCTGTGTATTGCCGTAACGCTGGATGATAATAGTTAATGCCATGATGTTTAATTCCATTCCTTCCGCATTTGTGAACTTCGCTGCGGTAGAGAGCCTGCTGTAATTCTTCTTTCGCGACGCGCCTTATCTGTTCAGGAAGATTCTCATTAAATACGCGGCTTCTTGTTTTACCGTCCATTCCTTTGCCTTTGCTTTCAAACGTATCGTTGATGTACTCGATCATTGATGCAGCCGCGCTCGTGAAATAATCCCATGAAGGAATATCTTCGCGTTTTGCCATACCGTCAATCGAACGCCACATAAGATCGGCGTCTTCCGGTTTTGTGGTAGTATCAGAGCCGGTATAAGAGCCGATGTCTTTGGAAAGATACTCTCCCAAAATACGGTAGTATCTTTCCTGCCGCCCTTTCGATTTTGCCGAATATGTTTTTGTAAAATGCACTTCCGTTCCGAGAGCCGGTAAAACTCCTTGAAAGAAAACTTCGACATCTTCAGCGATACCTTCCGGCGTGAATTGTTTTGCGTTTGATTTATAACCGTTGATAAGTTTTGAACGGTAATCTTTGCCGTTGTCGAATAACGCCGCTTTCGGCACGCCGTAACGTATACAGCACATGTAATACGCCGCGATGATCGATAAGCTTGACGGTTTTACTGTCGGAAAGAACCCGACAATTTTTCCGCTGCGGTAATCTTGAAACGTCGTTATCCACGGGCGTATTAATTTACCGCGGTAAACCACAACACAATCGAGTACGTGATGATCCGATACAACCAAATCAAGCGATTTATACTGATTGATGTTCTGTTCTACATAAGGCAGATACAGATCATCAAAACGCTTTTTACCGAGACGGTAATAATCGCGCTCCGCGGGAGGTATGCTTTGCAGAAAACGCGCTGCCGTCTGGTACGTACAATGTGAATGAGGATACATGATCATTAATTGACGGTACGCGTGCGCCATTGCGGGGCGCGTGTTTTTAAGCCAGAACTGCCGCAGGAGCGAGCGTTCAATAGGGGTCAGAGTAACTCCGGCGCCGCTTTTTTTAATACCGTACCGCGGAGCGAGCGCGGCGAGCGCCTGCGTTCCGACACCGCCGGCTTCTTTCTGTTCGCGCAGCCAGCGGTACAGAGTTCTAGCGGATACTTCACCTAACGCTTTTTGTAAATGTGTACCGATTTGCCCTGCATTGAACGCGTCGCAGAAGTCGGCGGGCTTTAATCCGCTTTGATGATATTCGTAAATCAACGCGCTTCGGTTCTGCGCCGCCTCCCGCGCTTTGTCCGTTAACTGCGATAATCCGCCTTTGCAGTTTTCGTGTGTCTCTTCCTGCGGTTGTTTTGCAAGAGCGAGCCGTACGCCTGCAGGCAATCTGTTTTCTAAAAACAACAGAGCGCCGTTTCGTTTAACGCATGGCCAGCCTTCAACACGGGCGCGTTTCATTGTCTCTTTACGGCTGACGCATAACGCACCCGCTATTTTTGATGTTTTGATATAACCTGTCATGCTGCCATCACCTTCTTTGCGGCCGCTTCGGCTTTGCGCATCTTTCTGATTTCTTCGGGCGTCCGGAAGGGAAAAAGATAGTCGGCAGGTTTGCCAAGAATCTCGGCGATACGCTGTTCCGTGTTAGGTGACAATCTCCGACCGTTACAAATCATTGACACAAGAGATACTGCCAGTTTTAATTTTTTTGCTATTCCGCTGATTGTCATTTCCTTCTCCGCCAACGCGACCATAACTCTTCGCCGCCGTTCATGATCAAGCGGGTACGGTCTGCTTCCAAGACCTGATATTTCACGCGCTAAACGCATAAAACCTCCTTTGCCTGTTGACAGGCGCAATTTGTTGTGTTATTTTTTTATTGAAGTCGGTGATTTGAGACGTTGCTGACCTTCATGTGTAGTGCTCACGGCATTTCGCTGTGAGCGTTTTTTATTGACATAATGTTTGCCATTCTTCATTGAAACGTTCCAATAAAAATTTTGCAAATTCGATATTCATTTCTAAGTCTTTTCTTACGTTTTCCACAACGGCTTTTTTTACTTCCGGATCTCTTAAAGAGGCGCCAATTTTTCCGTATAATCTGTATGAAGCAATATCTGTTGCAACATCAATTTTTTGTTTCAATTTTTCTGTGATTTTCATAATGCACCTCCATTAGTTGAAAGCTGTGCAGCGAGAGATTGCAGATGCTCTCTTTGCTCTTTAAGCGTTTCTCTTTGTTCCGCAATCAATTCGTCCTGATACTTAATTTTATTTTCCAATGTTGCAATGTGACGATTAAGCGATTTGATTAAAGCCGCGTCTTGTTCTTGCTTCTTGCGAATTTCTTCAATTCCTGTCATAATTAAAGCTCCTTTGGGGATGCGGAGATCGTGCCAATGACCATGCGCATACCTCGTTTTAAGGTTCTGCCCCGTACGGGGCAGTTTTTGTTTGGTAGTAATTCATATTAAAAATTAATAAGTACAGGCTCTTTTTCCGTCGCTACCAGCACGGTTCGAGGAGCCGCATATTTACCTCCTTTCCTGACAAGGGTCAGAATATAAAATAACCTCAAGGGATCTTTGTGATTATAAAAAGCCCTCCTGATGTGGTATGATTTAATCACCACGAAAAAACACAGCCGCAAAAGGAGGGCTAAGAGACATGAATGCAGAAATGACAGCTGTTGTTATAACAGCAATTTTAGGACCGCTTCTAGTTTTATTTTTAAGCGAATTATTAAAATACCTAGAATCAGAAAAACAAAGAGAAGAACGATTTTTTTTAGATGTATTTAATAAAAGAATGGAACTTTATGAAGAAATAATCAAAGCAACAGAATTTCTAACAAATAATGATGAAACTTTGAATCTTAAAACTGCTGAACTTGCCAAAAAGTATTATTTGCTTAAACAAAATATTTTACTTGAATTAGCAGTTAGATGTGTTATCTTTGGTAGTGAAAATATTTAGCGTGCTCTTAATAATCTCAATTTGGCTTTGAAGGCATATATTGATCTGTTCGCAGAGCCTTCTAGTTTCAGTGTAGAAACTTTCACTGCGCTGCCGAAAGCCATAACGGAAGCAAAAATCGAAATTGCGGAACTTATTAGGAAAGAATCTGGCGCATACATGATTGATTATAAAATAGATAAATTTCTTGGGAATATTAAAATAAAAAAAGAGTTTCCAAAAAATGGCAGAAGAAAAAATAGAAATAAGCATGATTAATATTAATGCTTCTATACGCATAGTTACCTCCTTCCCTTTTGGGATTGGAACCGGCGGGAGTCGAACCCGCAGAGCTGCCTGTTGCCTCTAGTCCCCAGCCGTCAGGCTTTCGGAAATATTCTGACCATGGGAGGTAAGATCAATTCCGAAATAAAAGATAGAGAAGCGAACTCAACCGTATTCAGTTCCATGTCTCCCCTGGGACACTTCATTGAGAGGTGCGGGGAGTCCTGTTCATTAATTCGTAATGTGATTTCGGGCGCAAGGCTTACGATTTCCCGCGCTCGGGGTCAAACACCAAGGTCGGCACGCATCCGCGCCGTTGCCCTGATTTCCCGCTGTCAAAGAACACCGTCGAAAATTCGACAAAATGCCGATTTTAGACGATACTTAAGGTGGTGAAATTGTTTCACCACTTATATGCACTGTTACAAAATGTGGTGAATAATTTTCACCATTACCAATATGTAATATATATTACCATATCGGTATTTTGTCAACAGGTTTTTAACCAAATTGTCGAAAATATTTTAAGAGGTTATTTTGAAGAATATTGATGTTCAGATAGGTGAGCGTTTAAAACAAGCACGGACTGTATTGGGTTATGATAAACAAGAGACTTTTGCAGAAAAATTAGGTTTAAAAAGCGTAACGTATGGACGTTATGAAAATGGTGATCGCGGCTTGCCTGATGTAATTAAACTAAAATTATATAAAATGGGAATCGATGTTTCATGGCTTGTTACAGGACAAGGAAATCCCATTTTAGAAAATCAAAATAAAATAGCTCCTACTGTACACCACATCCCGTTGCTTCGACAAAAGGTCTCATGCGGTACGGGGCAGGCATGGGATGATGAAACAAATATAGAACGGTATGTAAATGTATTTGACCTTATACCTCGCCTTAAGACTGGCAAGGTTTACGCTCTTCACGTAACTGGTTCGTCAATGCTGGGTGCAGGTATTAAAGACGGAGATATCGTTTTATTTGATTCTGACAAAGCACAGGATACAAAAGATGGCATATATGTTTTTTCTCTTGATGGTGATGTATACTGTAAGCGGCTTGAATTTGATTCACTTGCACGGCAGATAAAAGTATTTTCTGTCAGATCCGCCGAACTGGAAAAAGCAGAGCTTGTGATGAGTTTTAAAGCTGACGATACCGAATTAACAGAACGATTACAGATTTTTGGCAGGGTTTTTTCTTGGATAAGACCTGATGTTTGGGATTGAGAAAGGAGTATATAATGCTTAAAGGAATGACGAGCAGAGAAGTACGCTCAATAGCTGGCGGTCGAGGTTTTTTTGTAAAACAAACAGATGTAATGATTCTTACTTGTCACGGCGGTATTGAAGAAGTTGATGTTGCTCTAAAGCATAATATTCAAACACCTCAAGGAATAAATTTAATTTTTTGTAAAAATGGAATAGAAATAAAAGCGATCGCAAGCGGCAAGATTATTCAAACTGCATTAGCGAATATTGATATAGTTTCCATAAAGTTTGCAGGCGGTATTGCGCCATCAGGATCAACGGCTAGTGTCGCTGCCGGCGCATTTGTTGGAGGCGCTTTATTTGGCGGCGTTGGCGCATTAGCCGGAGCTGCTATGGGTGCAGCAAACGCCGCTTCCGGACGTATCTGCTATGGCATTGAGTATAAATCTGCTACGGGAAACGGTACATTACTTGTCAGTTTTCTACCGGCGCATAAAAAGAAAGTTGACAAATTATTTGAAGTATATGGTTCCCGCTTTAATCCGACAATGAGCTGATAAAACCATAAGCCCAAATTTTGGGATCGAGGAAGGAGAAATATATGCTTGAATTTTATGCAGAAAATAGCACGACCATTGTTATAATTTGTGTTGTAATTTTTACGGCAATTGTTTTAGGTCGTGCTTTTCTTGGAAGCTGGCTGGCTAATGAGAAAGGTCGTTCATCAGGCACATGGTTCTGGCTCTGTTTGTTTTTTGGAATACCAGCTCTTATTGCTCTTGGGTTTTCACAAGATATTGATATAAGAAAAATTGCTCATAAAATAGAAAGAGCAAATAATCCTGATATGTCAGTTACATGGAAATGTCCAAAGTGCGGCATAGAAAATCCTAATAATTTATATACGTGTTCAGGGTGCGGATACAAACTCGCTTAGTGACAAAAAAGCCCCGTAAACAGCCTCAATTCCCCTTCGGCGTGTGTGATTACCTTTTAAAAGAAAAAACTTCACCATGAGGCTGTAGACCGTTAAAAAAACGTTCTAAGAAATATGACTGGGAGGAGAATTTGGGCGGATTGTTGCCTTTTTAGGAATTTGAGGGTAAAATGGGAGAAATAGGGGGATTGTTATGCTTAAAAGTGAACTGGTTATTTCTGAGAATTTGAGAAATTTAAATGTCCTTATTTACTATTTAATTGATAGGTTTTATAATAGACAAGTAGTTGATTTATGTAATTACATCCCCCTCGAATTTAATAATATTAATTACAAAGAATTCTTTAAACTTAAATATAGGGATATATTTTTTTCAAAAACAAAAGATAAATTAATTCCAATATTATTAGATGACTTAGAATACTTTAAGGAATTGAAGGAAATTATTAGAAAAATTTATCAATCTGATATTGATGTTGCTAATTTAAAAAAAATATATGATATTATTAATGAAACAATTTTGTATATACGACAATTTTTTATCAAAACAACAAAAACGTATATTAAAGCTATTTTTAGAAACTACCAGTACTTATTACGCTATTTTTACCCTCTTGTAATAAAAATTCAAGCCAGAAGGGAATACTATGAATTATTTAATAATAATGACACCTTTCTTTTAAGATTCAATAACACAGAAGAAACATCATTTTCTATTAAACAGCAAAAAATGATTATTGATTTTATAGAAAAAGTACTTTCTGCTCTTCTCCCCGAATATCTAGATATAATTGCTGTAGAATTTGATACTGGATCGCCAAAGCTTAATTGTTCAATTAATATAAATGTAAATATTAATATAAAGTTAGATATAAATAAAATCTTTTCTAATTTATTTAATTTCATAAGTGAGGATAAAAAAGCTGACATAATAAAATCATCAAAAAAAATTGGAGAACTAATAAATAAAAGTCAGAAAGAAGATACTAAGCGGATTAATGTTAAGAAATCTGAAATATCACAAGATGAATTTCAAAAACAAGTAGCAGAAATCTGTGTATCATATTCTGAATTGCGAAAACATAATATTGCTGTAGCAATAGATAATTCTAATGTAATAAAGCAAATTGAAGGCAATCAATCACTGGCTATTGAGGGACCAGATTCTTCATCGTCAGATACCGAATAATTAAAAAACAATATCTCTCTAATGCAAATAAGTTTTTCCTCTTTACCCCCATTTAGAGAAATACCGTGTTTTACCGTGCATTATTAAAGCATGAAAATACGAAAAAGAGAAATCGCTAAGGTCGGAATATTCGGAACAAAGGATAATCCGCAGATTGTCACCGAAAACGAATTAAAAGAAATCGCTGAAACATTCACAGAAATCAAAAAAGCTCCCATATCGTTGTCAGGTCATTGGCCTGACGCTTCATCGCCGCGGCTTGGTAATGTTGTGAGTGTTTCTTATGACGAAACGACAAAAACCCTTACAGGCGAAATTGAGGAAGAGGATACTCTCGCCGAAGCTGTAGACGCCGGATATTATCCTGACGTCTCTATTGGTGCAAGGCAGAGAGCAAGCGACAGCAAGATGTATCTGCATCACCTCGCGTATTTGGGCGAAGAACCTCCTGCTATTAAAGACCTTGTTAAAGAAATTAAAGAAGATTTAGGAATCGCCGCGTCTGATAAAGGCATGAGCCGCCGCTTCCCTTCAACATCGGAGAAACAGTTATATCTCTCCGACACTCCACCATTAAGCCAAAAACATGAAAATAAAATGGCCATGGAACCTTCCTCCACCTCCGGTAACGGAGGTGGAGACTGTTCTCCAAAACCAAACGAGGAGGTCAATGTGACCGAACAAGAAGCGCAAGCTCTGCGCGAAAAAAACGAGAAGCTTGAAGCTGAAAACAAAAAGCTTCAGGACGAAAACAAGCTGGCTCTTTCCGACGCTGAAAAACAGAAGAAAGAATCGGACATGGCGCGGCTTAAAACCGCGATGGAAAGCAAAAAGGTTCCGAATCCGATCCGCGAAAAGGCATTGCGCCTTTGCGACGCGCTGGATAACGCGAAAACCATCGAGCTTTCCGACACAGAGGCGCCGGAAGGAAAACGCAAAGTTTCCACGGTTGACTGCCTCATCGAGCTTGTCAATTCATTCACCCCCGCGGTGAAAGAAGGGGCATTGAATTTGAGCGACGGCGATGACGAATCTGCGGGTAACACTAAGCAGATTAATTTCGGCGCTATTTAAGGAGCGGTTAATGATTGGTTTATTAAAATTATTAATGTGCTCCGTTGTAAACGGAGTGACTGCTGAAGCGGAAATAAATCCGCGTACAGCTGCAGACGGAAGGCATCCGCCTGTTATTACGGCGTTTTCGCTTCCCGAACAACACTCGGCATGGGATGAAGGCACAATCATGGTGCAGGCGATGGACGGCACTGACCCTATTCCGGGGCAGGCAACCGCTTTGTCTTCATCGGCGACATCAAACATTATTGGTGTGCTTCAGCGGCATGTCGCTGAAAACGAGACTTCCGGCAATGTAGTGATCCACGGATCGGTACCAGCCGAAATTCTCAAGTACGTTCCATCGACCGGACCTGTTGACGCGACAGCAGGACAAATCGCGGCTTTAAGAGCTGTCGGTGTTTACGTGTAACAGGAGGCACGTTTTATATGAATACATGGGATTTTCTTAGAAAATTTTTTGTCATTGACATGCTGGTGAACGCCTTAAACAGGCTGCCGCCCATTCGCACATTTATCATGGATTTGATTTATCCTGAATCGGTTCGGTTCAACCATCCGAAGGATAAACTCGCCCATGCGGATCTCGGCTTGCCGGAGAAAAATATTCCCTTGATTACAAGGGGATCGCAGTCTTACGCCGTGCCTTTAAACAAAACGGCGTTAAAGCTGATTGACCCCGCGAACATCACGCCGTCTCTGAAGGTTGGCGCCCATGAAGCGAATGAAATGCGCTCGCTTGGATTGGAACAGGTTAAACAGCTTATCGACAGAAAGATTGACAAGCTGCGAAAAATTGTCCGCAAAACAACCGAAGCGCTGTCGCAGCAGTCGTTAAGCGGCAAGATTTCCTACGCGATCCGCGAGGCGGATAATTCTTTGGATGTGTACGAAGTTGATTTCACCTCTGGCAAAGGCATCAAAAAAGTAAACATCATAAAAAAATGGAACGCCGCGGGCATTACACCAGGGGAAATTGTCGCTGACATTGGAGCCATTACAAGCGACATGCAATTAACATCGGACGGGACCGACATCGTATTCCTTTGCGGAAACGACGTCTACGCCGCGCTTGTTAACGTTGCCGCGCAGAACAAAAACAGCGACATCATCAAAGTTATGCCGGATCACGTTCTTATAGGCAACGCGAAATTCGTTATCTGCAATGCGATGTATTACGATCACAAAACCAAGGCAAACGTTAAAGCCATCCCCGCGAAAACCATTAAAGCGATCGCGAAGGATGACGCTTTCAGCCTTGCGTACTGCGCTCTTGATTCGTTCGCCGCAAGCCATGCCGGGCTTCCGTTCTTTATCGACACGGTTGAAGAAAAAGATCCGGAAGCGCTCAAGCTTATCGCGCAGTCGCGCCCGATGCCGATCCCGAATGTTGACGCAATCAGGGACGCGGAAGTATTGAGTTAATCATGGAAGAGCTGTCAATTGCTTCGCAATTGGGTATAGATAACATTCCTTCCGTAACACCGCCGGAGTTGGAAACCGTTATGGCGACATTCAATCCTTTAGGGGATCCGGTAACGCCGATGGAAGTCGCGGAAAGATTATCTAAAAATCTATACAAACAGCTCTCTGACGGATCGGATGATACCGTCTGGGGAGCGATCTCCCGGGCGGTAATCTATATGGGAACTGTTCTTCGCCGTTTAGGCGTTCCGTACAATTTTAACGACAGTGTTGTGCGTGAATGTGTGTTGATACATACGATTTACGAATTGCACATAACGCTCGGACATGAGGAAGCAGGGAAAGAGTACCGAATAAAAGCGCGTGATATTATCCGCGCCGCTTGGGGAGATTTTCCCGAAGCTGATACGGCTCCGGAAAAAGGAACGGCTGCCGCTGTAGCGAAACCGCCGCCGCGTAAAGGTTTTAAAGACGCATGGCGTTAGAAGCGTTAGACAAGCTTGCCGCGTCTTTAAAACAGCCTGCGAAGCTTGAAACAATCGGCGGTATGGCTGTCGAGATGATACGCGGCAAGATACATAAGGGAGACGGCTTCGCGCCGTTATCTCCTGCGACTATAGCGTATCGAGGACAGGGAAGACCGTTACAGGACACAGGCGGTTTGCGTGATTCAATTACCTTCAAAGTGATTGATGAAAAAACGGTAAGCGTCGGGACTAACAAGCCTTACGCGGCGATACAAAACAACGGCGGCGTTATACGTGCAAAAAATGCTAAGTGGTTGTGGATACCTGCCGAAGGTACAAGAAAATTACAGCGGAAGTTTGGCTATAGCGTGACGGATGTTTTAAACGGAATGAAAGCGGCCGGTTATAAAATCTTTTTTCCAAAAGAAAAGAGAATTGTTTGTTACCAGGAAAAACGCAGGACAAGAAATGAAAAAGGGGAACTTGTTTATGTATCCCATATTCTTTTCTACCTGAAAAAATCTGTTGAAATTCCGGCGCGCCCGTTTTTCTTTCTAAACGATCATGACATGAAGATAATAATGCAGGAGGTTGGAAGTGTACTTGAGCAGCTATAACGCCGTACAGGAATTCGCGAAACAGCTTGAGCGCAATATCGGCGGTGTGAATTTCCATACAAAAGTGGTAGTTACGCCGTCGTCAATTAATGAGGCTGGCGTTGTTATAAAAGTAAGTTTACTAAAAACCTTTATTCCGAACGAACCTCCGGCTGCAAAATCAAGCAGGAGTGTCCGTATTCGCGTAACGGTTGCCGGAAGAATTGAAAGCATGACAGGACTTAAACAGGCAACTGAAGCAATTGAAGCTCTTGACCGTTATTTAATGTCGCCTGACTTACGGCTTGAAGTAATGAACGGCTCACAAATACCGGTAGGTATTTCAAACAGCCGCATTACGCAGCAAATCAGAGAAGAGGACAGTTTTCTAGACAGCCCGGATTCGATAAAAGTACAGGACGTGCAGGATGATCGAATCGTAATAATAACATTCCCACAAGGAGGAAATTGATGGGTGTTCACGTAACAAAATACGAGACAAAAAACGGCAAGACCCGAAAGGTCAAGTCTGAAAAAAGCGGAGCGGCAGTGGCAACACCTGACGCAGGTAAAAATAAACCAGACGGAAAACAAGGAGCGTAAACATGACAGAAAAAAATTACAAAGTGCTGATCGGCGACGACAGCATGATCTTCACAGGCGATCTTGGCGTAACGGAATTTATAGGCGATGGTCAAAAGACAATCTCCGAACTTACAACTTTACAAGCGCCTGCGGATATAAGACGTATTATGTGCGTCATCACCGCGTTTGGCGGCGATTCATTTTTCCCAAAAGGTTTAATCAACGGCGACTTATTTCCTGCAGAAGGAAATGAAGTTATTGCGGAAGGCGACAAATTCAAAGTACTTATTTTAACCCACATCGCAGACGCATCCAGTTGGAGCTTGTCTATCACACAGGGAGAAATTGACGTAACACGTCTTAACGACAGATTCAGAAAATACCGGCTTGGAAAAAAAGACGCGCAGCTCTCGCTGTCGTCGATATTCACAGTCGGTGAGTCGGACCAGCCGGGCGGAGTTATCAACCGAAGCATGAAGCTGGTGAAGCAAGCGACGGACGGTACATACACTGTCAGCGACGAAGCGAACCGTTCGCTTTACTTTCTTGGATACGCGAATAAAGCCGCGCTTCCGGAAGAGACAGACGCGTTTGTGTTTGGACAAATTTATTTGTATAACGCAAGGCTCGGCGGACAATCAGGCAGCGCGCAGTCTTATGACGCGTCAGGCAGGCTCACAGGAATGGATCCTGTGTTTTATTCACTCGACGCGCAGGAAGCGGCGTAAGGAACGTATATGAAATTTCCAATATCAAAAGAAGGCGTATTTACACCTAACTTTAATAAAAACAAAGAATTGTCGGCAACCGATCAAATTACAGTTCGGTATCGTCAGCCGACGCTCGCGATAAAAAACCGCTGCCGAAGTAAGCCTCAAGCAAAAGCTCATTCGGGAGCGGATGGGCGCATCACCGGAATGGAGATAACCATAGAAAAAGACGAGCTTGCAACGTTAAAAGAAATGCTTATCTCCATTTCCAATTGCTCTTACGGCGAAGGCGACGGCGCGGAAACAAAAATTATAAACGCGCAAAATTTAATTGATGCGCCGCTCGTTTTTGAACCGCTCTTAAAAGAGATCGTTAAAGAATTCGATCGCATTCTTGATGAAGCTGTCATTGACGAAAAAAACTGATAATTGCTTACCGGATCTACCGCGCCGGTAAGCATAAAGCAAGTGTACGTCCGGGACGCGATTTGTTCTGGAATACGCGGGCTAAAGATGAACGCGGGAAAGATGTTTTTATCAGAAATAGTGAATGCGCAGCGTACATCACCGAAGAAACTGTTTCTGCGATTAATGTTTTTTGTACTTGCGAAATTCTTGGATGTCTGCCGTTCGCCGGCGGATGGGCGGAACAGCCCGCGTGGATAATACAGGCGTTATCCGTTTTGAAAATCGAGCGCAGTAAAGTAGACGAGGAAGAGCGCGAACTAAAACAACGAGAACAAGAGGACGTAAAGAAGAATGTCAGATAAAACCCTTGAGTTACAGATACGCATCGCTGCGGAAGAAGCCGCTCGTATTGTATCCGCGCTTAAGGGTGATATTAAAACTCTTGCAGATGAAGCGGGAAAATTTGCTCAAACCGATGGAGCGGCGCTTAATCGAACATTTAAAGAGTCGGAAGCAGCCGCCAAGGAATCGGCGAAAAGTATAAACGATATTTTTAAAGCTCTTGGCAGTTTAGCGGAAGTTGTAGCAGCGACTAAAGCACTCGGTGTAATTAAAGACATGGGAGCTTTCGCTCTTCAAAGTGCCGACAGTTTTAAAACGGCAAAAAATCAATTCGGAATTTTATTACAGGACATGGAAGCGGGCGCCGGATTATTCAACGAAATAAAAGCGTTCGGTGACGTAACTCCTTTTGATCTCGACACTCTTACACAAGCAACGAATGTTTTAGTATCAGCTAAAGTTCCGCTTATGGATTTACAGGATCAACTTACAAAATTCGGAGACTTATCACAGGGCAATTCACAAAGATTTACAAGTTACATACACGCATTCAGCCAAGCTTCTGCTAAAGGCAAAGCTGATATGCAGGTTCTTAATACTTATATGAATCAAGGCGTGCCGATACTTAAAGCGCTTGCGAAAAACTTTGGAGAAACTGAAGCGGAAATAATGTCAATGGCAAGTAACGGAAAAATAAGTTTCGCGGATTTTTCAAGAGCGTTAGACGATCTTACGGCTGCCGGCGAACAGTACTTCGGCGGTATGAAACTGGCATCGCAAAGTCTTGCCGCGATGCAGGAAGGTTTGAGCGAAGCTGTAAATACTTTAGGTGCATCATTCGGAGATATTTTAATGCCTGCAGCGCTTGCGGTTGTGCAAGTGTTGACTAATATTACAAACGCTATAAATGAAAGCCCGTTATTAAAAGGTTTACTCATTGGAGCTGTTGTCGCTCTTACAGGATATCTTGCAGCTATGGCAGTTAAAGCTGGCATTGCCTTCGCAGCGCAAATGTCTCTGAATTTTGCTTTAGGTGTGACTAACCCTGCGATACTTGCAGCAACGATCTCTGTAGCAGCTCTTGCAGCTGGGTATACCATTATGGCTGCAAAAACACAAAATGCAAAAAAAGAAGCAGAAGATTTAGCATATAAACAAAGAAAACTTACCGAAACAATGATAACCGCCAGACAAGCCGCAGAAGCATATTACGATACAATCGGGAAAGCATTAAGCAATAACGAATTATTAGGAATGATAGAAAATTTAAAAGAGAAGATAGAATTTGCTCCGGATTATGAAGGCTGGCAGTTGCATTTAGAATACGCTTTAAACTTATATAAGGACAGATTAGGTAGTTTTATCAAAGATAATTGGAGTATGACTGAAGAGGGAAAAATTACTCAATTAAATGAAAAATTAAAAACAGCGAATGAATATCTTACCGGCGGGAATACTACCGAAGAAGAAAGAAATCGATTAAGAGATATTATCAAAAACCTAAATGCAGAACTTGATAAATTAAAAACAGGAAAAACATGGCAGGAATGGTTTGGTGAAATAACCAATATAGATCCCAAACTTTTCAGAAACAGCGGCGCGAAAGCTGCTGAATTATATTCAGCAGAATTTAAGCGCAGTCTTGTTATACAAAACGATATCGCAGATGCGTTAGAGGAAAAGCTAGATGTCGCGGGAATATTAAGAAGCCGACAGGCTGAAGTACAAAAAGCTCTCGTTGAACTTTTGACTATAGATCCGTCGAAAATCAACATGCCTTTTGAATTATTAGACGATCCTATACAAGGACTTATTAATTCATATAAAGATTTAGGTGCGGAAGCGAAAAAAATTGAGGATACGGAAGGTGTTTTAGAAAAATTAAGAAACGAGGTGAAAAAACTAAAAGAAGCGCAGGATGATCTTACTCTCGCGACAATGAGAGCGGCAGGCGCCACAGATGAGCAGCTTGAAGAATTTCGCAAATTAAAAAAAGAAATTGAAGAATTAAAGAATGAAGCAAATGAAGCAAATTTTAGTTTCAAAGAATTTTTCGGCAACATGGCGCAGCAGTTTGCTTCTATCAGCTTAAGCAGCCTTAATACTGAATTAGCTAATATGGGCGCAGCCTTTGCCAAAGGCGAACTAGCTGTTGAAAATTTATCCGATGCGCTTGCAAATATGGCACTAGAAATATTAAATCAATTGCCTAACATGTTTTTACAGGCAGGACTCCAATTAATAGCTCAAGGACAATGGGCTTTAGGACTTGGTTTTATTGCGGCAGCCGGAGCGTCGGCTTTTATAAGCGGTTTTGTTAATGAAAAAATAAAACCTCCCGAGGAAGCGACAAAATACGCTCAAGGCGGAATCTTTGACGAGTACGCGCAGGCAGCGAGAGCTTTCGCTTCCGGCGGTACATTTACAAATCAAATTGTCAGTACACCAACATTATTCCGTTATGGAGATAAATTTGGTGAGATGGGCGAAGCAGGACCGGAAGCGATAATGCCGCTTACACGAATGACAAACGGAAAACTTGGAGTTGAAACTACAGGAATAGGATTGAATGTTAATGTACAAGTAATTAACAATACCGGAGCTGAAGTGCGAAAAGAAGAAACTGAAAGAGCCGACGGCGGGAAAGACATAACCGTAATTATCGGCGACATGATTAACAATCATATTTCATCGGGAAGAGCTGATCGCTCAATGTCGCGGTTCGGTGTCAATCCAAAAGGAGTTTAACATGGCTGAAATATTTTGGCCTGATGCTTTACCGGCTGATTTTCTAGCGGAAGGTTTAACAATTCAACCGCAGAGTAATGTAATACGCACAACAATGGACGCCGGCGCAAGAAAAACGCGGCGGCGTTACACGGCAAATACAACAAAGTATTCAGGGAAGCAGAGATTCAATGAAGATGAATTTATTGTTTTTAAACAATTCTATAAAACAGAACTTGCCGACGGTGTATTTCGTTTTAACTATAAAGATCCAATAACGAATGAAATGGCTGAATTTCGTTTTACCGAAGACTACACTGCAGCTGAAGTCGGCGGTATATGGGAAGTTACTCTTCCTCTGGAACGCTTATGAAACTATCACCTAACGCGACGGAAGCTGTTCTCGCTCCGGAAACCGATAAAGTATTTCTTCATCTTTTGACGATAGGAACATCGGGCGGCGTGATACTTCGCTTTGTCGATAACAATCAGCACGTTACTTCCCGCGGGAATGAGTTTATAGCGGCGGCGTTTAACATAATTCTGCCGGAACAAACTAACGACGCGCCGAAGCCGTGCCGGCTGGCGATAGACAATACGGATCTCGCGATTTATTCGGAGATCAAAAAAGCGGTGCATCAGGATATTACTGTCAGCGTCTGCGTGATAATCGCGGAAACTCCGGATGTGTATGAACGCGGTCCGCTTAAATATAAATTGCGGAACGTGAGGGGGAATAAAGAAACTATCGAAGGGGAATTGTACGATTTTTATTTAAGCGATCGTAAATTTCCGAAAGATACCTATTCGCCTGAAGATTTTGAGGGGATGTTTTTCTAATGTACAATTGGGTAAAAAAATACATCGGAATTCCTTTTTTATCAAACGGCAGAACGTTGAAGGGCTGCGATTGTTACGGCTTAATACGGTTGGTTTTGCGTAACGAGTACGGAATCGAATTACCGGAATTATCAAACGATTATTCCAGCGCATTAAACGTCGAGGAAACTGCGATGCTTTTTGCAGAACACCGACCGGTAATCGCCGCGGAGAAAATAGACAAGTCTGAAGAAAAGGCTCTTGTAGTAATTACAGAGCGCGGCTTTTCAGCTCATGTCGGTATTGCTGCCGGCGGCGGTTTTGTGCTTCATACCGGAATGAAAACAGGAAGCGTTTGCCAAAGGGAATCGCATCCGGGACTGCGCAACCGAATAGAGGGGTATTATCGTGTCAGTTAAAATAATCGCGCAATTGCATCCGTTAAAATCAAACCAAATAAAAGTGACGTCTAGTTCAAAACCGATATCGGAAATAATTAAGGATTTGAATTCGGGGTTTCCGCTGTCACAGGCGCGCGTTTGCCGTAACGGCGAAATAATTAAAGATTTTTCGATTATTGCACGTAACGGAGATACTCTCTGGATTAAATTTATTCCGCATGGAAGCAATGAAGATATCGGTATAGGAATGAAAGCAGGCGGCTGGGGACTGGCAGCATTAGGGGTCGCGCTTGGATTTATTCTTGGGTGGACTGGTATTGGGCTTACTGTTGGCGCGGCGTTAATCGGTACCGGCGTATCGATGGCTCTCGGCGGCATGGTGATGCTGAACATTGATATCCCGCCGCTTGAAGATCGCGAGAAACCAGAAGCCAATCAATCAATACGCGGATCAAAAAATCAAGCGCGTCCTCTTGGGCGAATCCCTGTGTTGTTCGGTCGTCATCGCATCTATCCCGACTTAGCTGCGAATCAATATACGAAAATAAACGGTAATCAGCAGTATTTTTATCAGCTGTTTTGCGGAGGTTATAAAGACTGCGTAATCGATATTGACAGCATTAAGTTAGGCGACATCCCTATTATCGATCTGTCGCATACAAAAGATATTAATAAAATTCTTGCAGGAACTGATCCTGCTATTAGACTGGAAATAATTCAGGACGGCAAAACCTCTGAAGTATATCCTTATTGCGTACATGAAGAAATATTAAACGCGCCTTTACAGCATCAAATTGAGGACGCTGAAGGAAATAAAATATCAGGCGAAATTATTCGTTACACGCCGGATAATACCGACGAAATAAACGTCGATATATTTTTCCACAACGGTTTAGGCAGATACAATGATGAAGGTAAAGTTGTCGGCGCGGAAGTGACGGTTGAAGCATGGTACAAAAACGAAAATGATCCTGACTTACAGTCTTACTGGCTGACTCTCGGTAATTTCAACAGCGCCGGCAAAAACAATATCATTTCTGGATCAGAATTAAAAACAAAACGTTTACAGGTAACAAAGGACAAACTGCCGCGCGGAAAATACGCCGTTAAAATTGTGCGCGTAACGCCAGATGCAGCCAGCAGTAAAATAGTCGACGCCGTGCATGTCGGCTCGATCAGATCGACAAAAACAGAACGTCCTATCCGCGCGGAAAGGCAGAAAAATCTCACAATTATCGCAATGAGAGTTATGGCGACGGCGCGTATTAACGGCATGCTTGACAGCTTTAATTATATCGCAACGTCAAAACTGCCTGTGTTTTCGCCTAACGGCACAGGACCGCTTTACTGGCTGAACACAGAAGAAACGCAAAACCCGGCGTCAATGCTGATGTACGCTTTGCGCGGCTTGCCTGCGCAGCAGCGCGTTGACGATGATGATATCGACTGGATGTCAATCGAGAAGTTTTATACATGGTGCGAAGATCATAAATATACGTGCAACGCTTATATGACAGAAGCCGTTACAATCGCCGAATTAATCCGAATGATCGGAAATACGGCGCGCGCGGACATCCTTCGCATCGATTCAAAAATTGCTGTTGTACAGGATATCGAGCGCGAATCTCCCGTGCAGTTATTTACGCCGAAAAACACTATCGGTTACAGCATCACGATGTTTAACGCCGATATTCCCGACGCGATCGCTCTTCGCTTTATCGACGAGAAGGCTGGATTTGCGCATAACGAGTCTGTTGTTTGCAATACGCCGGACGGTAATAAAAAGAAAGATCCGGAAACGGGTAAAGAAATAGAACCTGAAACAATTCAGAAGGTCGATCTTTGGGGTATCACTGATGATGAGCAAGTGCGCCGTATCGGAATGTATAATTACGGCTGTTTGAAAAACAGACCTTTTATTCACAGCATCGACGTCGATATTGAATATTTACTGTGTAATAAAGGCGATTGGATTCAATACGCCGGGGATATCGCGCTTACAGGATCCGTGCAGGGCAGAATTAAAGGAACTATTTGGGCTGACAATGTTTGTATCGGTATCGATACTGATGAGCCTGTAATTATGACCGAAGGTCAGCAACACGCAGTAAGAATCAGATTGTCAAAAGGAAATGTAATATTAAAAGATGTTGCTTTTATTACAGGGCAGAGGCGTGAAAAAGCTATATCCTATCATCCTGTTGGTGATGAGGGCAACGAGCTTTACGAGCCGTTTGTCGGAGAGTTATACGCAATTGACGAGAACGATAACGTATACTACGAGCCGCTTAACGCAATTTATTTTAAAGAACCTATCACGATAGCGCAGGCTGATACTTTACCTAAAATCGGCGATATTTACGCTTTCGGCGTTCGCGGTTATGAAGTAATCGATTTAATTATAATCAATATCCAGCCCGGGCAGAATTTAACGGCGGCGCTTACGTGCGCAGAATACAGCCCCGAAATATTCGGCGTGGACGACGAGAATTTTACGCTTCCTGATTTTATTAATCGCATAACGCCTGTGACAAGCGCGATAGATCACGGCAATATAAATCCAAACAATTGGCGCCGCTTTGCCGTTTTCCATGACGACGAGGAAGAGCCGCCGCGTCCTGCAGGCGACGGACAGTCAAGCGGCTGGTATAACGAGCAGACGTTCCGCTCGCTCTGGCAGTCGACAAAAACGGCGGAAACAATCGACAGCGGTGAATGGGGTTTACCTGTACGAATTAGAGCGCAGCGCGGTATGGATGACGTTATTTCTATCCATCTCGGACTGACTCCGCAAAACATAACGCTTGAAACCGACGGCAGCGGAAATATTCTCGCCGGAGTTCTGCAATCCACAACGGTTCAGGCGCTTTTGTTGCAATGGAATGCTATTTTATCAAATGTTAATTATTCTCTTACAGGCGTGCCGGCGGGCGTTTCTATAAATCAAAACGGTCTTGTAACATTCGCTGACAATACCGTGTTAGGTGAAAATAACGTAATTACTGTTAACGCTGAATATCAGGGAACTGTTTATTCATCGGCGTTTACAATTAAAAAGAACGTCAGAAGTTCGCCGCCGACATATTTAGGCACGATAACTGTTTTACCGGCAGCCGCGCCGCTAAACAAGATAATGATAACAGGACCGGGACAAGCTCGGGAAGTTTTTGCTATTCAGGGCGACTATGTTCTTTCACTCGCCGCCATCGGCGAGCGGAAAGCGGGAAGCGTTTTTCAGTGGACAGGAATCGCATGGGAGTATCGCGACGCTGTTCAGTATACCGATATGTACACGCGCTGCTTTAAAGACGGACTTGAAGTTCTTGCAACTAACACCGAATGGTTCGGCGCGGTCTTCGCCGCTCGTATTGTCGCGATGGATGCGTTCATCGAAAAATTGCAGACACAGCTCATTGAACTGCAAAAAGGAGGACAGATAAAAAGCGCTGTATTTAGTGAAACTAAAGGATTTCAGATCGTCGGTGATACCGGTGAAGCGATTTTCAATGATATAAAAATAAGAGGGAGCGGTATATTTTCAGGCAAACTCGAAGCTGCAGGCGGTACATTCACAGGAGATTTAAGCGCAGCCGGCGGGTCCTTTAAAGGCACCCTTTTGGCTAATAGTATTGTAATGGATGGTGAACATAAAGCAGGGGATAAATATTTAATAACAGAGGATAACTTTAGAATAATTGATAGAAGAGGCGATCAGTTTAGACTGCAAAAAACTTTATTAATTTCAGGTAAAGGTGCTTGTAGGATTAAATACAGATTATCTGGCGAAATGCAAATATTTTACAGAAACCCTAGCGGTACTTGGAATTATTTTTATAGAAATCATCAATCAATGACAGATGGTTATATCGATGATGTCCAGCTCTATTATAATACAAACGCTATACACCTATTTGGTAGGCTTTATGATTATGGCGGTGGCTTCACGGTAGAATTTGATAACACGATATTTCAAGCATGGTGTCTTGAAGATCCAGGAATATTTAAATACATGTCTTTTGTTACAAGAGCGCCGGATTAAATATCCCCGTGTTCTCTTTAAGACTTTGTGTTTTAATAAATATAATCAAAATTATATGTTTTACCTTCTGACTTATTGCCGTACTTATCAACACATTTAATATTGAAAATTACAGTATTACTAGAAACAGAGCGAAATGACAATTTATTCTTTTCAGGATTAATGCTTGTATAGATTGGAGTTATTACACCTGAATTTGATGTATATACTAATACAGGCGGATCGTTTGTTAAACCCGTTGGGTTATTATCCGCGAAGAGTTCGTATTCAACTTTTTTAAATCCGCTGTCTGTTGGATCATCCCAAGTTATTGATACGTAATAATCCCATTCGTACTGAACATTACTCACTTCAAAAGGATATACTCCATCCGGGTAAGGGTTTTCTTCTTTCATATCGTTATTATCGCACGTTAAAACAATAAAAGTCGAAACCAGTATAACAAAAAGCGCTTTTCTCATAATTAAACCTCTTCATTTTATTATAACACTTTACCCCCAATTAGGGCAAATGTAAATTCCGCTTGCTATAATTCCGGTATGGCATATCAGAAAACAGATTGGAAAGCGCGGATAGGCTCTCTTCTTAACAGGTTCGGCAAAGAACAGGAAACGGACAGATCGGTTGTTTTGCATAATCAGCCCGGCTTGCTTACGCAAGCGGGAACTCCGGTAAGTATTCAAAATTTAAATAAAATCGAGCAGGGAATTTTCGACGCGCATGAACTTGCCGAGCTTGTAACACAGAAAGTTTTAGACGTAATTTCAAAAATACCAAATCAAGCGAGCGTGAATAATCAGTTAGCAGATAAAAACTTTGTCAATTCATCAATATCAAACATGGCGGCGAATTACGTCACGCCTGACGCCGCAGGCGAACAGCAATGGGCAAACCTCGACGCTTTGCGGGCAGGTCCATGGTTTCACGGCGGCACGCCGTACGCGCCGACACAAAACGACTACGCGATTTTTATCAATGATGATAATAGCGTATGGAGGGCAACATTCGACGGCAATCTATGGTCGCCGACTTACAAAGTAAACGACACGCCGTTCACAGCCGCGCAGTTGTCGGCGCTTAACAGCCAGATTACAGCGGCGTTAGTTCAAAAACTCTTAAACCCCGATACAACGCCGACATTAAACAGCAGTAATTTAATTACATCAGCTGCAGTATATGAAGCTGTTAAACCTGTAATTCCTCCAACCATTATATACAGCAGTAATGCAAACTTGCGACAGCAATTAATCAATGAATACGGAGGCATCTGGGAAAGAGTGAGCGACCCTGTGCCGCGTCAGCTAACACATCAAAGCGCATGGGTACAATTAAATGCAGGTGAAACAAGTAATACAAATAGGGAATTTTACTTATGCGAACCAGGAAATTCAATTGGATTATTAACAGTATCGTTTTCTCCAGTTAACACATACGGTAATATAATGAATATATCAATAAAATCCAGCACGAGAGGAATTTTACAAACATTGAATAATGAAGAGTTTTCTGGGACATTCAACACGATCACATCAGCGATAGACGAACAAATTTCTGTAGTTCAAAATAATATATTTTCAAGCAATAATTCGTTTATTCGCATAACAGGGGTTTTTGCTAAACTAGTAAAACAAACCGAATATATTTACATAAAAATTTAGGAGAGAAAATGAAATTATTATCTTTAAATGTATATCAATCGTGTAATTACAAATGTGTCGACTGTCCGATGGCGCCGTGGATATATGAGAAAGACGCTGTAGACCAAGACGGCAAGCCTTTTAATTCAATTAATAATGATATCCTGCTAGTATGGATAGACAAATATCTTAACCCTCAAGAATGGCTTATCGAAATTACGGGCGGAGAGCCGGGACTGTATCCTGAAATAGAAGAATTGATGTTTGCATTAAGCGAGAGACAGTATCGCGGTATTGTAAGGACTAACGGTTCTCTGCCGTTGCCGCGGACATCGAATATAAAGCGCGTAACTGCTTGGCATAAACAAATGACAGAGATTCCAAAACAGTATGACTATATTGTTATACTAACAAATCCTGAAGATGACTGGGAGCGAAAAAGAGACTTCTGTATCGATAATAAAATACCTCATGTTGTTTTACCTTATCAAAAATATTATTACACAAAACACGATGATGAGCCTGCTGCGCCTGTTGAAAAAGTTTTATCGCCGGAGCAATTAATTACGCACATGACAACAGTGTGGTCAAGCGGCAGCATGGGCGGATGCTTTACAAAATACATACCCGGCAAATCATTGCATAACATGGACGCGCCGTCTGTCGAACCTGTGTGTGCAATCTGTCCAAGTATGGATTCTGTAGATTTTTTTATGCGAGAACTTTTTAAAGACGATGATATTGTTAACAGTCACGCAGACAGGGAAAAAACATACAACATGGAAAGAGGAATAGAAGGTAATTTCATTGTCTATCCAATGCTTAATCTTAAAAACCAATGGGAAAGAAAAGACGGAACGATTGTCGGCAAGTTAGGCGATAACATCGATTTTGCAAGTTTAAAAGAAATAGATAATATTTTTGAATATAAGGGTGTTTGATTGAAGAAGGATTAAGAACTTTCTGCACGAAAATAACCGCAAAAACACGGTAAAACAAAGGTAAAATTCTCGTTTTTGCCAAACTAGATGATAATTTTTGCCAAATTGCGCGCGGGGTTACACTGCCCAGATGATAACATACCCCCTTTTCCATAAAGAAAATATTTTCTCTTATTTTTGGTTAAACGGCGTAAAAATCGAACTACGAACCAAAGGTTCGATGGTTCGCCGCCTTTTAATACCCCTTACGGGGAAATTCTGTCCTTGAGGGCGGATAAATCTTAGTGATTATCCGCCA
>Ga0209755_10001666_pt1 | contig 33577 bp, 19 predicted proteins | sample TergutCo191P1_FD_187301 | JGI IMG/M metagenome (GOLD analysis project Ga0209755, IMG submission 187301) | Cornitermes sp. P1 segment gut microbial communities from Petit-Saut dam, French Guiana - Co191P1 (SPAdes) (version 2) | ecosystem: Host-associated > Arthropoda: Insects > Digestive system... | reverse complement strand
CTTCGCGTCTGCGGAAGTCACCGCCCTGTAACGCTTCGCCAATCCGCGGGTCTGGATAAGGTACACCCGGTCGCCAAGGTCGAAGCCGTCGGGTATGGAAAGCCAATATCCCTCCTTGACCGCCTCGACATTCTGCAACTTGTGCGACACCCTTGCCGAGTCGTCGCCCTTGTGCAGGCGTATCGAATCGCCGACTGCGGGGGGCAGGTTTGCGGAATTGTTTCCGCCGACAAGCCCTCGTCGCTCTCCGTCCCTGCCCTGCACCCTGCGCAGTTTCCCAAGGCTTACTCCCGTGCCGCCGTCCTGCACCGGGTTCAGCCAGTCGATGCCGTCTTTTGTTTCGGCCAACGTCCCGTAGGGAGTCACGGACGAGTCAAAGTAAAAAGCCGTCTTGCCCCGGGCAAAATCGCCGCGCAGAATCCCCTGTCCTCTCTCTATGCTTTGCCCGATTTTTTCCTCGTCGCCACCGCCAGCAATTGCGTCCAGCACAAGCCGGTAGGCGGATACCACCGCGCCCACGTACTCCGCGCTTTTCATGCGGCCTTCGATCTTGATCGCGTTTGCCCCCGCATCGACAAGGGCGGGCAGGTGCTCGAGAAGCTGCAAGTCGGCCGGGCTAAAGTAATATCCGCTCTCCAGACGCTCGCCTTCCGTGCCGCCCCTTTGGTACAGCCGGCGGCAGGCCTGCGTGCACATCCCCCGGTTGGCCGACTTGCCGCCCAGAAAACTGGAAAACAGGCACAGCCCGGAAGCCCCGATGCACAGCGCGCCATGCACGAAAACCTCGAGTTCCACGTTGGTCTCGGCGCGTATCGAGCGCAGCTCCTCGAGCGAAAGTTCCCGGGCAAGCACCACCCGGGAAACGCCGTGCCGGGAAAGCGCGTTGCAGCCCTTGCCGGACGCGACGTTCATCTGGGTAGACGCGTGCAGCTTTAGCCCGGGGAACTGCGACCGCGCCATCGCAAGAACGCCAAGATCCTGCACGATAAGCGCGTCCGGCCCCATGTTGGAAAGGTACCGCAGAAACTGGTACATCCGATCCGCCTCGCGCTGCTCGAAAACCGTGTTCACCGTCACGTAGACCTTTTTCCCCATGCGCCGAAGCGCGCGCAGGGCAGCCTCGAAACGGGCGTAGGTGAAGTTGGCGCTCCGCAGACGGGCGTTGAAAGTCTTTAGGCCAAGGTAGACCGCATCGGCTCCCTCCGCAACCGCGGCATCCAACGCTTCGGGCGACCCCGCAGGAGCCAGTAGTTCAATAGGCATGGGCTTCATCGTTTTCTGTGTGCTTCATTGCATCGAGCGAGATTTCGGCGAAAGGCAAGCCTTGGCCTACTCGGAAAGGACCCTGATTATCGTCTGCGCGGAATCGGCGTTTATAATCTCCTTTCGCTTCTCGGAGCTCTTGAAGAGCTGGCTTACCTCGGCAAGAAACTGCAAATGCGGCCCGGTTTTCTCGACGGGGGAAAGCGTCAGGATGAAAATCCTGCACGGCTCGTCGTCGAGCGAATCGAAGTTCACCGCGGCATCGGAAACCCCGATGCAGGCGACAAGATCATCCACGCAGGCGCTTTTCCCGTGGGGAATGGCGATGCCGTGCTTCATACCGGTGGACATTTTGCGCTCGCGGTTCATGACGGCGGTCAAGGCGGCTTCCTTGTCGGATATTTTCCTTGCGTTCACAAGTATATCAAGCAGCTCGCTGATTATTTCGTTCTTGGTAGTGCCTTTCAAGTGAAGGCAAACGGTGTCTTCCGTTAGTACCGACTTCAAATTCATGAAAACAGTATACAGTCAGACTTGCGGTAAGTCAAGGCGAAAATCTCGCGCTTTTTTTGATCGGGCCCTTAGGAACCGCTGATTAAAGCGGAATTCAGCGGTTCCTGCCGACTTTCAGTCGGGTGCATCTGCATGGCGCAGATGCGGTTAAGTAGCACTGATTTCGGCATCGTAGATGCCGCATCCCCATTGGATTTAATCAGTGCTTCCCTTGGCATGAGAAGGCGTAGAAAAGTGCGGGGGAGCCGCCGCTTGACTTGCGCTTGGCTGGCAAGTAAATTCAACGCAACTAGGAGAAGAAAGAATGTCCTTGTATGCGCAGGACTTTGCTAGCATCCGCAAGGGACGGTTTGTCATGTTGACAAAACCGCCTTTGTTCGTGGTACACTGCCATAATTAAGTGGGGGGAGAACATGGCCAACGAAACACTTTTCGATGAATCGGAACAACTTCTCAACATATGCTGGGACAACGTTTTCAAGGCCGTGTTCACCAAGGAATCCCAAGAATCCAGAAAGGCCCTTTCAAGACTGGTCTCGGCTATCATCGGAAGGGACCTGGAAGTCTTGGGGATCACCGCAAACGAGCCCGCACCGGAAAGCGTGCACCATCGCCAGATTCGCTTCGACATAAACTGCAAAACCACGGACGGCGAACAGGTAAATGTCGAGATGTGCCTGAACCCCGACGATTTCGAGCCGGCGCGTCTTGAATACTACGGTGCGAGGTTGTTCGGCGGGCAGAACATAAGGGGCGAAGGCAGAACGTACAGCGACCTAAAGCCGACGCACCAGATAGCCATCCTGGTCAACAAGACGTTTTTCCCCGACAACGATTTTTTTCACTCGTTCGAATACCACGATCCGGTCCGCCGGGTTTCGCTTGGCGGGCTGACCCGCATCCACACCTTGGAATTGGGAAAGCTGGACGATGTCTGTAGGAAGCCAGTGGATGACATGAGTTATCAAGAACTTTGGGCTGTTTTTTTCCGATACCTGAACGATCCCAACATGAGGGCGAAGATAAACCAAATAGCCAAACGCGAGGAGGGAATCAAGATGGCAGGAACGGTATTGCTGGGCATAAGCCGAAACGAGGCGGAGCGCGCCCGGCTGGAAAGCGAGTACAAGGCCGAGATTGACCTGCAGAGCAAGCTGGGCGGAGCGGAGCGGAAAGGTAGGCTGGAGGGGAGGCAAGAAGGCTGGCTGGAAGGCAGACAGGAAAGGGACAAGGAATTATTGCACCTCATTGCCAAGGGCTACACCGCAGAGGATATAAGAAAAGAGCTTGAGGCCAAAAGTTGAAATCGGGAAGTGATATTATTGCTCCCCCTGAGCCTGTCAGATTTTTTGTGTAAATATACCACTGGTTTTCCCCTCGTCTTTTTACCGCCAAATTTGCGGTTCCGTAATTCCTTGTCTGGTAAGGAGTCAAAGACCACCGGCATAGCCTTTTCAATTCTCACCAGCATAGCTGGTGGTTTACGAAATCCAATTAGCACAATCCTGAAATCCAAGAGAGGCAAAGAAAGGAATGCATTGGTGGGTTTGGGGCCAAAAATAAAACAGGCCCATTAAAACCCATTGGATTTAATCAGTGCTTTCCTAGAAATGTCACCAACCATTCCCGTTAATGACCATGCGGTTCTACAACCGTTTTCGGTATCCGTTTGACCAGTGGTAGGGGCATCTCCCCATGTGCCTACCTGGGTTACAAAGAAGCCTTATACAAAGGCAAAAAAACAGGCAGGCACAGGAGCAAAAACGCCCTGCACGCCTGCCCGAATGATTCCGCGGCCGATGTCAAGGCCGGTTGGCCTCGGCATCGGTTGCGGGTTGTTCGATTGCTACGGATCCACCCGGGTGCCGTAGATTTCGAAGTTGATGATGGAGTTAGCTTGGTCCATGCCTTGCCTCAACGAAATGTGCAGTCGAATAAATCGCCCAACAAGCGGCCCACTCGCCAGTTCTGTATTGGCAAAATTCATGGCTCGGTACTCTGCCCCATCAATATCTAATGGGCCTGCAGCAGGAGGATAAGGACCTATGGCACGAGCAGCTCTAGTTGTTAGCATGGAAAAATCAGGTTGACCACTGCCTACCAAAAGCGGGACATAGAGAGCTGAAGAAGCGGCACCGCCATCTACTTGACGTCCACTTCGAACAGTCCAGCCATCCGTCCACAAGTCACCTCCAGGCCTATCCCCGCTTCCAGTTGCCTCAGGGGGAAGGGCATCCCAAGCCGCCTGATCCGACGATACATCAATAAAGAAGCGTCGGGGGGCACCAAGGCCGCCATTCCAACGTATCACGATATCACTGATGCTATACACCGCACCCAAGTCAACAGCAACCCAGTTTCCAGGACCTGTTACACTCTCCCAACGATTGTCGTTGTCAGAACCACCAAGGTTATAAACACCATTAAACATGTTCATTCCAACCCTAGATCCACCACCTCCTGCATTTACGGTAGAAACCCTCACTTGCGATGGATTACCATACAGAATAGTAGGCGCAATGTCTGTCCTGAATGTGTCCACCAAGTTAATGGTCACACTTACATCCGGCATTACAAAATCAAAGACGAAAGTCCAATCCGAATATGGCTGAGGCACGCTACCTATCGTCTCTACACCGATATTTCTGCTTCTGGTACGAGAAGAGGGCCTTGCCATACCCACATCAAACCCCGACCTGAAATTGAACTCAGCGACTTCGCTAGATTGCAACTGCGCAGTGAAGATCGTGCCAACCGTTGCCGCTCCCGTAACCAACACCCTTATCTGAACCGTATCGCCTTCTTCAAAAGGAGCGGTATCTGTGTTAACGCCACCAGACACAACATACGCCCTAGCCGTTAAACCTGCCGTGGTCAACTCTCCAGTAGTAGTTACCAGCAACGCATCTGCTGCTATCGCACCAAAAGTAACAGTAAACGATATAGATGTGCCACTATGGACGATATTTCCTGGCTCCACGCCTGCTACCAAAGGAAGCTCTATGTTTTCATAGAAAACATAGTCAGTATCGGCCGTCAAGGTAATGTTGAACCGATGATACCCAGGCTCGAATGTGGTACCAGTAAAGACAGTCCAATTCACATTGTCAGAGCTTCTCTCGATCTCAATGGTTCCCGAATAGAACGCATCCGCAGGGGCTAGGTTAGCCTCAGTCGGAACAGGGCCGCCCATAAACGGAGCTACCAAAGTGAACGCCACTGCATCAATAACATCCGACTCCGTCGCGGCAAAGGCGCGAGTCACAACCATTTCGGTGATGGGATCGCCATCCGTCGAAACAAGCACGGTTGTCTGCGGTGCCGCCAGGAAAGGAGCACCTAAATGTATAGTCGGCAGAGCAGAGGTGAACACATTGCTTCCTGTCGTCTGCAATGTAAATGTAAACGTATACACTTGGTCGGGCGAGAATACGCCGTCCACCGCAGGGGAGATCCCTGTAAGCACCGCCGTATACCCAACATAAGGGGGAGCAAAATTCGTACCAATCGCAGGCGGTGTGGCCCTCCACACGGGAGGCTCGATGCGGTTATTCGGAGCGCCTATGAATTTGTTGTGGATTGGGACGGTAAGCGACGGCACATTCTCATACCCGGTCGCAAAAACCTGGAACATCGAAATCGCCGGCCAGTTTGTCCAAGTGGCATTGGGGCCTTGCGGAGTGGTGTTAAAGTCAGCAAGCTGCTTGATGCGGACAAAACGCGCGGTGACAGGTGCGTCAAGTATAATCGTGTTCACCCTATTCTGGGCATTGCGTATATTTACCCCATCATTACCAGGATTTGCCACAACCCTGACTTCTGTCCAGCCATCATTTTCGTAAGTCCCTGCGGCGGGCAACTCGGTAAGCGTATTTGACGTTTGAACCGCAAAGCGGACCATGCCGTTATGATCCCCGGTCGATCCAGCACCAGACATGCCCCATACAATACGGACGACTTCAATATCATATTCGGCACCCAAGTCCACGGCAAACCAATGCGCTAGATCGGCCTCACCTTGTATCTGTGCGAAACTATCAATATCGCCGTCAAAGGCTTGCTCAATCGGAGCGAGAGGGAGCGATACGCGAATCGCGGAAGCCCTGGCATTCTCGGCAGTACTACCATAGGCCAAATCCCTGAGGGGATCCAAAACAAACACCGCATTTATCGTGACATTGGCAGGCGGCATTATAAAGGTCCACTGGTTGGGATACCCAACACGTGGTGCAGGGGTAATGCCTTCAATATTCCACCCGTCAAATACGAAACGGGGATTGGGGGTAACCGTAAGAATCACCTCCGTACCCGCTCTTACCCAGCCGGTGGGGGAATGCGTAAAGCTACCGTTGTCATGGGTGCCCACGATGATTTGCGCCGGCCGTTGCACCTCAATGCTGTAGATGTGGAAGGTGTACGTGTTTCCGTCATTATCGCCGTCATTAATAATCACCCTGACATTGTCATCCTCTGCGGTACTCCAATCTCCCGCAGGAACAATCCACTCTAGCACAAAATCCCGCCAGCCGGATTCATCCTGAATGCTGTCATCATAAGCGGCGGGTATCGCATACTGCAGTTCCGCTCTCGCCCATACGGGTTCGGTGGAATAAGCGCGACCCCTGATAATCAGAATGTCCCTTTCTTGAAGCCCAAATTCGTCGGGGTTAAGGTTCACCCCGTGCCAGTTCTCGGTTCTTCCGGTTTGTTGCAGAAGCAGAGCCCCCGCTTCGTTCTGAATCCAGGTTCCAGCAGGGCCAACGAAACCGACGATCGGTCCTATGGTATCGGAACTATCTATACCCACAATGGCGTTGTCGTGCCAATCGGGTGGGGACAGGCCAGGCCCAAAGGATATGAAATTCCCCAATGGAACCAGCCTAGGTGCCACCGTTACGGTCAGCGTGCTGGTTACGATGGGAGTGCGGCCCGCCGTGGCGGTGAGTGTAGCCGATCCAGCGCGAACCGCGGTTAGGGTCGTGCCGTTCCATGTTACGTTTTCATCGCCTGTGGTAACGGCCCATATTACGGGACTGCCGAAAGTGGCATCGAGGGGGAGTACATCCGCCGCAAGCACCACGGAATCGCCTGCCGTCATGGGCAACACAAACTGCCTAGGTTCCGCGCCTGGAACAACGCCGTTACCCGTTATCGTAACGCTTTCAACCGGCACGTACAGGGCGAAATCGCCATCCACAAATTCAAACTCAAAATGGCTTTCCATGTTCCTGTAGACATGCAAGTCCTCGGCCGCGGTCGCTATGCGGTCGCCAGCGTTTAGCACGAAAACCACGAAGTAGTCGCTGGCGGGCAAGGGAATGCTGTCTATCCATGGCGATGACACGGGAGTGGGCAGTTCCACCGGTACATGTTCGGTGTCAGCGCCAGCGGGGGTCAGAATATGTATGTAACCGCCCGTAACAAAAGAGGGAAAGGTTATGTCCCAACTGAACGTCCCACTATAGCTGGTGCCGCGTATCGGGAGCAACACGGCCGACGGCACGGCGGTATTTGCCCCGGCAACCACCACGATATTCGGGATGACAACGCGCGCCGCAGGAAGATAGGGAGACCCATATTCGCCAGGCAAGTACGCGGTTATCGTTAGGTTCCATGTTCCCACGGGCAAGGTGGCATTTATGCTAATGGAGCTAACGTTATCCACCACTTCGTAATCCCAGTCCAGATCCTCGACCACGCCGCCTGGGAATGTGATAGTGAAATTAACGAAATCTTCCAGCATGGTATCTGGCATAATGGCACGCCCCATGCCCGGGCTTTCAACCCTTAGCGAAACGGAGCCAGTGCCCACCACCGCCGTGTCCTGCGGGCCTACTGGCGCCTGGCATCCGGACAAAAACAACAGCATACAGGCGGCAAACATCAGCGCAAAAACGCTGACTTTGTGCTTGCTACCCTTTAGCGCTTGCAAACTTCTCATATCTCGTTTCTCCTCGTTTGTTTTATCGCGCAACCCGCCGCCTGCTTCAACGAAACAGGCGGCGGAGCGTCTCTACATTTACGGATTCACCGTCGCCGTGATGGCGATGAGCCGACTATACGTCCTGCCTTCTCTGTCCGCCCTAACCGTTATCAGGTGCCTTCCTGGCCACCCGACGACCGTATTCAGGTGAAGGGTTGCCCCATCCGCCCCGGCTACGATACGGATTGCGCCGCGATACCACCTGACATTATCAAGCCCGTCCACGACAATGGTTCTGTTTTCGCCCACGACCATGTCGATCTCAAGCGCGGTGCTAATCGGATTGCTGAAGTCGGCGAAAGTGAGGGTGAACGCCCTGTCACCAACTCTAACCAAGAGTGCCATCGTACCGCTCAGGTTGTTACGAGCGGCATCCAGGGCTTCCACCGTTGTGGCGTCTGCAAATGCGGTCTCCGCGGCAGCGAGGGCTTGCGCAAAGTTCACCCAGCTTGCCGCGGTGTAGTTCGCCTCCACACGCAGGCGCGCCTGTACCAGAACTTCCAGCAATTCATTGCGCGCGGTTTCAACCGGGTCCAGCGTACCTTGGGCTCTCGCGGTATAGAACGCACCGTGCGCAATCCCAAGAGCAGCATACGCCGCATCTACCGCTTCCTGGCTGGCGGCGGCGGTAAGCGCGGCCTGGGCCATGCCAATCGCAGCAAGGAAGTCGTCATAGACCAGTTGCGTCACCCACCACGTTCCTATAAGAACCTCTGTCGCGGCTGCGGCAATCACCGTGTTCCCGCGCAGGAGATTGGCGGCGGTTATGGCACCGGCAAGCGCGTCCGTGTTAACCAGAGGATCCGCCTGCGTAATCGTTATGCCATCGATGATGATGGTGTTCGTGCTTCCCTCGTTCTGCTCGTTTATCGCAAGCCTGACCTCGGCTGGCACGGGATCCCCGACCGTCCAATTAACGGTGAAATCCCTCCAGCCCGTCTGCCCCTGTATGGAGGTATCGCTAACGGATCCGGGTATTCCTACCATGGCCGATGTAAAGAGATTCACGTTCGCCCAGGTGCTTACCGCCCCCTCGTTAGAGAAAACGCGGCCCGTTATCGCCACGCTGTCCGCCACCCCAAGGTTCAGGCCGCTCGGGCCGGTGTTGATGTTTATCCCGTGATGGTTCTGGGTTCTGCCGGTCTGACGCAGGGACAGGTATTCCCCGTCGGCGCTGAACCAAGCGGCTCCCCCGTCACCACCGCGGAACGGAGATCCGGACACGCTGACGCCTTCAACTATGGCCGCACCCGCTATCGCGCCGGGAAGCGTGAACCCATTCGCGACGGATATGAAGTTCGCGATGGTGCTTTGCAACGGCACGACAACGAACACGCTTGCCGTGTCGGATTCCCTGGGATCGTCGCCAGCGACCGCCGTGGCCGTAATCGTCAATGCGGTGCCGGGCGCTACGCCTGTCGTATTCAACAGCCCATAGGCAATGCTTGCGGCCTCATGGCCGGTAACCGCCCACGTAACACCAGAAGGCGCATCACTGGGATATACCGTCGCCGTGAACTGCACGGTCGCACCGGCCAGTATCCTTGTGCCGAGGGCCGGCGACACCTGCGTCACCGTAACATCCTGCGGATCGGGCAAGACGGAGACCACTCCCACCTGCACGTCAAAGTACAAATCGGCGATCTCCGCCGCGGCGGCGGAAACCGTCACCCTGGCCGCGAACACACCCTCCTGCAAACCAAGCACGGGAACTACCGTGAAATCGGCGGTCGCGCCTGCGGTGCCCAAACTCGGTATCGTAAGGCTGCCGCCTGGAATCGCCTCTGTCCCTCCCCGGGCCAGTCTGAAGGATCCTGCGTTCGCAGTGGACAACGCCACGGTCAATTCGCCGGTCGGCTGGTTGCCCATGTTCGTTATCGTTACCGACAACGGTTGCAAGGCATTCTGCGTATAGCCCTGCTCAAGTGTATCGAACGAATACTGTCCGATTTGGTCGAGACTGATTTCGTATATGGACGGCCGAACGACGACGATATCATCGATGCTGAAAATGAAGTCGGCGAACGTGTAGTCAAGCTCTTCGCTGTCCACCCACCCATGCAGGTTATGGCGTATATCGACCCCGGCGGCGATATGTGCCGCGGTCAGGGGAATCGCGAGTTCAAAGTACTGGGGAAGATCGTTGTTGTCGTCTATCCTTCCCAACCACTCGGTCCCGCTCCTTACGCCCATCTGGCCAGCGCCTGTCGCGGGGATAATACTGGCAGGTCCAAGCCTTCCGGTTATATGCAACACGTCGAGCGCATGTACCCCTAGGGTTCCTCCGGGCAAAATGCGAATTGGCGACCAGCCCCTATACAGGGAATCGTGGGAGCCTAGGCCGGCGAAGTTGGTGACAAATGCCACCAGTTGCTCGGCATCCATATGCACGAACACCTCGCCCCTGTTGTCGGCACCGGTATCGAAATGGGCTAAAGCGTTTTCTAGATTAGACGCTAAGTTCTGCATGTCCAAAATGACGTTTGCGCCGAGGCGAACCACATTCAGGTTCCTCGCGGGGCCTTGCAACCTTGCGTAAAGGTCGCCGACCGGATCGTCGCCATCATCGCCGCATTCGCAGGGAGCGCATTCACAGTTATCTCCGCAGGGATATTCGCAGATATAGCCAGGCTCGCATTCGCAGGGATCGCACTCGCAGTTATCCCCGCAGGGGTGCTCGCAGACATGGCCGGGGTCGCATTCGCAGGGATCGCACTCACAGGGATCTGCGCAGGGGTGCTCGCAATCTTCGCCCGTCATTTCATCGACGACCGTTACCGCGATCATCTCGCTATCGAAACCACCAGCTCTGGCCACGATGTAGACTGGCCCGCCTTCACTGAGGCCGGTTACCAGACCCGTGGCCTGGTCAAGGGTCAACACCGGCGGATCGGGCGGCAATACGATAAACCTCCACGTCACGGGGAAGTCCTCTACGTCCGCGCCTTCTTCCACCTCCACGATCGCCTCAAGGTATATCGCATAGGCTTCGCCAATTCCAATATCGCGAGCATCGGGGCCATATATCGTAACGCTTACAACACCTGGCACATGGGGATCGATTACCGTTATCTCGATCTCGTCGTACCTGCCGCCATCGGCGGTGGTAACGCGGACCCGGGCGGTACCCGCCACATTACCCGCCCGCACCCTTATGGTGTTTTCGTTGATGTTGCCTTGCAATGACACCACGTCATCGTAAACCGGGTCAACGCTCCATGTTACCCTAGAATTACTCGGGTGCGAAGGGCTGATCACGGCAGCAAGTTCTACATAATCCCCAATGATAAGGGAGGTTGCTCCCATCGCGGGCGACCCGTCAATGTAGATAGTGACGCCGGTAACCGGCACATGCCGATCCTCTGACCTCGACGGACAACTGGTCAGGGCTATGGGCGCCAGTATCAGCGCAAGACCCATCAGGACAAGCCAAATCCTGCCCATCGACCCATTTTCTCTCAGAGACATACATGTCCTCCTGTTTTCACTTTTTTGAGCGGGATGCTGCCCGCAACAGCCACCAACAATATCGATGTGCAACGCACAACTTTTCTTTAATATTGTTCTGCCTATCGCATAATGGTAACATGGCATTTTTACCCTGTCAACAATTATTTTCAAAAAAACTAGCGTTTGGGGGGGGGGAGGGGTTAGACACAAAAAACCCAGCCCAATCCGTATGCCACGGATTGGGCTGAGGTTATCTTACCCGTTTATCTAAGAAACCGCTAACCTAATCAGGGGTTCCAGCGGGGGTTGAGCGGGTGCTGAATGACAGGCTGGTTCCAGCTAGTGCCAGGGAACTGCTGGGAGAAACACGGTAAACCACCTAAGGGGTTTGCCGTAACAATCCCACCACTGTTTATAACCAGCGATTCAACCCAGTGGGTCTTAGGCGCAGGTTCGGTGGGAAGAGCGGTACTGGGAATGGCGTTAGTGCTGAGAGGGCCCTGTACGCCTACACCGTTCGCAAAACTGTTCATGCGTGCGGTGCCGAAAACGTTTACTACGGCCCCACCCGCTCCGTTTATAATCGAATTAATACCACTGTTAAATCCAGACGTACCGATCATGGTGATAACGGCATTCGTTATGACAACACCAGGGTGATGGGGAACTTCGATTCCGCTACCCAAGCGCAGGCCAGGTTCCAAATTACCGTTGGGGCGATCCGCACTCGTCTGAATGAACACGCAGTACATCCCAAGACCATAGGCCCTGAAATTCTGCACGTTGTGACCCACTTTAACCTGCGCCCATCCGAGGATGGAACCGCCCGGCATTTCAGCCGTCGGGTGGCTCATGTACATCCACTGGAATTGCGGGTCATAGGGAAGCTCATTCTGGTAAAAGAATATACGTCCCCTCTCGCCAAGCCACAGCGTGTTGAACTGGTGATAATGCTCCACAAAAAGGCCATACATCTGCACGTCGTCGCCCAATACAACAAGACCGTTTATCGAGGTGTTGATGTGCCAGTCAATCGTGTTCTGTCCGTTAGGAAGACCGTTGTGGTCGGCGCGCCATATCCACAGCTTGTCGCCGATAACGTTGTTGCTGTTGATTAGCACACTTATGTCAACGTGATTAGCGGTAAGATGAAACTGACCGCCTTGACGCACGACCAAGTCGGCCAACAATATCGGGTTGGCGGAGTGATCCGCATTCGCGCCGGTATGGCCTACGGTTATCGAGTAAACCGATTGGTCGGTCGTGTCAAACAACAGACCCGCAACGGTTACGCCAGGGACGTCCTGAACAAAAATAACCCCGTCCCGATTCCCTCTGGTGGGCCAAAGCGCGGGGAAACCTTTTCCCAGAATAATGGTATTGGGATGGCTGACGACAATTGGTGCTTCTATGTCGAACCTGCCAGGCGTAAAGAAGATGTGCCTACCTTGGGCAAGCTGGGCGTTAAGGGAAGCGGCAGTCTCACGACCGACGAAGCGATCAGGTGCTTCAAACTCCACCCTGGTAACATAAAAAGTTGCCAGAAAATCCAGAGACTCGCCAGGGCCCATGCCGTCGTTATGCGCAAGAGCGGCAGCATTCATGCCAGGCAAACCACTGCCGTCATTCCACGAAATGCCTTCCGCATTTCTCCTTACGGCAGGCACAAACACCCTGAATTCGCCATCGTCGTCAACGTAAAGGAAAGGGCGCTCGCGCAGAACAGGCGTTACCCCACCGGCGTCATTAGGGGATATCAAAGTCACATGCTGAGGACCGCCAACAGAATGATCTGTGGGGAGATTGCCAGTAGAAGCCTGAATCGTCTTGTTCCAGTTCACGCCGCCCATTGCCGAACCCGCAAAGTGGGTATGCCTAGTGTACCATTGCTGCTGGGATCCGCCATCAACGGCACCACCGAACCAAGAATCGGCGATAAAACCACCGGAACCCCAGCCCATGTTAAAGTGATGCTGGGTCGGAGCGTGTACCAACATGCGGCGCGCTGGGGCGGACTGGGAAACGGCCCACCGGAAATTGCCGCTCGTTATTTCCACGTTCTCTATGGCACGCCAGAATGTCTGGGTGGCATTGTTTTCGGGAAGATGCGGTATAGTTTCCACATGGGTATTAATAAGCCTTACGCACGATGGGAACCTGCCCAAACCCGCAACGGTCGTATAAAAACCTATTCTAAGATCGCCGTTAAGTTCGTAGTCCCCAGGCATAAAGAAGATTATGTATCTTCTGCCACCAAACTGAGCCCTTAACCCGAGGCTCGTCGGCAGTAGACCCCACGTTTCTTCGTCATGGATGCGGTTAATCTCATTTCGAATGTCATCCATATCGTCGTGTGCCGCATCAAAGAACAGCACCGACGGGCCGAAAATGCTTAAGCGAAGGGACACAGTCCAGTTACCCAGTTCCTCGCCGTCTTCGTCCCAAGCGGTGATCTGGTAATAGTTCTCGAACCTCTGCGGGTTTACTGGCCTAGGACAGTTCGGCGTGTGCGTGAAGGAGAAACCACCGTCCTCCTCCTCTGCCGCAAAAACGCTTGCCACCCATACAATATCCCGAGCAAAGCGGCTTCCCCTATGCGTAATGTCATAAGAGGCCGCACCCAGAACCGGAGACCACGAAATGGTTATGTTGCCGGTTGCGGGATCAAAAACGGCACTCCCATCACCGACAGGGGGGGGTATCCACCCACCTCCATTATCGGTCGTCGTGGGACATGCGAGCAGCATAAGCGCCGCCAGACAAATCGTCCCTGCCAAAGCGAAAACCTTCTTCTTAGAAAAACCGTTCATTTTGCCTCCTGCATTTGTTTTTCTTGTGCCGCCATTTTTTGGCGACAACACCATCATCGACATACATACCTCCAAAACTAAATCTAGCTACGACCTACATCGCAACCGTTGGTACCCAACTCATGTGCCAACAATTCCCAATCGCTTTTGCTTATAGCAAAAACAACTTGGAGTGCTAAGCACAAAAACAATTATGGGCGAACAAGGCGGAAACCTATAGAACCGCCAAGGAAAGCTGGGTAAATATTGTCCCGAACCACTATGCGAAGGTTCGATTCCGTACTTGCCCAACTACCGCCGCGAATCACGCGGGAACGCTGCCCGGCATCGGCAGGCCCCGTGGGATTCGTCGCCGGCCCAGGCGGATACGCCCCATACCAGTCCTGCGTCCATTCCCACACGTTCCCCGTCATGTCGAACAGCCCAAGGGCGTTCGGTTGCAACAAGCCGACCTCATGCGTTCCCGCCCTTTGGCGATTTCCCGAATACCACGCCACCTCTTCGTGGTCGTTGCTCCCAGAAAACGTAAAGTTATTGTTACAGAGAGTCCCGCCGCCCGCCGCAAATTCCCATTGGGCCTCGGTAGGAAGACGGAACCCGTTGGCGCCGGCGACCAAGGTCGCATTGACACCGGTTATGCCAGTTATCGAATACGCCGGGGTCAGGCCTTCCCTTAGACTCAGCGCATTTGCGAACCGCGCCGCCTGAATCCAGGATACGCCCTCCATTGGAAGGTTGCGCCAGTTGGACCTCAAGAAAGTAAACGTGCTGGGGTTCGTGCCCATCACGTCATACCATTGCCCTTGCGTTATCGGAAACCTGCTGATGTAAAAAGCGCTCACCGTTACGGCGCGCATGGGCCGTTCATTTTGATTGCCCACGCCATCGGGACTGCCCATCTGAAAGGTTCCGCCCGCCACGCGAATAAAGATATTTTCGACATCCTCGTTCCAAATGTAGTCGTTCGCATCGTATCCGTGCGATACATCGCCGCCCATATTGTTGTTCGCCGGGGTATCGCAGGCGACAAACGCAAGGCCAAGAACCAAAACGATTCCCGCCATAAAGTATGTCTTTTTCATAACAAAAAAGCCTCCTTGCAAGACTAATTTCCCCAATCCGGGATGGGGGGCTGATTCCAACTACTGCCTGGGAACTGCACGGAAACGCACGGCAGACCACCATAAGGATTCGCTGTAACAATTCCTCTACTGTTTATAACCAACGATTCAACCCAGTGCTTTTCTTCTGGGGGTACCCAAGTCGCCACGGTGCTACCCGTGACAGTGCCGGCGGCACTACCGCTACCGGTGCCGACTATGCCCACGCCGTTCGAAAAAGTGGTCATGCGCGCGACCCCGAAACTGTCCAGCGTGGATCCGCCGATTCCGTTTATGATTGACTGGATGCCGCCGCGCTGCGGGGAACCGATCTTGACGGTAATGGCCTTGTTTATGATGACCCCGGGATGATGGGGAACCTCTATCGCGTTGGCCACCAACATGCGTTCCCTGGTGGCGTTGATGCGATCAAGGAACACGCTGTAAAACCCCAAACCGTATGCCACGAAATCCGTTACCCTGTTGTCCACCTTTAGCTGCGCCCACCCATTGACGGTGCCGTCATGGCTCATGTACAGACGCTGAAAGTGCGGATCGTAAGGGGTCTCGTTTTGATGAAAGAATATCCGCCCACCATTGCCAATCCACAAAGTGTTGTATTGGTGATAGTGCTCCACGAAAAGGCCGTACATGTGAACATCGTTGCCCAAAGCCACAAAGCCGTTTATCGAGGTGTTGATGTGCCAGTCGATATAGTTAATCTCGTTGGGCAAGCCGTTGTGGTCGGCGCGCCATATCCACAGTTTGTCGCCAAGAACATTGTTACTGTTGACAAGCACGCTGATGTCAACATGGTTCGGCCCCAAAAACAGACCGCCGACGCGAAGCACAAGATCGGCCAACAATGACGGGTTATCGGAATGATCCCTGTTCGCACCAGTCGGCCCCATGGCCACCGAATAGACCGATTGGGTGCTTGTGTCGAACAACAAACCCGAAATGGTTACGCCCGGAACGTCATCGACAAAAATAACGCCGTGCCTATTCCCCCTGGTGGGAATCAACGATGGGAAACCTTTCCCCATTATGACGGTGTTGTCCCTGCTAACAACAATGGGAGCCTCTATCTCGTACATGCCAGGTGCAAAAAAGATATGTCTGCCGGCATTAAGCTGGGCGTTTATCGATGCGGCATTGTCCTGACCGACATGGCGAACGCCATCCACCACCACTCTGGTAACGTAAAACTCTGCCAGGAAATCCAGCGATTCGCCGGGGCCCATGCCGCCGTTCTCCGTGCTCGTACCCATACCGGACAAACCATTGCCGTCATTCCACGAAATACCCCGCGCGTTTCTTCTAATACCAGGCACGAACACCCTGAATTCGCCGTCCCCGTCAACATAAAGGAAAGGCGGCTCGCGGATAACGGGGGTTTCCTCTATGACCGTCTGGGGGCCGTCTGGCTGATGCGGGTTGATGGTGCCGGTGGAACCCTGTATAGTACTGTTCCATACCGCACCGCCCATAGCCGGGCCATCGAAATGGGTGTTCCTTGTGTACCATTGTTGCTGGGAACCAAGGGCCACGGCACCGGAGAACCAGGAATCCGCCGTAAAGCCGCCGGATGCGGCGCCAAAGTTGTAGTTGAATTGGGTGGGAACGCGCACCAACATGCGGCGCAACGGGGACGACTGCGAAACGCCCCACTGAAAATTGCCGCTTGTTATTTCAAGGTTTCCCATGGAACGCCAGAACGTGCAGGTGGAGTTGTTCACGGGCAAATGCGAAGGGGTCGTTACATTGGTATTCAAAAGCCTTACGCACGACGGGAACCTGCCCAGCCCGCCGACATGCGTATAAAAACCGATCCTTATCGTGCCGTTTAGGTTATAATCCCCCGGCAGGAAAAAGAACGTGAATCTTCTGCTTCCAAACTCGGCGATTCTCCCGTCGCCCTGCGGAATGGAACCCAAGGTTTTGGTATCGTGAATGTAGTTGATGTGCTCGACGATATCCGCCATCGCATCGTGCCGCGCGTCAAAGAAATACACGGTCGGGCCGAAAATGCTCAGGCGAAGGGACAGATACCCCGTGGCTATTTCATCGAAGTCTTCGGAAAAGGCGGTGATCCTGTAGTAGTTCTCGAACCTGCCTTGATTGAACAGCGGACAGTCCGCCGTGTGAGTGAACCTAAGCTCTCCCTCGACGGTGTCCAAATAGACAAAGTTCCTACTAAGACGGCTTGGCCCATGATGGATATCGAAATAAACCGCACCCGCGACCGGAAGCCATGTAAGGGTTATACTGCCGGTCGCCTGGTCAAAAGTGGCATCCCCGACAATCCTAGTCAACGGGGCCGGCGGCAACGGTGGTGCCTCCCCCGTGGGGGTGGGACATGCGAGCAACACAAACGCCACCAAGCTGACTGCCCCAACCAAAGCGAAAGTTTTTTTCCTGCAAAAACCGTACATCTTGCCTCCTGTGTTTCTTCTATTCCAACTTCAGCCAGTTAACGGCGATGTTGCCCTCGCGAACCGTCAACCTAATCGTAGACCAGCTTGAAGCCAACATCAAAGGTATCTCGGTGGTTCGCCATTCGTTCGTCTGCGCAAGCTCTACTGTCGCGGCAAGCATTCCGTTGACATGTATGTCCATCGTCGTCGCCTGGTGGGCCACGTTGCGAAGCAAAAGAACATCGCTTCCCGCGCCGCGAATTTCCGCCTGGAACTCGATCCACCTGTTTTCAATAAAATTGTGAACATCCAGCACCTCGCTACCTTCGGCCGTATCCTCGGTGGGGCGGAAATGCACAAACTGCCCCCTGGTAATGTTGGCATTGGTCATGTGCCCCGCCGTCATGCGGTGGCCGGACGGTACCCAGACCTCCCTATCGAAAGCGGGCATATTGACGTACACCACGCCCAGGCGGGTCAACTGCGTCGGGCTGGCGTGGGTCAACAGTTTGTTAAAGGGGGGGAATTCATTGTCGAGAGGGTTCTCCCCGCCCTTTGGAATGAACCAAAAGTACTTCTTTACCAAGGGCTCAAGCTCGAAATAGGTAACCGCCTCGCTCATAAAGCGCATCTGCCATTCCTCGTCGGTCGGCTGCAACGGGTTCCCCCAAGCCGCAAATTCGGTTACCCAGATGGGCCTGTCATACCGCCTGAACCGTTCGATGTAATCCTGAAGGGGGCCAATCCAGCCCATGTAGTTGTGGACGCGAATGGCGTACATGTCATCAAGCGAAACGCCATCCTGTTCAAGGAACGCATCGAACCATCCGTCCGGGGTGTTCCATGCGGGAACGGGCGGAACCCGCGGCGTGTCAACGCCGCCGACCCTTATACTGCTGCCGATATTGCCAAAGGTCAACGCCGGCGATATGACTTTCAGGTCCAGCTCCCTGGCAAGCCTCATAAAGTGGGGCCAGTCCGCCGCGGCTTGCATGGGGGTCAGGTTCGCCTCGACCGTAAGCATTGGCTCGTTGTACGCCATGAGCCATCTGATTTCGGGGTTCCTGTCAACAAGCCCCCTGATTCTGCCATAGATAAGATCGAAATTCGCGGCCCAGTTGGTTCTGCCCCCCCATATCTGGGGAATGAAAACCATCTCGTGCTCCCTGGCCAGCATTTCCACTTCACCCTCTTCCAATATCCCCGCTTCCACCGCCCACGCCGGCACGGGCATGTGGTGGTTCCAGTTGTAAAACCACTTTACACCAGGAGCGAGCAGTTCCATGTCCTCCCTCGGCACGGGATTGGACCTGGGATACAGAAAGTTGTACGACACGCCGCGCTTTATGGAACGGGAAATGCCACCGTCCCACTCAGGATAAATCGGACCAGGGGGAGGGGGAGGAGGGGGGGGTACCCGCCCTTCCCCATCGACGGAAGTGTCGCAAGATATCAAGGCCGCCAACAGCACGACAGTCGCAAGCGCAACAACCGCAAATCCCGAAAAAAGTTTCTTCGACATACAAACCTCCAAACGTATCTCAAAAACAGACTAGTTCAACTCCAGCCAGTTAAATGCGAAATTGCCGGATCGAGCGACCAAGCGAATGGTATACCGGCCCGCAGGCAATTCAAAAGGAAACACGCTGGTTTGCCATGCGCTCGACTGCGCAAGGTTCAATGTCGTAAACCTGCTTCCGTCTACATATACATCCAGTATCGTCGCCAAAGGCGCCATGTTGCGAATGATAAGGGTGCTGGTTCCCGCCGCGGGAATTTCCACTTGGTATTCGACCCACCTGTCCTCGATAAAATGGTGAACATCCAATACCGCCCTATCCGTGGCGGTGTCCGTGCTTGGGCGGAAGCGCACAAACCGCCCGACGTAGTCGGCCGATACCCGAACAAAGGTATTGGCATTGGTCATTTCCCCGGCCGTCATGCGTAGACCCACGGGCACCCAATCGTACCTGTTCGCAAGGAAATGGGGCATGTTGACGTAGACCACCCCCAAAGGAGTCAGCCGCGGCGGGAAATCGTAAAGCAAATTGTGGAAAGGATGCCTGTCATTCATAACGCCCACATAACCGCTTTTGGGATGGAACCAAAAGTACTTTTCAATCATGGGATTAAGCTCGAAGAAGGTAACGACCTCGCTCATAAAGTTCATCTGGAATTGTATGCCTTCGGCCTGACCACCGGAAGGCGAGCTACCATAGGGACCACCAGGCACATAGTACCAAGCGGAAAACTCGGTTACCCAGATGGGTAAACCGAACTCCTCGAACAGTCCAACGTACCACCTAACGGCAGAGGTGTGGGACATGTAGGTGTGGATGCGAATGGCATGCATATCCTCGATGTAAACGCCAGGTTGCGCAAGAAATTCCCTGAGCCATTCCACGGGATGCCCGAATCCCGGCAAGTTGCCAAAGGTCATCGCGGGCGACACGACTTTCAGGTCGAACTGGCGGGCCAATTCCAAAACCCGGGGCCAGTCCGCGGCGGCCTGGGCCGGAGTCATGTTGGCCTCCACGGTAAGCATAGGCTCGTTATAGGTCATGATATACCTTATGTTGTGGCCCTCGTCAATAAGACTTTGCAGATTCGCCGCCACGGTAGCGGGAGTCCAACTTGCGTTCCACAATTGGGGGATAAAAACCAAGCCATGCTCGATAACCGCATCCCTTACATGCCGCTGGGATATGTTGGAACTCCAGTTGTAAAACCACCTTATGCCAGGCGCAAGCAAGGCCACGTCGGCCTCCGTCGCACTGCCGTCGCTGGGGTTGTTAAAGCTATACCCCACGCCGCGTTTTATGGGACGTTCGGTGATATCAGGAGGAGGAGGAGGCGGAGGCTCCGGCTCGCCGCCATTGACGGGAGGCCCCGGCTCGTTTTCAACAGCCGTCTCACAAGATACCAGAGCCACCGACAGCGCAACGGCCGCAAAAGCGACAACCGCGAATCCCGCAAAATATCTTTTCAGCGATATTAACCTTTTCATGTCATCTCCCCCTGATAAAATTGTTGCATGACGTAAAATGCCGGCTTTCTGGTTTTACGATCCGCGTCAATAAGCCCCTTGCGGTTAAACCCTTGCTGGTAACGATTAAGCCGCCTTGGACAACGAAAGTCGTACAGAATCCAAGGGGTGGTGCCGGCTATGTAGGGACACTTCTTGAAAGTCTCCACCTGCATTTCATAAAGCCGCCTTTGCTTGTCCTCTGTCCAAAGCTCGTCCACGCTCCCGCGTTGTCCCAACCGAGCGTCGCCGCCGAATTCGCAGATAACGACCGGCTTGCCGGGGTTGGAATTGCCAAGTATTTTGGGCAGTTTTTCAAAATCCGGCTCATACCAGCCGTAATATTCGTTGATACCGATCACGTCAAGGGAATCGGCCAGACGATCCTGGATCAAGAGTTTTTCATGGTTGATAAGGCAGGCCGCCGACACAAGCCGCGAATTGTCCAGCGATTTAGCCTCGCCGGCAAGTTTCGACATAAACGCAAGCCTTGCCTCGGTGTCGGCGTTCTCGTTCCCCACCGACCAAATGATAACGCTGGCGCGGTTGCGATCCCGCAGGATAAGTTCGCGAAGCTGATTTCGCGCATCCTCGAAGGTGGCGGGATTGTCAAAAGCCACCGCCCAATAAACCGGGATTTCCTCCCAGAGCAAAACGCCTTCCTCGTCGGCGATGCGGGCGAAACGCCTGTCGTGCGGATAGTGGGCAAGCCTAAGGTAAATACCGTTCATCTCTTTCAGATCGCGAATGGTCTGCCTAATAATGTCCGTGTTGGTCGTCTTTCCAAGAAGAACGTGATCCTCGTGAACACAGATACCCCGCAGGAATATCTTCTTGCCGTTAAGAAAAATCTCGTGTCCCTTTGTCTTTATCTCGCGGAACCCTATACGATCGCAAACCGTGTCGTTCGCACCGCCCGAATCGAAAGAGATTGCAACATCATAAAGTCTTGGATTTTCGGGACTCCAAAGCTCAGGCTTGGCGGAAAAAGCAATTTCGCCTTTCCCGTCCTTGACGGAGATTTTCTGGCAAACATCAAGCTCTGGAATCTTAAGCATCGCCTCGCCGCTAACCGGCGTCCCGTCATGTCTGGCGACAGTAATATCCGCCTGAATCCTGGAAAAACTCCCGTCCGGCACGAGCCGCACGAACCAGTCCTTGATATGAACCGGCGGCAGACGAACCAGATAAACATCGCGGTAAATGCCGCCGTAATTGAACCAGTCCGTGTTTTCCATGGGAATGCGCAGCGGACTACGGCGAGCGTCGGCGACCACCACGATACGGTTGTCGGCCTGAACCAAATCGGTTACATCCGCGTTAAAAGGGGTTGACGCACCGTCATGCGTGCCTATGATTTTCCCGTTCAAGAAAACCGTGGCCCTGTAAGACACCCCCTCGAAAAAGAGCATCAATCGTTCGCCCTTTTCGCGGGGAATGTAGCGAAAAGTCCTGGTGTAAACCCCTGAACCCTCGAAATAACGCAACTCCGGCACTTCCATGTTCCAGCACGCGGGAACGGTCATTCGTTCCCAGCCTTCCCAATCATAGTCCAGCGGAATCTCGCCGCCATCGGAATCGAAACGCTCGTCCTTGTACCAGAACGCCCGGCGGCAAGTGTCATAAAGATCCGCCGCAAAATTCCATTTGCCGTTAAGGGATTCCGTTTCCCGGCCCGTGATGTTGACAAGCGACGAGGAATCCAGTCGCGTTTGCAGGTACGCAGATTCGTAGTCCTGATTATGAATATTCGCCTGATAATTGCCCGCGTTCTCTTTCACTCTTTTCCCCTTTAACCTTTAACGCCAGTAGCGGCCACACCCTCGACAAAATATTTTTGCGCTGCAAAAAAGATTATCATTACCGGGATAATGGAAATAAATGAAGCCGCCATCTGAGGCGCCCTCCATACATAAAACTCGGTAGCGAAATCGCTCATACCCAACGGCAGCGTTTTAAGGTGATCGCTGGTGATGTAGATAAGCGGCCCAAAGAAATCGTTCCAGAAAAACCTAAAGGCGAATATGATCTGCGTCGCAAGGGCAGGTTTCGCCAACGGAAGCACGATTCTGGAAAAAATGGTAAAATCATTCGCACCGTCGATATACGCTGCCTCGTTGTAGCTCTTTGGAATGGTCATAAAGAACTGCTTTATAAGAAAAGTTCCAAAGGCCGTGAACGAGCCGGTAAGTATAAGAGCCGCATGGGTGTTGTAAAGCCCCATGTTTCTGATAATCAAAAACTGCGGGATAATGATTGATTGCACGGGTATCATAATCGACATCAAGTACAACACAAACACTATATCGCGACCCTTCCACTGCAATTTCGCAAAAGCGTAAGCCCCAGTAGTGGCGGTGAAAAGCTGCACCACCACGATAAGGAAAGTAACCCTAAGGGAGTTCCATGTGTACAGGGGGAACCGATCCGCCAGCTCGCGAAAATTGTCAAGAGTCGGCGTCGCAGGGATGATCCGCATGGGGAAATCGTAAAGCTCCGCCTCCGGCTTGAACGCACTGGAAATCATTATCACCAACGGCATGAAAACCACGAAGAACATTATCAGCAGGATAACGCACTTGAGAACCAGAAGCACGAAGCCAGTGTTTTTTTTAGACGACGTCATAACTTACCCACCTTTTCTGTCCCCGCTGTTGAATGATTGTTACCAAAAGAACAACCGCAAGTAATACCACCGATTCAGCAGCTGCGAAACCGAAACGGAATTGGGAGAAAGCATTTCTGTAAATGCTAAAAACCATTACCGTGGTGGCACCCGCTGGCCCCCCCCCGTGTTGACCGCCAGTCATAACGAATATCAAATCGAATACCTGAAAACCGCGGATAATGGCAATGGTTACCGCAAAGAAAATAATCGGCGAAAGTCCGGGAAGGGTTATCGACAGGAAACGCCGGACAGGTCCTGCACCGTCTATGTCGGCGGCTTCATACAGGGAAGAGCTAATAGTTTGCAACCCCCCCAGAAAGAGCACCATATAATACCCAAAACTTTGCCAAACTGTAATCATAATAATTGTTGGGAGCGCAGAATGCAGCCCCGCAAGCCATTCTGGTGCAGGTAACCCCAACGCAAGAAGGTATTGGTTTACTGGCCCCTGCCTAGGATCAAAGATAAGAGAGAAAACAAGAGCTACCGCTACCGAGGAAAGCACGTTAGGAAGAAACATTACACCGCGGCTGAAATTCCTGCCAAACATTTTTTTGTTTAATAGCATGGCAAACGCAAGACCCAAGCTCAACTGAAGAATCACCGTCCAGAAGGTAAAGTTAAACGTCGTCAACAAGGTGTTCCTAAAGGCGACGCTTCTAAAGGCGTTAATGTAATTGGCAAATCCGATAAAATCATACCGAGGCCCCCCGGAAAAATTGGTCATGGAGATGCCAACAGTTGCAAACATAGGAATTGCCAGAAACACGAGAAATCCAATAAAACTAGGCAACAGAAAAACCGCAACCATCGGCCACGGACTGCGCTGCAAACTACCTTTCTTACGCATCATGCAAAACCTTATAAAAAATACCGCCCGCCAAAGCAGGCGGCATCAAGTTCCTTAATTTGTCGTCCTGATTATTTCTTCCAAACCAGAACGCAACCTAGCGTCAAATGCATCATCGGAAAGTAAACCCAAAAGGTATTCGTCCTGGATTACGCCAATCAACGCTTCAACGCGTGAACCAAACCTGTTGTAAGTCATGGGGAAAACGATTCTGTCTTCCACAAAGAAATCCAACGACCTGGGGCAGGGAATGGACTCGGCCAGCACCTGCTTGACATTCTCGTCAACCATGGCGGGTAGCACGCCCGCTTGCGCCGCAATCAGCGCACCTTCGGGTCCGCCCATCCATGCGATGAATCTCAACGCCGCTTCCTGGTTCCTTGAATGCGCGGCGACGTGACTAAAGGTCGGCGCACCCACTGTAACGTAAGGATCCGAGTCGGACGGGAGCCTGGTCAGACCCCAGTCTTCCCATCCCCAGCCCTGAAGCAAGCCATTGTCGCGCCCGGACATAATCATGCCGGGGAACCATTCGCCCATGATCACCATCGCCACCCGGCCGTCGAAAAACTGCCTGGAGTAATGGACACCCGACACCCTCATGTCGATAAGGGGCCACATGGAATTTTCCTGCTCCATCCTTCTGCGCCTGGAAAGCCAGTTATGAATGGAATCGTCGTAATCCAAAACCCCGTTGGCGGTAATGACATCCCGTCGGTTTTGGATCTGCGGAATAAGCTGTTTGATACCCCAGTGATAAACCGTGGCACCAAAGATCTGACCATCGCCAGAGGAAACCTGACGCGCGACATCCTCGAACATATCCCAAGTCCAGGTTCCCTCATCGACAAAGGTGCCGGGGGTGGGAACGCCCATTTCCTCGAATATTCTTCTGTTGTAGTAGGTAAAGTACGCCGCACCCCGCCAAGGGAAACCGACAACCTGACCATCTATTGAAACGGAATGCAGATAGGAATCCACCGCAGTCCGATCAACACCAGTTCTAAGAAGCAAATCGTCCAGCGGCTGTATAAAGCCGTTATGGAAATGGTGGAACATGTCGGTCTGACGCTTCTGCATAAAAGCGTCCATCGGAGCCCTGCCGATAAGAAGGGTGGTAATCTGGACTTCGTAGTCTGGCGCCGGCAGGAACCGACCATCGACCCAAATCTCGGTTTGGGAAGCATTGAAAGCCTCGACCATGTGCCTTATCGACGTGTCATCCCATGTGTAAAAGATGACTCGCGTCGAACCGGGGGGGCCACCGTGCCCCCTTTCACAGCTAACAAAAGCGGTCGCCGCAATCAGCGCCGCAAGAAAAACAAGAAACGTCCTTTTCATTTAAACTCCTTTGCTTGTTTTTTGGGGTTGCAAAAACCGGTACCGAAGCCAACCAGCCTCGGTACCGGTTTAGATTGTCTGTCTACTACGGAGCCACCGGGGTGCCGTAGATCTCGAAGTTGAGGAACGATACACCAAAGTTACCAGTGTTACCCTCGTTCCCCATTGCGGTGATGAACATAAGAACGAAACGCCCAGTTTGCGGCGTATGCCTGACATACCTTCCTGTCGAGGGCAAACCAGGACGCGTGACAAAAGGACCGTTCGCATTCGGTGCAAAAGCAGTATGCAGATTTACCGCCTCGTATGATCCGTCAGCATTTGTCTCGCTAACGAACAATGGAACAAAAGAGACTCGTTCAGCCTCAGTCGCTAAGTTATCAGTCGTGATGGTCACATCCCAGACCAAATTCCAAAGGTCATTCTCGAGGATCAGCTCATCGGCAAGATGATCGCGTCCCAGTGAATATGCAAACCTAAACTCGCCACTTTGTTCATACATCTGCTCCCAAACTTCAGGATCTGTCGCCGCAAAGATCTGGAATATTCTGGGGAAGGCGTTATTATTCCGACCGCGCAAAACTATATCTTCAATGTGGTATTCCGCACCCAAGTCAACCATAACCCAATGCCCTTCACTCCAAGTGGCGCTACCAGGACCAGCAGTGCCGTGTTCCCATCGGGTTTCAATATTGGCGGTTGTGCTTAGAGCATACTCACCGTTAAAGGCCCTATAGGCCAACCTGCCAGTAACAACATTACTGGACATGGCCGTCTCGGGTCCAGCATTCGGCCTGTGCGGTGCGATGTCGGTGCGGAAAGTATTAACCAGAGATATTTCCGCATCTTCACCAGGCATAACAAACCTAAAATCAAATGTCCAGTTCCCCGCAGTCTGTGTGGCACTGGGTATTACCTCGGGGCCAATGTTTCTAGTCGCTACGGCAGAAGAGGTAACACCATCCCCCCTTACGAATACAAACTCACCGACTTGTTCCGACGCCAGTCTGGCAACGTAAATGGTTCCTCCAGTTGCCTCTCCGGTAACCGTGATTTGGACATAGACGTATTGGTTCCTCGCAAAATAGCCACTGTAATCATCGACACCGCCAATCAACCTTGCAACAGCCGTCAAACCTGCTCCAGTTACCGTTGCGCCAGTAATGGTAACTTCCCGAGGTCCTTCAGTCGCCTCAAAATTATAGGTGAACGATAAAACCGTCCCGCCAGCAGTGAACTGAATGCCAGTGGCGTTTATGCCTGCGATTGCGGGGATGATTATCCCTTCGTAAAACTCGAAGTATTCATCGGCTTCCAAGGTAATCACGAAGCGATAGTATTTACCACTTCCAAAGTAATCTTCTTCAAAAATGGTCCAGCCGCTCACGCCATCTTCGCTTTCATAGATGACAAGGGTTCCCGAATACGGTGCTCCATCTGGAGCCAAATCATCCGCAGTCGGAACAACCCCGTACGAATACGGCGCTCCAAAAGCAAACACCAGCGTTCCACCAATAAGATTCGACTCCGTTGCAGGGAAAGCATGCGTCACCACCATACTGTGAATGGGTCCAACAAGAGCATCCCCAGGCTCATGGGGCTCATTGTTCACCGACACAATCGTAGTCGCCTGTGCCCCCGCCGGTGTGGTTCGGAAGATAGTCGGTGGCACCGTGTTGAACTGCGTACCTTCATTAGCCTGCAATGCAAAGGTAAATGTATAGACCTGACCAGGCGAGAAGGTTCCAGTTACCGCAGGGGCAATTCCTGTAAGTCTAGCCGTGTATGCAGCACCAGTGGGCGCAAAATCCGTGTCGATCGCAGGCGGGGTTTCTCCCCATACGGGGGAAGTAACACGCTCAGCAGCCGAACCTATGACCGCATTCACCGGGGGAGAAAGCGGGGGTACATCATCCGTTGCGAAAACCTGGAAGATCGAAACTGCCGGCCAATTCGTCCAAGGCCTGTCCGCTGCCGGTGGTGCACCAGCGTCAAGACCTGGAAGTTGTTTGATACGGACGAAACGCGCAGGAACAGGCGGGTCTAGCGTAATGACATTAAGCCTGTTCTGAAGATTACGTACATTGATTCCATCGTTACCAGGATTGTTCACTACTCTAACAGTCGTCCAACCATCGTCATCATAAGTTTGCGCAGCAGGCAACCCCGAAAGCGTGGTCGATACCTGAAGCGCAAAGTTGACCATGCCGTTATGATCCCCAGTTGCACCACCAGATAAGCCCCATCCGACGCGAACAACCTGAATCTCGTACGGTTGGCCGTCATGAGCCAAACCCAAATCCACGGCAAACCAATGCTCTAGATCGACTGCACCAGCTATATGCGCAAAATTATTCCAATCATTGTTAAAGGCATTGGAAATCGCATATGACGCACCAGCACGAATGTTGGAAGCCCTTGCACGCGAATCATCGGCACCAAAAGCCAAATCCCTGTAGGGATCCGGCGGCGGCGGAATTTCCTCAAAATTGACATGCACATTAGCGACCCTCGCAGGCATGTCAAACGTAAACTCCGTGTTCGGCGTTACCGTCGTAACATCCACAGTCGGCCCTGGCCCCGGGACGCTTATGGCCCCGCCTACAAGACGATATCCAGTCTCGGTGGCAACGGTTATTGTTATCTCCGTGCCGGGATATTGGGGACCTCCCGGGTAGATAGTGGCGCTACCTGCCCCTGATGGGCCAAACAGCACAATGTTCACCGTAAAGGGTCCCGCTGGTGGCGGGGGGGGGGGGGGCGGCGGCGGAGCCGGTGTTGGGTCCGTTCCAGTGTCACATGCGCTGAACAGTGTCAATAAAACAACACTAGCCACAGCGCAAAATCCGACAAGAAATCTTTTCCTTCCTTTTGTCTTCATCATACATTCCTCTCCTGCAAAAATATTTTTCTACGGTCAACCGTATTAAAATCTAACTGTCGCCAAAACGTGAAAAAAACGCAAAAGCCCACTGGCACCAGTATCAAACACGTTAATGCTGTTGTCGCTGCCAATCCCTGACAATGCCTGCAACTCTATGTTACGAGTAGGGTTAAAGGTAAAGCCAATACGCAATTCGGTTTCCGCTTGTTCAAACGTGTTGTTGGTTTCGGTTCTGGAGGGCACGGGTACATGAACCACCTCACCCTGCGAATACATCCTGTGTTCGATGGTTTGCAACCTAAGTCTGCCTATGTCTACAACAGCGCCGGTATTAAGAAAAAACCTGTCGGGAACAACCGCCCATTGCATGCCCATTTCAACAAGGGGCCGAATGAGAAACAGTCTGGAGTTACTGTACGCCCCATGGTTCACCAACGTACCAAGATGCGCCTCATTGGTCCTAAAACCAAGAACCGCGATTCTTTCAAAATCAGCTGTAATATTCACGGCCAACGCTGACGCAAGCCGAATCCTATCCCCCGACCAGGACACGCTCGTAGAAGGCTGGAGCCAGTGCATGTGCCGGCTTCTTTCGTCGGGTATCCCAGCATTCCTAAAGTGGCCGTTGAGTCTTCCGATCTGAAAATTGCCATCGGAATCCCTAAAGCTGTACTCGTTGTTGTAAAAGAACAGGTTGGCGCGGTATTGAAGATTAACGCGCCATCGAAATTCATTGATTTCCCGCAAGGTAAAATCACCCAAGTTAGCCTGAAGGCCCAAATTAAAATGATGCTGTGATCTTATAACCTCCACGCCGTTGGTCTGGCCGGTGATGTTGTTGTATGGTTCCCTTTTGATATTATCCCGGTAAATATCAAAGATAAGCCTTACCTCGGGCCTAATGCCCCTGTCAGGAAGAAGATCCCTTGTCATTCCCCATGCAAACTCGGGGTTGATGTGCCCGAATTCCTGTTCTATGCTTCTGTAAAAGCTTAGGTTACCGCCTTGATATACCGCAAAGTCCTCGTCATGCCGAAACGATATGAAAGTGGTGGTATACGAAAGCCTAAACCCCATGTCCCCGACACCTATAAGCACAGCGAATTCGTTGTACATGGGCGTCCTGGACATTATCCCAAGTTCGGGCCTTCCGTCATAAACCCTCATGCTTCGGGAATCCCCAAAGAAAGGCACCGTCTGTATCGTGTAACTAAGCACGCTGCTGGCCGTTTCCCCAAAACCTCTCCACGCATTTCCACCGCCATACAGACCCACATACACGCCGCCTATTCTAGTTGCAAATCCAAATTGATATATCTGGGTGGCACCAAAGTTTGCCCATTGGGCGGGAATATTGCGGTTTTCATAAAAAGAAACAACGCCGAACCATCTTTCAAATTCCACACTGTTCCAGAAGCGAACGGACATAAAGTCGTCCGCATCGCTGCCAAACCTAAAGGCCGTGGCGAACCTTTGGGGCGAATCTATCAACAGAAGGTGCGGGGGAATGGCATACAAGCCGTTACCCGCAACCAGCGTCATAGTAACGAACGCCGCAAGTGCAAGTAAAATTTTCCCCTTTCGTTTTCCCATACGACACCCCCCTAGAATCTTATCGTCGCTAGGATTTCTGAAAAGGATGTCAGACTGCCAAAAAAGTTAGCAACGTTCCCGGCTTCAACCCCACTGTTCGCTTGAACCCCGACGTTTGGGGTAATCTGGAAAGTAACGCCGACACTTAACGCGGTATTTGCATCGTAAAACATGCGGTTCACGCTCCTAAAGCCAGAACCTTCCACCCTGGCGCCATCGTTATATTCGGTATTCTCGGCGGATTCAAAACTTACTCCGCCGAATTGGACAATACCGCCGGCGTTCAGGAAAAACCTTTCGGGAACAACCGCCCATTGCATGCCCAAACCAAGAGTTGGCTCCAAAGAAAAAAAGCTTTCCGCACGCTCCCAACCGTTATTTACGAGCGTACTAGTACCAGTCCTAAGAGCCATTTCCGTAGTTCTTCTTCCGCCAAATCCCATTCCCAAACCAAGTTCTGCGGCAAGCGTTATTCCTTCGCCTTCCCAAAAAGCATATAGGTAGGGGGTAACCGCATGTAGATGTTGGCGAATCTCTGTAAACTCATTCGCATTCGGCCCCGTGGCCGAAAAACGACCTCTGTAACCACTGCCAACCCTTTGGTTGCCGGCTGCATCAATATAGTTAAAGTAGTTATTGTACATCGGCAAAGAAAGGGTATACCACAGATCGACGCCTAAATCAAAACCGTTCTGCCTTAGTATGGAAAAGCCCCCCATAGCCGCGGTAAAATTCAACGTTAAGCTGTTGTTCGACCGATTTACGCGATCCACGACTTCCAAGGTAACCGCGGTATACTGTTCAACCCTATGGTTGTCCCGCGCAAAATCCAAATCGATATAAACATGGGGTCTAATTCCCCTGCCGGGAACAAGTTCCCTTGCCATTCCCCACGCAAGTTCCGGGTTTATAGATCCTATTTCTTCCCTAGAACTTCTGTAAAACTGACCGCCGAACGTAAAAAGGTCGTCGATCCTGCGCGACCAATGAGTCGAGCTATAGGAAAGCCTAAATCCCATGTCCGCGACGCCAATAAGAACCGAAACGCTGTTATCGGGCACGCTACCGCCTGCCGGGAACCAAGGCGTAATGGTGTAAAATCTTCCGTTTCTGGGGGCAGCGAAAAAACCCGCACCAATTTGCTGCTCGTTAAAAATATGCCCCGGAATATTCCAAGCATTTCCGCTGTAACTTAAAGCCAAGTACAGCCCATTAAAAGAGGTAGCAAAACCGAGTCTGGCCATTCGGACAGTATCAAAGGAAACCAGGCCGAACCACCTGTCAAATTCCATGTCCGCCCAATCGCGCGGATCGATAAATCTATCCGCATCGCTCCAAAGTTGCCCTGCCGTAGCCTGTCTTTGGGGCGAGGAAATGAGATTGGGAGACGCGATCAAACTCCCTCCGACAATAAAAAACAGCGCAATCGCCACCACAAAAACTTTTCCGCTTCTTTGCATTACAGTCGCTCCTTAATACAGTCCTTAAAAATGTTTTTCAACAAAGGGTGACCGCCGCCCGGCGGAAACGCCGTAGCGGTCACCCTGTAGCCGTTGCCCGTTTAGGCTACGAATCCGACCCTGGGTTCGGGTTCGGGGAGTCGACTTCCCCGTCCTCAATCACCGTCAGTCTTACGCCATAAACCTCAAGCGCAGAAATCCTGGGCCATTCGGTCCATACACCAAAATTGGACGTGTTGTTAGTAGGACCAGGATTCACAAAAGGATAATCGACTCTGATGCGGATAAAACGTCCTCTGGCGTTTGCCTCAAGTTGAATGAAGTTGGCCCAGTAGTTGTCGGCCCTATGCGTATTGAATGCGCCATCTGCGGGATCGTGATCGATATTCGCAAACACACCAGGTTCAGATTCACCCCTTGCAATGTTTCGGAAAGTCCCGACCGTCCTCCAACCGTGATTGGTGAAATTGCCCAACGCATTCCAAGCAATATGAGCATATTCATCATCTTCCGGAGGCCAGTCAGCGGGCTCCCCGTCCGAAACCTGCACGATACCGGCAACCATGCCGTCCCATAAATCGGCACCACCTGGACCCCATGTTACGACGACCGTGGCAAGATCCTGCACGGATCCCAAGTCAACGGAAAGCCAGTGGGGATTAGGCGCACCGTGCGCCTGCCACACATTAACCGCACCGGGAGCGCTCAGCAACCGCGAAGTGCCTTCGAAGGGTCTTGCGGGGTTAGCCGCAGCATTGAAGCTGTTGTTGGAGGAACCAACGGCATACGCACCTCTACCGAGGGCAAGATCCACCGCCGTGGGATCGCCCGGGCGAGCTATCGTCCTGGGAAGCGTCACCCTTACGGTTGCGGTTGCATCGCCAACGGTAAAATCGAAGTCCACCGCATCCGCAGGAAGGTTAGTACCACTGGCGTTGGCGGTTATAGTCGTCGTGCTGACAAACCTGTACCCTTCCGCCGGCGTTAGTGTAAAGACGTAGGTGTAAACGGACCTTCTTTGGAACGTGAATGGTCCGTATGGCCCCTCTTCTGGGTCTATGCCCGATGGCAGCAACATACCAGGACCATCAATGCTGGTAAGCACGGCGGTGAAATTCCCTGCCGTGACATTGGCATCCGTATCCACATCGGGGGCAGTCGCGCCAACGACCGGAGCGACCATGGTGATCGTGCCTGCGGTAATCGATGGCCTAGGATCCGCAACAAAGATCGCATTTACGGTCACGGATTCTGCCGGCATCAAGAAATAAAAGTCCCCTGGGACATCCTCATCCTCGTTAATGTCAACCGTATCGGGGGTAATGGTCCAATTACCAAACATGAAATCGTCACTGGGCGCAGGCCGCAACACAATGCGGGTACCAAGTATCGCAGGCCCCGGGGGGGTGACGGTAAAGGTACCGTTCGCAGGCGTTCCGGCGGTAATGGTAAAAGGAAACTGGCTGATGGGAGTAAACGTCGCACCCACAATGACCGTCCTGTTCGGCATGGAAAAAGTATACCTGCCGCCAGCGATCGGGGTTAACGGCAATGGGGGAACGATACTCCACGCCGAAAAAAGATAACCCGTATTGGCCACGGGCTCCAAAGTAACCGTATCGCCTTGGTAAAACGGGCCTTCTGGGGTTACGTTGACGTCACCGCCTTGAATGGCACCCACGGTAACGTAAAACGTTGTCGGCGGGGGGGGCGGTGGTGGTGGATCACCATTGTTGTCATTTGGGCACGCCGTAAAAAACAGCATTAAAAATAAACTTGCCAAGAAACCAGCTCCTGCAAGTATCCATCTCGATTTCTTTACGTTCATAACAATCCTCCTACACAAAGTTTTCAAAGGCAAATACTTTGCCTTAAGACGAAACATACTGGCCCGTACGCTAGCACGGTAATCTTTACATGTCTACAGTGATTTTTACATTTGACACGACAAAAGCACGAATATCTTTTATCGAACATGCCTGAGTCACCCTTCAAGCAGACGTAGCTAATACGGATAATCGGAATCACGGCTATAAAAACAGACGAAACAGTAAAATCCTTGCTCATGGTACCCCCAATTGGGGTGCAACCCTGAAAATAAAAACGCCCGCCTCCATTGGCTTTTTGCCGAATGAATGCGGACACTGCTTTAGAAGATATAGTTTGTGGGCAGCGACAACAAATACGCCCAGCGATAATATTTTCGCTAGAAATGGGGGG
>Ga0209755_10001665_pt1 | contig 33589 bp, 23 predicted proteins | sample TergutCo191P1_FD_187301 | JGI IMG/M metagenome (GOLD analysis project Ga0209755, IMG submission 187301) | Cornitermes sp. P1 segment gut microbial communities from Petit-Saut dam, French Guiana - Co191P1 (SPAdes) (version 2) | ecosystem: Host-associated > Arthropoda: Insects > Digestive system... | reverse complement strand
ACAGGAAACGGCTGGAACGGGCACCCTGTCGGTGACGGTCGAAGGCCCCCCCCCGGGGGCCCAAGCCCGCACGGCCCTGCCCGGCGGCGATTTGGTTTACGATTTTTACGAACTCGTGTTTACGTTTACCCCCGTCCCGGGGAACACCGGAACCTTTGCCCCCGTGACCAGACCCGGAGATTTGGGTCTTATCCAGATCCCCGGCATACCCGTGGGCCATTGGGACCTAACGGTAACGGCGTACCTTGAGGGCGAAACCGAGCCAACCGCATCCTACACTTACACTGGCCTTAACATCGCGTCCACCGGCACCTACGGCCCCACCGAGGCACTTAGCCTTAGCCCCGTAGCCGGAGGTTACGGCGAGTTCCGGTGGGATGTTACCTTCCCCGATACCGTCACGCAGTTTACGGTCAATGTTTTCGAATTTGACGAATGGCTGGCCGATGGCGATAGCGATAGCCTCGCTGGCTTCCCCAGGCAATTCGAAAGCGGTACCCCGGGCTGGAGCGTGTCCGGCGGAAACGTCACGGTTACTGGTTCCCATGGGGATCTGCCGTCCGGCACGTACTGGGTGTACTTTACCCTGACGGATGGCGAGCACACCGCAAGACCCGGCACAATCCTTCGCGTCTACCGGAACATGGTAAGCGTGTTTGACAGGACGCTTGCATTCGATCCCGCCACCGCCCCGGAACGGGCGATACGCGCGATCAACGATCACCCCGCGTGGGGCGCGGTGAATCAGGCATGGGTCACGGATACCGCCACAACCGCGGCCGGCGCGCTGGCGCAGGTACAGGCGCAGGTTAATGCAGTGGTTGCCGGGCTTGGCGCACCAGCCGTAGTGGACTGGGATTCCGCGGCTCCGACCCCCGGCCAGACTGGTATTCCCGCGGCGAATATAGTTTTTGCCGTTACGGTTGGTGGTGAGGAAACCAGCATTACCGTTAGCGTTGCCTTCCTGCCGTCGCACGCACAAGCGGCTTTGGCGGCGATCACTGGTGCACTTGGGACAATCGAGGCAGCGTTTACTCAGCCGTGGCTTGCTGCCGGTACCCAAGCTACTCTTAACGCCGCAACAGCAACGGTAAGTGGACGGGTTAACGACACAATTACCAACGCAACGGCAACCGTGAATTTTGCCGATGCACCGAACCCCACTGGGGCTGCGATACCCGAGGCCCCCTACGTGTTTACCGTTGTGATTGTCGGCACTGACACCACAACGTATACCACCACTGTTACCGTACCCATAATTTTTGCGGAGGACGGTGTCGTGGTTACGCAGGAGTTGGAAGACCTCTATGCCGGTGCCCTTGCTATGCTTGGAACGGCGGTGGCATCGGCCAATGGTGCTAATATCCCCATGGCTAACCTGTGGACTACGCCAGCCTTGCGCGATGCCCTTGAGCAAGCGCGAACTGCCGCTGGTCTGGTTCTGGAAGCCCACGAAACCGATGATGCGACCCAGGGCGAGGTGGACTATGCGTATGGTGTTCTTCGTTCCGCGTATAACGCATTCCGCGACGCAAGACGGGCCGGCAGGCAGGAGCTTGTGGCGGCGCACGATGCGTTGGGGGATCGTGTTAATGAAATTGCACCGCAATATGTTCACTACACCACGGCTAGCTGGGCCCCTGTCGTCGCAGCCATTGGTGCCTCTAACACCTTGTTAGGAACCAACCCCTTGGATTTGGCTCTGGCGGATACGGCTCTTGCCGGCATACTGACCGGTCTTGAGGATGCGCTTGGTAACTTGAACACGGCATTCGGTGGGCGGGTAACCCTGGTCTACGCGGCACGCGCTGCATTGGTGGCTGCCATAGCGTTAGCGGAAGCACGTAACCCACTCGACTACGGCCCGGCTGTAAGGTTGGCTTTCACTAATGCCCTTGCCGACGCGCAAGCCGCACGCGACAACGCCACTGCGACGGCGGGTGAGCTTGATACTGCGCGCAACAACTTGACAACCGCGATGAACAACTTGATTTCCCTGGTAAGTGCCCGCGCGGCCTTGCAGGTTATCATAGACGCCGCCAATTTGCGTTCCCAGGCTAACTACACCCCAGCGAGTTGGACACCCTTCGCCGAAGCCCGTGCCGCCGCGATAACCGCCATTACCAACGCCGAAACCGTGGCAGCACTTCAAGCCGCGGGCACGGCCCTGTCTGGCGCAATGACCGCTTTGGTAGGCCAGGCATCTGGCAACTTCACCATCACCTGGCCAGGGTTCACGAACCAGATGGCTTCCGTTGAGATCAGCTTTGTCTCGGATGGCGCCGCCGGTGGAACCCTTGCCGTTATGGGGGATGACGCAGCCCGCTTGCTCAACATCCGTTGGTACGAGGGCCTGAGCAGGCTTGGTACCGGGTCGATTCTTACAAGGAACAACATGCCACCGGTCGTAACGGTCTGGGCGGAAGTTGAAACTGGAGACGTAGTCAGAACATACAGTCTTGTCGTGGACGTGAGAAACCCCCCGGCAGGAGCTGGCAACTAGCAAAACCCCCGCCCGGCCCATGTCGGGCGGGATAGCAAAGGAGAAACGATAAATGAGAAAACTGCAAGCGATAAAGGGCAGCATCGGCGTTTTTGCGCTAATGTTCGCCGCCTCTTTACTGTTGCTTTTGCCGGGATGCCAGGGCCCGCTTGGGCCCCGGGACAGCGAGCAGCCCGCCACGGGCACCGTCCAACTTACGCTGGAAATGCCCCCCGTCGGGCGGGCGATCCTGCCGACGGTCACGCTGGCCGATTTCCACAGCTTCAACCTCGCCTTTACCCCCACGGCTGGTGGAACCGCACAGAACTTCCCCGTACCCGGAGTGGCTGAAGGGGCTGCGTACGTTACCGCCTCGGCCACCTTGCCCGTGGATACTTCTTGGAACTTAGTCGTAACCGCGTACCTGACGGAAGGCGGGGCCGCCGTGCTGAGTGGCTCGCCCACAGCGCCCGTCAATGTGGTGGCGACGGGGATCACCGTTGCCCCCATCGCGCTTAGCCCGATTCCCTCCACCGAACCGGGAACGTTCAGTTGGGACATAACCTTCGAAGGCGCCCCTTACGCTGCCACGCTTACGGTTAGGTCTTTTGACAATATTCACAACGTTCTGCACACTGTGAATCTTCTTGACGACCCTGACAGTTACATGCCACTGGACGTGGGTAGCTACAATGTGCTTGTCAGGGTTGTCAACGGTGGCCAAATCGCATCCTTGGGCATGGCCCTGCATATCCTTCCCTACTTCCAGATGCCAAGCCATCTTGAGCACAGGTTTGCGGCCAACCACTTCCGCCCCCCCTTTACGGGAAGGCTGTATGATTTCATAAACCTTACCGGTATCCTTGATGGTGACGATTTTGCCTGGTATGAGGACAACATAACGGAAGGCGAGATATTCACGGCACTGGGCCCGTTGGCGCGTTCCGAGAGCGCCCGACTGGAATGGGTTGAATACGGCGACGGCGGGCTTATCCTTCGGGTATTCGACAGGTATCCTAATGCCTGGGCTGGACTCGATCTGCTTAATTCATTTGGTTTCCAGGCCAACGATATCGTAACGTTCCATGCCAGAATTCCGCCCCTTGCCGACTGGGGTGGACTTGTCCTGAACCTTAATACAGGCGCCGGCTATAATGTGGAGAGAGGCCAGATACAGGCCAATGCCGGTGGGATAGTTAATGTTTCAACCGGCGACCTTAGCGTGGCCGATGTGCAAGCCATAGAAAACGGCACGGGGATTCGTCTTCAAGGCCAAGGCTCCGCCAACAACGTCGATATCTTTGTCCACGGCATTACAATCTACCGGCCCGATCCCTATTTCGTGCCTTCCACCCTGGGCGATTTCATAACCCTTGTGGATATGCCTGACCAAGGCTGGCAGAATCGTGACATACGGGCGGGTGCCGTATATGTTGGCGATGGCCAACCGCTGCTGGCTTCCGGTGGCCCGATATTGGCATGGATTGACGTCGATGACGAAATTGCCCTTAGCATGACAGGTAGGGCAAACGGCTGGGACGGCCTTGATCTTCGCATAGGCGAGCTTGGCTTTACCGCCGACGGTGTATACCAAATGACGGTAACCGGCACGGGTGCGCTGGAACTAAGCAGGAACCCGCACGACGCCGCTGGTTGGGCCGTAACCGGGACCGCTACTGGCCCGGCCACCGATCTTACCCTGGTAACCTCGCGCTTCACGCAGGCTAATCTAGGCGCGGCCACCGCGATAAGGATACAGGGACCGGCAAATACGGACATTGTAATCACGAATGTTACGTTCGAGAGGGTGGGTGTAATTTGCCCTGGCTGTCAGCGCCCGGATGATGAATGCATCTGCGGTGTGGACGGTTACTTCACGAGGCTGCCTGGCAGTCCCGGAAACCTGGATGACTTACGCGACACCACCGATGCCGAGGACATTGCCTTCGACATGCAGGATTTTGCGGACACAGACGCAGCCGTCGCCCATTTCGGTGAGGTTGGTGGTACTTCCAACAGAGGCACGGTGTTCGCGTATGAAATCGACAGCCACGGGTTGATAGCGCTCGTTACCAACTTTACTGGTTCTGGAGCCAACGATCCTCTTGGTAATGACTGGGCGCCCCTGAGTTTCCTGCTTGCGGACCAGGACGGAATAGGTGTCGGCTACACGATTCACATAGTGGGAAGGTTTGGCTTCCCCTCCGATCCCCCCTCTCCTGCATTCGAAGGTGGCGCTGCACGTGGGCTTAGGCGTGGGTTTACGGGAGCATCTATAGTTGGCGAAAACCTTTCTTTTGCGACAGGGCCGTTTACAATCGTACACACCTTAAGCGCGGACGATATTGAGGCGGGGCTTAGTATTGGGTGGAATGGTTGGGGTACCTTTGGGCCTGCCCTAGTTGCCGGCACAAGCGGGTTTACCATCAGCGTTGACGATCTGGTAATCATCCGCGCCCCTGAAGGCCAATGTGACGAGTGTTTGCAGGATCCCTGCGTGTGTGGCCCCTGCGGATATTTCCCCTGCAGATGTTACCAGATCATTAGCTTCAACCTGGAGGCTCACGCGCCTTTCCAGAATTTAATCCCGCAAACCATATACAGCACTGGTTGGCGGGCCGAGATTGGCGATGCCAGGCTGAATATTGAGGGCGGTGGAACAGATGCGAATCCCGTTCCTGTAACGATACATGAACAGGGCGGTCGCAGGTTCATGCATGTGGGGCCAAGAGTGAGTGGCTGGCATGGGGTTAACGTCATGGGCGTTCCCGAGGGCTCTTACATAAGGGTAACCGGACGGCTAAGTGGCGATTGGACTGGACAGACTGGCTCTATCCAGTTCACGGACGGAGGCACTGGTGGTTATTTGATTACGAATGCCCTTGCGAATGATGGCATGTTTACACTGACAGGCTCCAATTATGGGGGGAGTTTCAGGGTAGGAACCGGTAGCGCGGGCCCTGGTGGTGTCCCTGGTCCTTTCTACATCTACAGCATCATCGTTGGTCGCAACTTTGGCCAGCCTCCGGCGACCGGTGTCGGGAACGACATTAACATCAGCGTGGTCGAAAATTTCTGGCCGCCTGTAACGACGTTACCGCCGTTCCCGGAAGGCCCGGACGCTCCCGTGGTAGGTGGTGCCGTGGTGTGGACGATGGCCAGTTGGCTCGCGGACAACGCCAACGCCAGTCCCACGAATACAACCAGGCCCTTGCAGGCCAACTTCGGCACGGACGCGAATTTTGCCGTGGCCAACGGCGGTATAAACATAACCAGCCGTGACCAAGGCCACCAGGGGCTGGACATCCATATTGGTCCGGCCTATCTGAACCTGAACCCGGCGCAGAACATCTACAGGGTGCATGTCGGTGGCAGGGTAATCGGTACCCCGCCCGCGGCCGCCCAAATAGCGCTGCAAGGCTCCGGCGGGGTATGGATTAGCGATTCCCCGAACATAACTGGGGAGAATGGAACCTTCGCGTTTATGGGCGAACTGGCCGCCGGCTTTACGCAGAACATCCGCATCCAAAGCGGCCCATGGGCGGAGGGTGGACCCCATCCGCACGAATCAATGCCCTTCCGCGTTACCTACATCGTAATTGAGCGCGTCGGGCCCAGGACCATAATGGACTATGTTACCATCAACATAGACTTCGAGACCCTGAACAACCCGCTTAGTCAAATTGAGGGAGGGGCCATGGCCGTTGGTGCCTCGATTAATCCGGCCCTGCCCTCCGGCTTTACCGTTGTAGGGTGGTACTTCAATGCGGCGCGGATTCACGGCGGGCCAACCCTCCCCGTTAGCCTATTCCATTCCGGGGTGGCAGGAAGAAGGTATCTGGTAACCTTGCGGGCGACTAGGGATAGTAGCGCCACGGTTTACAGCCAGATTCTAGCAATTACCGTGAATCCGTAAGGGGCGACACGTAAACTGGCACCGGCGCCCGGGTTTTGGGCGCCGGGCCACATTAAGGAGAAGAGAGATGATGAATGTTCGTAACGCAGGCGTTTTCGCGCTGATGTTTGCTGCCTCCTTGCTGCTGTTGCTGCCGGGCTGCCAAGGCCCGCTTAGGCCGGACGCGGAGGCGGAAGTGGACGCGCCGGGTACCGGCACCGTCTCGCTGACGGTGGAAAGGCTGGACCTGACGCGGGCAATCAGGCCCGATATCGGGCTGGATGACTTCGACGCCTTTGACGTCGTTTTTACCCGCGCCGGCTTCGATAATGTCGAACGCCTTGGCCTTGGGGCCGACGGCGGGAACCTTGAACTCAACGTCGAGCTTGCGGTCGGCGAGTGGACCGTTAGGGTGGACGCGCTTTACGGCGGGGCCGTTGCCGCGACCGGCACGGCGGACGTGGACGTGGAGCCGGGGACGATAACCCCCACCAGCGTAATACTGCGCCCGCTTGTCGGCGACGCCGACATTGGCACATTCGCCTGGATACTCAGGTTTCCCGGCAATGTTACCGCCGGCTACATACACATTGTCGGTGGGGCCAGCATATCCCTTCCCGGCGGCTACGGCGCCACGGGTGAGTGGGCAGGTGAATTCGACCTGCCCGCAGGCGACGAGTACCGCGTGATTATCACCCTGGAAAACCCCGCCGGCATGGTGATGGTTGACATGAACCTGCACGTCTTTGGAAACCTGACAAGCAGTTTCGAATGGGACTTTGTGGCTGGCGACTTTGCCGAGATGGGAGGCCCCGCTCTGGCCGCCGCCATTACCGTCGCCCAAGGCATTCTTGCCGGGGTGTCTGCATCGGAAGACGGCCTCGGCATCCCGATTGGATCCTTCTGGGCAACGGCGGCAGACAGGGCCGCCTTTGCTGGCGCGATTGACGCGGCGCAAGCCGTCCTGGACAGGGCCCCCCCCGCTACCGCGGCCGAGCTGAACGTCGCCCGCAGGCAACTTCTGGACGCCCAGGCAACGTTCTACAACGACGCAAGGCGGGAAGGCACTTACAACCCGGCGGTAACCGCGGCGCGTAACGCTTTGTCTGCCCGCGTGGCCCAGATCGCAAGTGAAAACCTAACCGCGGAAGGCTTTACCCCGGAAACCTGGGCGCTTTTCTCCACGGCCCTTAGCAACGCGCAGGCCGCGATTGCCAACGCCGACGCAACGGTGGTGGATCTTGAGGCTGCGCTGGCTTCGCTGAATTTGGCGCGTGATGGGTTGGAGGCTGTGGTTACGGGCCCCGTGCTCGTAGGGACACCGGGAACCGTTCTTCGCACGGGTGTGAACATCGTACTCGGCGACGCGACGGGCATGGCGACCTTGCTTGCGGGTGGGCATTTTGGCGCCGTGGGTACTGCGACAATGGGTGCCAGAGCGGGCTATGTGTTTGCTCATAATATTCCCAACAATACTTCGGGTCTGCAGGTTTTGCCACCCGGCCTTGCGAACTTGCAAGCGGGCGACATGCTGCGTGTAACGGGACGAACCACGGGTACGGTTGCCAACAGCAGGCTTGAACTTGGGCATATTGGTTCCGCTGCCGGCGCCAACGTGGGCGAGGCCGCTATTCACGGCGGATCGATACCGCCCGCGTTTACCTTTACATACGAACTGACCCAGGCGGACATCAATGCCGGGCTTAGGATAGTCCCCAATAGTTGGGGCTTTGGCGACGGCGACCAATGGGTGGACAGGTTTACCGGTTTTGCTTTCAGCATCGACGACCTTATAGTCTTTCGCCCGGTGGTTGACCACCAAGTGATTTTCTTCAACCTGAATACCAACACCGCTTTCCAAGACTTGCCTCCCGGCACCTCACAAACCGGTGCAATTGCGGGTGTCGGCTTGTATGGTAACAATGCAACTGTGACGGTTTACGGATATGAAGGGCGCAACTTCCTGCATGTTAGTGGCAGAAGTCTCAATTGGCACGGCCTTGATATCACCGGGCTTCCTGCGGCGGGTGTCCAGAGTATAAGGGCAACCGGGCGAACCAGCGGGGATTGGCAGAGCGGCGACGGTGGTAATCTTCAATTCCAGGACGGCGGGTCCGGCCCGGCAATAGGGATAGGGGGGCTTAATACGGGCGACATGTTTACCCTGACCGGCACGGTTAACGACGGTGCCACCAGTATCAGAATAGCGGTTAACGCCTGGGGCGGTGCCGGCACCGAAGCGGAAAGGGCTGGAAGGCTGTCTTTCTACGTCTACAGCATCATAGTAGGTACCGATCTCTTCCAGCCTGCGGCCGTTCCTGCCAATACCGTTAACGTTGAAGCCACCGAAAACTTCTGGCCGCCGGCTGGCGGTGGTGGAGACGCTGGTGTTGCGGGGGAATGGCAAGCCGTGCTGGCTTCCTCCTATCTAAGCGGTAGAAGTGCGACTTTAACGGCTACCCTCGACGGAATCCTGGTTTCTGGTCGCGGCTCTGGTGAGCATGCCCATAACAACGGCCTGGCGTTTGACCTGGCCGGTCTTCGCGCCCTGAATCTGGGCAATGGCGTAATCGTGTTCACTGGCACGGCGGTGGCCCCTATCACCCGAAAGGACACACAAGGTCTTGCCCCTAACGTACAAGCGGATGTTGATGGCACCGCGAGGACGTTCACCATGACCATTCCGGTTGCAACGACACTCGCTGCGGATGTTGTTGATGGTCAGTTGTGGGGCGGCCCTGCGCCGTTCATTGGGAGCAACGACTTGGGCGGGGGTGAAGTACCTAACTTCATCATCACTGGTATAACGATAGGTGGCGTGTGCATTAAAGCTCTGCTTGCCGGATATACGCCTCCCCCTCCCTATACCTTGGGTGACTTCATAGTCTTTCGTGGCATAACCGCCCCGGCCTGGATCACTAACGGCATGGGCTTGGGTCCCGCAGTAAGTGGCGCTGATGGTGGCCCTTTGCATTTCGGCGACTGGAACAATACAGACTCTGCGGAATGGGTTAGGCACCCAAGCGGCGCGGGGGTTTCCCTGCGGGTTGATGGGACAGGTGCGAATTTCGGGGTACAATTCCGTGGCGCTGGCTCCCTCCAACCGGGTGACAATCTTATCGTTAGTGGGAGGGCCTTCGGCGGTGCCCATACTGGTGAAGGCACTAGGGCAATGGTGATAGTCCAGTCTTTTGACTGGGGTGACATTTCAAATCAGGTTAATCTTCCTGGGACTACTGGGGCTGGAGGAACCGATTTTAGACTGTCATTGTCCATTAACCCTACCCACTTAGGTGCTGACGGCGTTGAGATACGGGTTCACAACAACGCTGGCGCAACTCCGATAACCCACTTTATCATCGACGACATCACCGTTTCCCGCGGTGATGCGGGGACGGTTGCGCGTAGGTTTGAAGGTTTTTATCCAGGCGGCACCCGGTTTGCCAACAGTGGAGTCGGTGGAAGGGTCAACGGCTTTGATTACGAGGCATGGACGGACCACCGCGGAGCGGAAGGCTTCTTAATGTACATCTACGGTGACGGCTCTTTCTCTGGCACATGGACGCAGACGTACAACACGCTTTTCCGCGTCGGTAGGAGGTGGCCTGGGGCAATTGCTAATCCTGCTTCGTTTCCCACTATAAATGAGGTGGGCAATATATCGCTGCGTCATAGAACCACATCGTTTACCAGCACCAATGGTGCGACTTACCTTACCATTTACGGCTGGGCTTTCGACGGGAATAATCAGATTGAGTTCTATATTGTTGACTCCTGGCGCAACTTTGTGCCAGTGTACAATGATGGCCGCGCAAGAGCCGGATACACGCACCACGGGTCATTCCAGTCTGGCGGTTACACATGGGACGTTGTTACGGGATGGAGGATAGGCCAGCCCGCGCTTACTGGCCAATCGGTAAACTTCCTGCAAATTTTCAGCGTACGCCGGGGCAGCCAACTAATAGGCGGGACTGGAGCGCGTACCAGCACAATTAACGTTTCGGACCATTTCAACAGGTGGATAACCAATGTCCCAGCGCAAACCCAAGGTGGAACTACCATAAATTTCACTGGCAGTTCCAGGCTGTATGAAGTTATGTGGTGTGTAGAAGGCTTCGGTGGCACGGCTCGCAGTTCTGGCTCTGGCATTGTAACCGAACTTTGCATAATCTACGGTGACTACCGCGTGTGCACCAATCCCTCCACCTGCCCCCGTTGTTAAAAACGCAAAACACGGAGCGTTGGCTTCCAACGCTCCGTGTCCTTTCGTCGTAGGCACGCGGATGTCGGGTGTACCTAGGGAGGGGGGTACGCCCGATATCCGGTGTCTTCCCGGCACCGGTGGCAATTAGCCCCCGTGGTGCCAGTAACTGGTAGCGTAGCTGATAACTTTGCTACGTTACCAGTAGCGCATGTGGTCTGCGCCGGCGACAATCGTCACCCCGCAGACCTTTGAAAAGGCCCGTCAGGGAAGCCCGCTAGGGAAGCCCACTCTCCGGGCCGTGACGTGCACGCGCTGGACATTTATTTCATGTCCGGGGTGTGCACGTCGCGGCCCGGAGCCCTGGGACTCCCCAACACCCGACGAGCTTGTACCCACCGGCCATTGCAGGCAGGAGTCGCGTTGACGTTCAGCCCCTTCCCGGCGTCGCCAGGGTTTGTACGCCGAAAACCTTGACATGCGATGTGACCTTGTGTATACTCGTGGCATGGAAACGATAACCATACCTATCTTGCTTCTCATGTCCCTTGCAACGGCTCTCGCCACGGCGGGCGGGGTGTGGTTCGTCACCCAGAAACGAGTGCGCGACCTGGAAGTGCGCGCCGACAGGCACGACCAAAAGTTCGACCAGATAATCTCCGCGATAGGCGGCCTAAGGACCGACATGACCGCGGAGATGAACAGTCTAAGGGCCGATATGACTGGGGAGATAAATAGACTAAGGTCCGACATGAACAGCCTAAGGACCGAGATGACCGGGGAGATAAACAAACTAAGGTCCGATATGACCGTAGAGATAAACAGCCTAAGGACCGAGATAAACGAAGTCAAGGTTGAGGTTGCCAGGGTACAGGGAAGCAATATAGCCCTGAATGAAAAGTTCGATCTGTTTCTCCAAGGCAGGCTTATCCCGGTCGCAACGCAACCCCCCAATGTTGCCGCGGCATAGTTAGTTCGCCCTTCAAGTGAGTTGGCCTGGGGATCCCCAACGCCCAGGTTCCCCATGTAGAATTTTCCACCCAATAAGATTCCGGTATTGACAAATCCACAGCCAGCCCTTAGACTGCCGGCAGAGGTACATAATGACAGGCTGGGATATATTGAACGACATAGTAAGCACCTTTCCCCCAATCATCGCCATGGTGTTAGTGGTAGCGATAGTTGTCGTTTTCATAGTGGGCTTCGGCAGACATGGCCAGAGCTTTTTGAGATACGGCTTCAAGCAGGTTTCGCTGGGCAGTTCGCTGGAAAAGCGCTTCGACATCATGGAAAGTAAGATCGACGGATTACGCACGGAGGTCAAGGCCGAAATCGACGGCTTGCGCACCGAGGTAGACGGTTTGCGTACCGAACTTACGACGATAAAGGTCAACCACTTCGGGCACCTTAAAAACTATCTTGGTGTTCTGAACGGTGCTCTTCTTGACAAGGCAGTCATCGACAACGAAACCAAGGCCCGGCTGGACAACGAGATTCGCGGTATGTAGCGGGAACGGCGATTATAGCGTAGGCGGTCTTCGCTGGCGACAATCGCCTCTACCTGTTTTTGTTTGAAACCTGGGTGGCGGGAAAATCCGGATAGGTCTTACCGTTGATCGCCCGGGGGAACCTCGGCATTTTCACGGCTGGCAAGCATTCTTTCCACTTCTTCCACCGTATACCCCTGCCTAAAAAGCCCGAGTATCCTAGCCTCGGTTTTGGCCTCGCCCCTGGCCTCGCCCCTAGCCTCGCCCCTAGCCTCGCCCCTAGCCTCGCCTATGGATATGCCCTTGGCCTCCCATTTCGCGGCCAGGCCGATCCCCTCAAATATACTGTCCAAAGTCATCATGTCGCTACTCATCTTATACGCCTCCATCAAACTTTTCCCGTTTGCCCGTATCAGTACGTCAAGGTACGCCGTCACGGGGCCGGACTTCCCGTCGAAACGCGCTATCCCCGCAAGCATCTCAAGCCAGTCATCAGGTCCAAGCGTGTCGCTAAGGCCTTTTAGCCACAGGTTTTCATCGGCGGACAGTTCCCTGCTGTCGATTATCTGGATCGGCAACGTGTCCCCACTTACACTATAAAATCCGGGGCGCTTTTTTTCAACGGTGTATCCGCGCTTTTCCCGAAGATACTCCAAGAGGTTCCGGGGTTGGCGACTTTCAATAAAGGTCAAAGTGATATCGCCTATGTCCACCCCTTTTTCCATGTATGCGTACAGGTAGGCGTAGGCTTGGACCTTCATGAAATCCTTGACCGACACGTAGTCGCCCGGGCTTTTGAATTCGACCAGGTTAACCGCCCGGAATATTTCGGCGATGTTCTTGTCGATGCGCACGTCCTTCGCCTTTTTGATGATGATTACGTCTATCTTCAGAGGCCCGGTGGTTAGGGGATGCTCAAAGACGAAGCCGAGGTTATTTTCATACTCGCTAAATTCGAGCCTGATTGCGTTGCAGAAAGCCGGATGCCACAGGGTGTCGCCGGATTTGTTTTTTTCCTTTTCGGGTTCGTTGTCTGTGTCCACCGGTGGAGTATACCCTTTTCGCGCGGGATGGGGTAGTGGGGGAATCAACCGGTCCCTGGGTGCCCTAGTGGAAGCTTCCCCAGCGCTTTCCCGTTTCCACGCTTACCCGCAGGGGAACGCTTAGGGACATAGCCTGTTCCATCTCGGCCTTTACCAGTTCCGCGGTTTTGTCGGCAAATTCCTCCGGGCATTCAAGAATCAGCTCGTCGTGTACCTGCAGCAAAAGGCGGGCGGGGCTCTGCTCGCGGGCAAGGCGTTTGTCCAGGCCAAGCATCGCGGTTTTGACTATGTCCGCCGCAGACCCTTGGATTGGCGTGTTTACCGCTATGCGCTCCGCCGCCGCCTTCTCGGTTTTGTTCCCCGAGTTTATGGTCTGGATATACCGGCGGCGGCCCAGAATCGTGGACGCGTAACCGCATTTTTCGGTTTTCCCGACAAGCTCCTCGATAAAACGCCGCACCCCGGAATACGTGTTGAAATAGGCCTCTATAAACCTCGATGCGTCCGTGCGGCTGATCCCAAGCTCGTTGGCCAGGCGGAACGCGCTCATTCCGTACATCACCCCGAAATTGATCGTTTTGGCAATACGACGCTGGTCGCCTTTCACCTGGGCCTCGGGCGTGCCGAAGATAAGCGCGGCCGTGCGGACGTGGACGTCCGTGCCGTCCCGGAAGGCGGCGAGCAGGTTTTCGTCCTGCGAAAGATGGGCCAGGATCACCAGCTCTATCTGGCTGTAGTCGGCGGAAACCAAAAGACGGCCTGGGCCGGCGATAAACGCCTCGCGGATGCGGCGGCCTTCCTCGGCGCGGACGGGTATGTTCTGCAGGTTGGGCTCGCGGCTGGAAAGGCGGCCCGTCGCGGTTCCGCACTGGTCAAAGTTCGTGTGCAGTCGCCCTTCTGCGTCCGCCATGTCGGCAAGGGTGTCAACGTAGGTGGATTTCAGCTTTGCCAGGGTACGGTGCCTTAGTATCAGCGCGGGGAGCGGATCCTCGCGGGAAAGTTCCTCCAGGGATGCGGCGTCGGTCGAGTATCCGGTTTTCGTTTTCTTCCCGGGTTTAAGCTTGCGCTCCACGAACAGCACTTCCTGCAGCTGCTTTGTCGAGGAAAGGTTGAATTCCCGCCCCGCCATTTTCCATGCCTGGCCCTGTATGTCCTCCAGCTCGGCCTCAAGCTCCTCGCCGTAGCTCGTCAGCACGTCCGCCTCGATTTTTATTCCGACCCCTTCCATTTCGGCAAGAACCGGCAGCAGGGGCATTTCAAGGTCTTCAAAAAGCGGCATTGCGTTTGCCTTTGCGAGCAGGGGTTCGAAGTGCCGCATTAGGCGAAGGCATATGTCGCTGTCCTCGGCGGAATAGCTTGTCGCCGTTTCCAGGGGCACGGCGTCGAAGCTGCGGCCCTTGGGCACGATGTCCTGGTAGGAAACCGTCGTGTAGTCGAAGGTGTACGAGGCGAGCGATCCCAGCGAATAGTTGTTTCGCTCCGGGTCGGAAAGCCAGGCGGCCACCATCGTGTCCCAGATTTTGCATTTCCACCGCCCTATGCCCCAGCCCCGGCTTACCTTGTAGTCGTACTTGGCGTTGTGCGCGGCCACCGTCATTTCCGGATCGGCGAACAGCTCCGCCAAAAGCCCGCGAACCTTTTCCGGATCGTTGTGCTGGGGATCCGACGCGGTGCCGTCCTCGCCCACCCCGTGCGGGGCGACGGGCACATAGTATGCCTTTTTGGGTTCCAGCGCCAGCGATATGCCTATGGGCTTGGAATTCCATGCGTCAAGCGAGTCCGTCTCAAAGTCGATGGCGATAAGCCTCCGCTTTTTCGCCTCCGACAGAACATCTTCCAGCTTTGCAATGTCCAGGATCGTCTCGTACTTGCCGTCGCCGAACAGGGATTTGTCCGCGGAATACGTCGTATTAATAGAAGCAATCTGCTGCTCGCCGGTTGCCCCCTGGTCGCCCCCCCCCGATGCCGAGCCGGCGTCCGGGTCAAGCTGTTTCGCGCTTTGGCGTATGCCCTCGCGGAGCAGCACCCGCGCCGCCGCCTGGCGGTTAAGGTTTTGCGCGGAAAGTTCGGCGATATCCGCGAGGGGTAGGGGGACGGCGGTTTCCAGCCTTATCAGCGACTGCGAGAAATAGGCGCTTTCCTTTCCCTCGGCAAGCTTTTTGCCCTTTGCCCCTGTGACGCTGGCGATGTTTCGGTAGACTTCGTCCAGCGACCCGTAGCGGGCTATAAGCTCCACGGCTGTTTTTTCCCCTATGCCCTTTACCCCGGGGATGTTGTCGGAGGAGTCCCCGCAAAGGGAAAGCAGGTCGAGTATCTTTTCGGGCAAGAGCCCCCATTCGGCCTTTACCTGCCTGGGCCCGATAAGCTCCCACGCGGGGCCGCTTCCGGCGGCTTGCGCGGGAGGGCTGCCTTTAACCGGGCGCAGGGCGTAAACGCACTTACCCACCAGTTGCAGGAGATCCTTGTCGGAGGAAATGATGTAGCATTGCCGGTTTTCCTGCACGCATTTCTTCGCCAGTGTTGCGATTATGTCGTCCGCCTCGTAGCCGTCCATCCTTAGGCTGGCAATATTCAGCGCGGCAAGGAATTCCTCCACCAGCGGGACCTGCGCGTGAAGGTCCTCGGGCGTTTTTTGCCGCGTGGCCTTGTACTCGGCGTACATTTTGTGCCTAAACGTGGGAACCCGCGAATCGAAAACGGCCGCCAGAAGGGCCGGTGGCTTGCTTGAAACGGTGAACTCATCGCTTGCGGTTTTTTCGGGAATCGCCAGGGGCGCGCCCTCGTTCAAAAGGCTGGTAACGGTACGGGCAAAGCCAAACAGCGCGGAAACGTTCTTTCCCGCGCTGTTCCGCAAGGGGCGCGCCAAAAAAGCGAAGTACGAACGGTAGATAAGGCCATATGCATCGATTAGGTATAGTGGAGGAAGCATGTTCCCAGCATAGCATTTTGTCCGGGCGGGGTAAATAAAAACCGCAAATTTTTTTGGCTTGGAGCCATTTTTTCCGCTATTGGCATAGTTTCGGCTGGACTTATTGCTGATTATCTGATACCATTTTCATGAAACTTCGTAAAGCTGGTTCAGTGTTTACGAAAGTGGTTTTATATCCCAACAAATTTTGGAAACGGCTGATAGGCAGACCGTTACAAAAAAAGGAGAATCTATGTCTAAAATCGTACAGTCTCCCGGGGAGTTCCTTTCGAACATGCTGGAAAAGCACAAGCTTTCCATCCTGAGGCTTTCAAAGGACATTTCCCTAAGCCAGTCCGCGACGCGGTTGATTGTCATGGGGAAGACCAGAATTTCGGTTCCCGTTGCCCTGAAACTTGCAAGGTACTTTAACACCAATCCCGAATACTGGCTGAAGATGCAGATGGCTTGGGATCTTGCCGAGGCCGCGCAGGACAAAAAGCTGATGGACCTTGTTAAGAAAATTTCCAAGTTCGAGAAGGATCCTGACGCTGGCAAAAAAACCGCCGCGAAAAAGCCCGCGGCGGGAAAAGCCGTGGCTGCCAAGGCTGCCGGCAAAAAGCCGGTCGCGAAAAAACCGGCGGCGAAAAAGCCCGTGGCGGTAAAAGCTGCCCCGGCAAAAGTGGCTGCCACAAAACCGGCGCCGGCTAAAAAGAGCGCCGTAAAGGACGCCCCCAAGGCAAAGCGGAAACCCGCGGCGGCCAAGGGGAAGCCGGCTGCAAAGCGCTCGGACAAACCGGCGGAATAGGGTTGCGCCCTTGGGGGGCTCCCCCCAAGGGCGTTTGGGGTAAACTTCCGTTCCGACATGCTTCTTCGTTACACCGAAACTGGATTTCTCATCATCCTTCCGGGGGATGATCCGCACAGGATCGTCGATGCCATGCTGGAAACTGGCTATGGCGGGGATTTTTGCGTATCGCTTGATTTTGACCCCGATTTTATAGCCGGGCTTATGGAGGCCGGGTTTCTCGTAATGTCGGGAAAGTTCGGGGACCAGGCGGAGGACTCGCCCGACTCCAAGGACGCCGCGTTTTACCTGCCCCTCCCAAAGCTGCACCTGGTTCGTTCCGCCCTGTTTTTCGACAATCTCCACGTGAAAAAATCGATCAGGCGTCACCTGGATCGCTATGAGCTGCGCCCCGACGAGGACTTTGACCTTATTCTGGATCGCTGCGTAGAGGTTCACGGGGACGACTGGCTAACCCCGCCTTTGGTTGCCGCGATTAGGGACATAAGGCGCCGCGGGTTTCGCGGGGTGTATCCCATGTCGTTTGCGCTTTACCGCGACGGGAAGCTGGTCGCCGGGGAATTCGGGGTCAGGGTTGGCAGGGTCTACACGTCCTATTCCGGATACTATGAGGAAAGCAACTGCGGCACGGTCCAGCTTATCCTTACCACCCGTTGCCTGCGGGAACGGGGTTTCGATTTCTTCGACTTGGGAATGCCGCTGGGTTACAAAAACGATCTTGGGGCTATGGACATAAGCCCGGCCGAATTCGTAAGGCTTTTCCGCATGGCCCAAAACTAGGGTTCCAGCTTTCTTGCAAAACACCGCCGGCCTGATGTAACATGGGGGGACGAGGAGAAACCCATGTCCGATCTAGCGAATTCGCGTTCCGAGTATGGGGTGCCGCCTACCCTGGAAAAGCCTAAGCCGGCGGCGAACGGGCGGGCGCTTACCGACGCCATGCTTTCCCATCTGAACGGGGCCGCCCCCTGGCTTCGTTTTATAGGCGTTCTTGGTATCGTCTTTTCCGTGCTCATAGTTCTTGGCGGTCTGCTCTTCTTCCTGCCCGTCATGGAGGGCGCCTGGGACGGGGTGCTGGGCTTTGGGTTTTCGGATGTGCTCTTTGCGATAGGGGTGTGGTGGGGACTGTTTTATGTGGCCACGGGGCTTTGCCTGTTTATCCCTTCCTTTTTCGCCTACAGGTTCGGGCAGAAAATCCGCGTCCATTCCAGGACTGGCGAGGATCGCGATTTGGAGATCGCCTTCAAGAACAACAAATCCCTGTGGAAATTCTGCGGAATCCTTTGTATTATAGGCGTTGTCCTCGTTACTTTGGCCATGCCGCTTGGCGCGCTGGCCGTATTGGCATTTGGTTTGGAAGGTTTTCTGTAAAACCGCATATATTAGGTTGCGCTTTTCCTTGAACACAGTGTATAATTGTGGAAGAGGAGATTGAGCCATGACAATCCTTATCGTTGACGACTCCAGGATTATGAGAAACACGGTAAAAGGCGTGTTCTCTGGGATAGGGGTCCCTTTCACGTTTGTCGAAGCCAGCAACGGCGAGGAAGCGCTAGCGCTTTTGGAAGCGTTTTCCGTTGATCTGGTGTTGCTGGACTGGAACATGCCTAAACTGTCGGGGATCGATTTCCTGAAAGCGGTTAGGGCCATGGACAAGTACAAAAGCCTCCCGATTGTCATGGTTACAAGCGAGTCCGCCAAGTTCAATGTCATAGAGGCGCTGAAGAACGGGGCCACCGATTACATTACAAAGCCCATCAGCTCGGAAACTTTCAGAGAGAAAATAGGCAAACTGCCACAGTTTAGCGGTTTGTTAAGGAGGTAGACTGCCATGGATGTACTTGAACTTTATGTGAAGCCGTTTGTAAAATCCACGCTCCACACTTTTAGGGACTTTGTGGGTTTTGAGCTTGTTGCGGGCAACCCGCATTTCTCGGGCCGAACGCTGGATTTCGAAAGGGATATTTCTGCCGTAATCGGGCTTTCCGGCGCTGTCCGGGGCGCGGTTGTCATATCCATGCAGAGGGACTTTGCGATAAAAATAACCGACGCGCTTGTCGGAACCCCGCATACCGAGTTGGATGACGACGTTGTCGATGCCATAGGCGAGATAGTCAACATCGTTGCCGGGAACATCAAGCAGCATGTGGAAGGCGGCGAGCAGATAGTCATCTCGCTTCCGACGGTCGTAAAGGGAAAGGACCACAGGTTTGCCTGGCCCGGCAAAACCACAAGGATACTCTGTATCTCTTTTAAATATGGGGACGATGCTTTTTTCCTGCTGGCGGACATGGAGAAGGCGGAAGACTAGCAGATGTCGGTTATTATTAGGGACACCCGATGAAGCATGTTTTTGTGATAGATCCTGACGCGTTCTCTGGGCAGCAATGGAGAATGGATGGCCTGCTCGACGTTATCGGGCAGTATTTCAGGACCCAGGAAAAACCGGACTTTACCACCGTGGTTTCGAAGTTTCCCAGGGAGGCCGTAGGGTTTGTACAAAGACAGGTTGACGAGGCCGCCGGCGACACCGTGCGCGTTTACGCGGTAGGCGGGGACGGCGTTTTGTTTGACTGCTTGAACGCCGTTGTCGGGCAGCCCAATATGGAACTTGCGGTGTTTCCGCAGGGCGTGAATAACTTCATTCGTTCCTTTGGGGATGGCAAGGCCGAGGCGTTCAAGAACATCGCGTCCATTACGTCGGCTCCGGTTATCCCCACGGACGTGGTTGCGGTTGGCAACACCTTTGCCATCTCCGGCTGCACGGTGGGTTTTACCCCTGCCGTGGCCATGAGTACAAGGGATCTTGGCAATTTGAATATCGCGAGGGGCCTAAACCGTTATATCGCCGGTTTGCGGCGGTTTTTTACCAGCCTTTCCTTCATTTTTGACAGAAACATAATTGCCCGGCAGTACAAGATTTCGATAGACGACAAGGATCATAGCGGGGCCTACAGTCTCGTAAGCATAGTCAACGGGCCGCATTTTGGCAGGAAAAGGACGGGCCTGCCGGATGTAAAGCTGGACGACGGTTTTGTTGACGTGATCCTTTTCAAGTCCGCCAGCGTGCTTGCGACCTTAATCAATCTTAGAAGATCTTCCCGTGGAAAACTGCCTTCGGGCTGCGTTCGCGTGAAGGCAAAAAAAGTAGAGATGCGCTCAGACAAGCCTATGTGGATACAGACGGACAGTGAATACCTGATGGATACCAATATCACCTTTGAGGTGCTTCCGGGGGCAGTACAGGTTGTTGCGGTGGATAATCTGACGTATCAGGAGTACTGAAAGCATGGGGACGAGTAAGGTCAAAGTCAAGACTGCGGCTGCAAGGCGTTATGTCGTTGCCAATGCGGCCGCTGTTATAATGACCGTGTTTCTGGGCGGTATTTCCCTTATGGACGTCATATTTGGCGAGGGTGGCGGGATAACCACGGCCGAAAGCACCATGCTCGCCATCATACCGACGGCCTTCCTGCTTTTGATATTTGTCCTGAAAGCCGTAAACGATTTTTCCAAGCTGGCGTTTTTTGTTCCCCTTGTCCTGTTCCTGCTCAATTCAATAGCGCTTTCCTCGAACGAGCAGCATGCCTATTTTTACTTGCTGGCCTGTTTTTTTATTTGCGGCATCAGTTGTCTGTACACCAATTTCGTCCAGACCCTGTTTTATACCGTTCTGCAGGCCGTCGCGATAATGGCGCTCTACGCCATGGGCTTTCCGATCGCTGGATACGATGTGGCCTTTGCAGGGTTCTGGGGCATAATTTTCACTTTTATGTTTTGCTGCGCTTTCCTTGTCGTCATGTCCAAAACCGCCACGATTGACTTGAGAAGAATTTCCGAGGAGGCGGACTCCTTTAGGACGTACCTGGCCACCACGCAGAACTATCTTGCGATGCTTGACAGTTCGAACAGGATTGTCTACGTAAGCAAGCCTATGTCGAACCTGGCCCGCATCGAGGAGCCGGAACTGACCAAGGGGCGGCCTTTTATCGATTTGTTCCCAAATAAGGAGCTAAAGCTTTTCGCCTACCAAATGCTGGGGCGAAGGGAGCTGTACGAGGACAACTGGGAATTTACCCTTTACAGGCAAAAACGCTACTTTAAGGCGGTTTCCAGCGGCATGGTGGAGGGCAGCAGGGGGGGGAACCTTGTTACCATGCTTGACATGACCCATCTTGCGGAAAGGGACGAGATTGCCGCAATGAAGGACAACCTGAAAATCGGCATTTTCTTTATGGATCGGGATTACCGCATACAGGACAACTACTCGCGGTACCTGGAGGAGCTGTTGTCCGACGGCGATCTCAAGGGAAAGCTATTTACCGATGTTATGGCGGCTTCCGTTACGTCCAAGGAACTGGATGCCATTAAGGACTATTTCGATATGGTCTTTGATCGCACTTTCGAGCAGACCACGCTGCAGGAAATAAACCCCCTCAACGAGTTGCAGTACGTGGATCCCGATGGCCAGAAGAAGATATTCCATTGTAACTTCCTGACGGTAGAGCTGGGAAAGGGGGACTCCCTTATCCTTGTGACGATCTACGACGTTACCGCCAAGGTTGAACTGCAGGAGCGGCTTCAAAAAGAAGAAAGGAAGCGACAGGAGGAGATGAGCAATCTTTTCGAGCTTCTGCAGGTGGACCCTGTCACGTTCAAGGCCTTCCAGGAGGACGTTGAATACGAATTCGGGCGCGTTGACGGTATTTTGGGTAACGGCAAATTGTCAAACCAGGAAATACTGGTGGAAGTGTACCAGTCGGTTCACGCGATAAAGTCCAATGCCGTTACCCTTGGGCTTAACAACTTTGGTTCCAAAGTGCACGAGGTGGAGTCGGAGATAAAAAGGCTTCGGGACTATGAGGGGGAGGTGCCCTTCGATGACATGCTGCACCTGACCATAGAGATCGAAAGGCTTGTGAAGGAAAACGAAAGCTTCAGTCTCGTGCTGGACAGGATAAACTCGTTCAGGGTTGACGGCGAGGTGCAGGGCAAGTCGAACGAGAGCATTCTTATAGAATCGTTAAGCAAAGCCGCGGACAAGGCTGCCATGGACCTGGAAAAGAAGGTGCGGTTTGTTGTGGCCGACATAGATCCCGAGGCTATAGAGAAAGGCCCCAGGCGCGTAATGAAGGAAGTGCTGATGCAACTGATTCGCAATTCGGTTGTGCACGGCGTTGAACCGCCCGAGGAGCGTGTCTCGAAGGGGAAAAGCGAGACCGGGACGATACGGCTTTCCATCAAGCATTCGGACCAAAACATTTATATAAGACTGGGGGATGATGGGCGAGGTATCGACTTTGAAAAAATTCGGGAAAAGGCCGTGCGTATGAATCTTGTCAAGGAGGACGAGGTGGCCAACAAGGGCCAACTGCTCAAGGCCATCTTTGTCCCCGGGTTCAGTACCGCGGATGACGAGGATGGGATTCACGCGGGCCGTGGTATTGGCTTGAATCTGGTCAGGGATCGGGTGCGCGACGCCAAAGGCACCATAAAACTACAGACCGAATTCGGCAAGGGTACGGTGTTCAACATTGTCTTCCCTGTGGGGGGTGCCGAAGCTATGGACAAGGCTTCCTGACGGGGGTTATGTAAATATGGAAACGAACAGGATTAAGGATGCGGGACGTTACATAATTGCCAACGTGTCCGCAATTATAATGACCGTACTTCTTGGCTTCGTTTCCGTTCTTGGCGCTCTGGACGGCCACGGGGCAACCGTAGCCGGGAGCGTGCTGTTTGCCACGATAGTATTGGTGCTGTTGGTTTTTTCCTTCAAGACGATAAAGGATTTTTCCAAGCTGGCCTTTTTTGTTCCCCTTGTCCTGTTCGTGCACAATTCCGCCGTGCTTGCCACTAACGAGCAACATGCCTATTTCTACCTGTTTGTCTGTCTTTTTATCTGCGGGATCGGTTGCCTGTATACAAACTTCCCCCAAACCTTGGTTTACATGTTTCTGCAGACGGGCACGATCCTTATACTCTATTTGTTGGGCTTTCCTGTCGCGGGGCATGACGTGCCCCTTACCGGGCTGCTGGGCATTTTCTTCATCTTTATGTCAAGCTGCCTGTTTTTGCTTATCATAACAAAAAATACCACAACCAGCCTGAACAAGGCCACCGACGAGGCAAACTCTTTCAGGACCTACCTTTCCACGACAAAGGACTACCTTGCCATGCTGGACAGTTCTAACAGGATTGTCTACATAAGCAAACCCCTGTCGGATTTGGCCAGTATCGAAAACCCTGAACTGACGAAAGGGCGGCCTTTCATCGATCTTTTCCCCGGCAGGGAGCTTAAGCTTTTGGCGTATAACATGCTGGGTCGGCGGGAACTGTACGAGGAAAACTGGGAATTTACCCTTTACAGGCAGAAGCGCTTCTTCAAGGTTGTTTCCAGCGGTATGACCGGGGGGGGGGGCGGTGGCAACACCCTTATGGCCATGCTTGACATGACGCACCTTGCCGAACGTGACGAGGTTGCCGCGATGAGGGACAGCCTTAAAATCGGTCTTTTCTTCATGGGCCGCGACTACATAATACAGGACAACTATTCGCGGTTCCTGGAAGAGGTGCTGTCCGAAAAGGATCTCAAGGGGAAGTACTTTACCGATCTTCTAAAAAATTCGCTCGCCCCCAAGGAGATGGAATCCATAAAGGACTATCTTGGGATGGTGTTTGACCGCGCTTTCGATCAGGCGACGCTGCAGGAAATCAATCCGCTCAACGAGTTGCGGTATGTGGATCCTTCGGGCATTCGTAAGATATTCCGCTGCGAATTTCTCACGGTTGATGTTGGTAAAGGGGAAACCTTCATTCTTGCGACGATTTACGATATAACCGAGAATACCGAACTGCAGGAACGGCTTCAAAGGGAGGAAAGAAAGCGGCAGGAAGAGATGAGCAATCTCTTCGAGCTTTTGCAGGTGGATCCTGCCACGTTTAAGGCCTTCCAGGATGACGTAAAGCATGAGTTCAGTTGCGTGGACAATACCCTTGGCGATACCAACATGTCCAACCAGGATATACTGGTGGAGGTGTACCAGTCGATTCACGCGATAAAGTCGAACGCCGTAACGCTGGGGCTTAGGACCTTTGGTTCCAAAGTGCACGATGTGGAATCGGAGATAAAGAAACTAAGGAACATGGAAGATGATGTGCCCTTCGACGACATGTTGAGTCTGACGATAGATATCGAAAGGCTCGTGCAGGAAAACGAGGGGTTCAAGGTTATGCTGGAAAAGATAAACGCTTTCAAGGCTGGTGGCGACGGGACTCGAGTGAAGTCGCCTGAAAGCATCTTCCTTGAATCGCTTAGCAAGACAGCGGAAAGGGTAGCCGCCGATACGGAAAAAAAGGTTAGGTTTGTTGCCTCTGACGTGGACCCCGATGCCTTGGGGAAGGGACCCAGGCGTGTTATGAAGGAAGTGCTGATGCAACTTGTCCGCAATTCCGTGGTACACGGTGTTGAGGCTCCCGAGGAGCGTGTTTCAAGGGGGAAAAACGAGACCGGAACGATACGGTTGTCTATAAGGCAGACTGGCGAAAACATACACATCAAGCTTGGCGATGACGGCAACGGGATTGATCTTGACAAGGTTCGCGAGAAAGCCGTTGGCCTAAACCTGATAGACGAGGATGCCGCCGCCGACAAGAACCGTTTGCTTAACGCCATATTCTCGCCGGGGTTTAGCACGGCCACCAACGAGGGGATGCATGCCGGGCGCGGTATTGGCCTGAACCTGGTTCGTGACTGGGTGCGCAATGCCAAGGGCACGATAAAGCTGCAAACCGAACCAGGCAAGGGGACCGTATTCAACATTATTTTCCCCTTGGGGAATCTACAAACGATGGGCAAGGCTTCTTGACAACTACTGCGAGGTTACGATGAACGAACGACTCTCTTCCATGCTAAAACGCTACGAGGAACTGTCCCTGCTGATACAGGATTCCGATCTGACAAAGGACCAGAAACGTTATCGGGATACCATGCGGGAATATTCGCAGCTTAGCGAAATCGTTACGGTGCGGGACGAAATCGAGGACTTGACGAAACAGCTTGACGAGGCGAAGACGATTGTCCAGGAGGAAAAGGATCCTGGAATGCGGGAGCTTGCCCGGGAGGAACTGCGGGAATTGGAAACCAGGCTGCGCGGTTCCGAGGATAAACTAAAGCTGCTTCTGGTTCCCAAAGACCCACTGGACGAAAAAAACATTATCATGGAAATAAGGGCCGGAACTGGCGGGGACGAGGCCGCGCTTTTTGCCGCGGATCTTTACCGTCTGTACTCCCGTTTTGCCGAGACAAAGGGCTGGAAGTTCGAGATAATGAATTCCAACGAAACCGAACTTGGCGGCATAAAGGAAATTGTCTTTTCGATTAGTGGCAACAACGTGTACGAAAACCTCCGTTACGAATCTGGTGTTCATCGCGTGCAGCGGGTTCCGGCCACGGAGACGTCTGGCAGGATTCACACATCGGCGGTGACGGTTGCGGTGCTGCCCGAGGCGGACGAGACCGAGGTCGATATTAAGCAGGACGATTTGCGTATCGACGTTATGCGGGCCGGTGGCCCCGGGGGGCAGAGCGTCAACACCACGGATTCCGCGGTGCGTATAACCCATCTTCCCACCGGCGTAACCGTCCATTGCCAGGACGAGAAAAGCCAGATCAAAAACAAGGCCAAGGCCATGCGGATACTGCGTTCGCGTGTTTACGAAATGGAGGCGGCGAGGGCCCAGGCGGAACGCGCCGAGGCGCGTAAAACCCAGGTGGGTTCGGGCGATCGTTCCGAGCGCATTAGGACCTACAATTTTCCGGATAACCGTGTTACCGATCACCGTATCGGACTTACCCTTTACAAGCTGGACCGCATAATGGAAGGCGAGGCGGCCGAGGTTTTTGACGCGCTGAAGCTTTCGGCCCAAGAGGAGCTGTTGCGAAGTTCCAGTTCCGAAAATGACCGTTCGAGAAACACTTAACGCGGGAAAGGCCAGCCTGGCTGTGGCGGGTGTTGAAAACCCTGCCCTTGACGCTTCCCTGCTTCTTGCCGAGGTTCTTGGCATAAACCGTTCATCGTTGCTTGTCGCCATTGGCGATTCGCTTGGGGAAACATCGCTTGTCGCATTCGACGGGTTTATACGGCGGCGTGTGGCAGGGGAATGCGTGGCGTATATTCTTGGCAGGAAGGAATTCTACGGGCTTGAGTTCCTGGTGAACCAAAGCGTTTTGGTTCCGCGCCCCGACACGGAAACATTGGTGGAGGCGGCGCTTGCCCACTTGTCAATGGCTGGGCAACTGGCGGGCGAAGACCAACCGTTGCGTATGCTGGATCTCTGCACCGGCTCCGGCGCGGTGGCCATCGCCGTCAAGCACCAAATGCCAGGCCTGGAAGTCTGGGCGACGGACATTTCCCCCCAGGCCCTGGAAGTAGCCCAAACCAATGCCGGGCGATTACTGCCACAGGGCCATGTTACCTTCCTTTGCGGCAATCTTTTTGAGGCCCTTCCATGGGATCATTCCATGTTCCACCTAATCACCAGTAATCCCCCCTATGTCCCAGTGGGGGAAATCCCTGGCCTTTCCCCCGAGGTTCGCGCAGAACCGATCCTTGCCCTGGACGGTGGCGACGACGGGCTGGATCTAGTCAGAAACATAATCCTGCACACGCCAAGGTTTCTCTTTCCTGGTGGCACCCTAATGTTGGAAGCGGATCCGCGCCAAATGGGGGAAATTACCATGCTGCTTGTAAAGGCGGGTTTTGAGGGCATACAAACTCACCCCGACCTTTCCGGCAGAGAACGGGTAATAGCGGCCCAAAAGCTTTCCCCTCCCTATGCGGACCGCTTTTCAAATCCCCAGTAAGCGCTTATCATATGATACGTGGAAACAAGCCTTGCCGTCTTTACCGAAAAAGTCTCCTCGCTCGAAAGCCTTGCCGCAGGCGACACCCGGGAGCGAATCCTCCAAATCCTAAACCTTACGCGCGATTCCGCCCCCGGGCAAAACTTCGCCGGAGCTGCCCTTATACTACTGGACCTCGGCATGGATGCCGACACGGTTATCGCCGCGCTGCTCCTCGCGGTTTTTCGTGACAGCCTTTTGCCAAACGAGATCGCCGAAAAGGTCGGCCCGGAATCGGCACTGCTTGTGCAGGGCGTCAAGAAAATCGACGACCTTAAGACAAACGTCAAAACCTCGTACGAGGCGGAAAACGTCAGGAACATGCTGTTCGCGCTTACCGGCGACATCCGGGTAATCCTTATCAGGCTGGCGGAAAAACTCCACGACATGCGCGTTCTGGATTCCTCACCCGACGATGAGGGGCGGAAGGTGGCGGCTAGGGAATGCCTGGACATTTACGCGCCTCTTGCCAACCGCCTTGGCGTTTCGTGGATCAAGGACGAGATGGAAGACCTCTCGCTAAAGTTCCTCAGCCGCGAAACCTACCGGCAGATAAAAAACATAATCGCGCAAAAGCGGGAACAGCGCAGCCTCTTTCTGGAACTTGCACGCGAGGCGATTATCGGCGAGGCGAAAAAGGCGGGCCTGACAATCGAGGTTAAAAGTCGCGCCAAGCACTTTTACTCGGTGTACATGAAAATGAGAAAGCGCGGCAAAACCGCCGACGAAATCCGCGACCTTTCCGGCATGAGGATAATCTGCGACAGCATAGAAAACTGTTACACGCTACTCGGAATAGTCCATCACCTGTGGCGGCCCGTTAACGGTTTTTTCAAGGACTACATCGCGAAACCGAAGCCAAACGGCTACCAGAGCCTGCACACCTCGGTGACAATCGACGACGGGGCGGGCGCGGAAGATGAAACCAGCGAGGAGGGCAGGCTGCTGGAGATACAAATCCGCACCTCACATATGCACCATGTTGCTGAAAACGGCGTTGCCAGCCACTGGCTTTACAAGAAGGGCCCGGCGGGAAGCCCAGCGGGAAGCCCGGCACAGTCGCGGGAAATCGACGTGGCGAACAGTCTGAAGGGCTGGAAGCAGGGATCGGTTCCGGCGGGGCCCGCAGCCTCGGGCCTGTGGCTGGAGGGAATCAAGCGGGAACTGTTTGGGAAATCTGTTTACGTGTTTACGCCGCAGGGAAAGGTTATAAAGCTGGCGGCGGGCGCGACACCAATCGATTTCGCCTACCATGTGCACACGGCGGTCGGCGAGCACTGCATAGGCGCGAAGGCCGGCGGTTCGATTATACCGCTAAACTCCGCGCTGAAAAACGCGCAGGTGGTGGAGATACTGACAAGCCCCTCGGCGCATCCCAGCCCCAACTGGCTACAGGTGGTAAAGTCATCGAGAGCGCGCAACAGGATACGTGCGTGGCTGGAGAAAAACGACGAATCCTTCATGCCGGAGAAGTCCGCCGACGAAAAAAAGAAACATGTCGCCGAGGCTAACACCGCCCAGCACCCCCCGGAGGTCGGCGCGGAACCGGACGCGCCGCCGGTTCTGCAAATGGTGGCCCGGCCGCTGTCGTCGGCAATGCGGGTGCGTATCGAGGACGAGAAAAACCTGATGATCCGTTTCGCCCGCTGTTGCAACCCGGTTACCGGCGATCCCATTATCGGCTACGTGTCACGGGGCAGGGGCATTATAATCCATCGCAAAAACTGCGCCGGCATTGCCAGAAATCCCGAGTTTGAGGAACGGAAAATCGAGGCCGAATGGGAAAACCCGGGGTCGGCACTGGTAAAGCGTTTCAGGATCGAGGCGAAACTTTCGGCAAACCTTTTTTCCGAAATCGAGGGGGCCATTCGCAAGTGGCAGGGGCATCTTATCGAGGGGCGGGTCGAGGAAACGGCGGAAAACAGGTTGAGCGGCATATTTACCATGCAGCTTATGCAGGCCGCCGACCTCAGGGCCGTAATAAAAAACATCCGAGGCATACCGGGGCTTCTGGCCATACAGCCAATCGACTAAAGCCCCGTGGGACCGGCCGAAACCGAATCCCCGGGGGCCACCGGCCTACCTACAGGCCAAGAACGCGCTTGAACTCCACTACAATCTCGTCAACCATTCCCTTGGCGCTCAGATCGACAAGTATGCCCTTTTCGCGGTAAAAGTCGATAAGCGGGGCGGTCTGGGCACGGTAGACCTCGAGTCGCTTCTGGATGGACTCGGGCATGTCGTCGTCGCGGATGTACACTTCGCCGCCGCAATGGTCGCAGACGGTTTCGACCTTGGGCTTGTTGAAGATCGCATGAAAGTTAAAGCCGCACTTCCTGCACACGCGGCGGCCACAAAGCCGCTCCAGCACCGCCGAATCGGGCAGGTCGAAGTTGATCACCTTTTCCACCGTGGAAAACTCGGCCAGTGCCTGCGCCTGTGGAATGGTGCGGGGAAAGCCGTCCAGAATGTAGCCCTTCTGGACATCAGCCTGGGCCAGGCGTTCCTTGACAAGCTCTATCGTAGTCCCGTCATCGACAAGCCCGCCGGAGTCCATTATCGCCTTAACCTTTAGGCCCAGCGTGGACTCGGCCGCAACCGCCGCGCGGAAAATCGCTCCCGTGCTAATCTGGGGGACACCCAGAATGTCTACCACCCTTACGGCAAGGGTGCCTTTACCGGCCCCGGGGGGGCCAAGAAATATCAGTTTCATCGCAAACTCCTTATCTATTTTTGGTTGGATTTCTGAATCGCCTCGATAAGCCCGTTAAGGTATGCGAGGCCTATGGCCCGGTCGTACAGGCCGTAGCCGGGCACGCACTCGGTTTCGCCCCAGATCTGCCTGCCGTGGTCCGGCCGCACCGCCCCCTCAAAGCCAATGTCGTACAGGGCCTTCATGATCTCGTACATGTCCAGCGACCCGTCGCTGGAGAGGTGGGCGGATTCCTCGAAGTCGCCGGGGGCATTGTGCCGGACGTTACGGACATGGGCGAAATGCACACGGCCCTTTAGCGAGCGGATTATATCCGGGATGTCGTTGCCGGGGTTGCTTCCAAGGCTACCGGTGCAAAGGGTAACGCCGTTGCAGGGATGGTCCACGGCGTTCGCAAGCCGCAGGAGCTGTTCTTTATTCGTCACGATGCGCGGCAGGCCGAAAATGGGCCAAGCCGGATCGTCCGGATGTATGGCCATTTTTATCCCGTATTGTGCGCAAGTAGGCATTATCGCCACCAGAAAATATTTCAGGTTGGCGAAAAGGGCTTCCTCGTCTATGTCCTTGTACATCTCGAAAAGCTCTTTTATGCGGGCCATGCGCTCTGGCTCCCAGCCAGGCAGCACGATGCCGCCGGCCTCGGCACTAAGCCTGGAAAACATGTCTGCGGGGTTTATCTTGTCGATAATTTCCTGCTCGTAGGACAGCACCGTGGCCCCGTCCGGGCGGACTTTGGCAAGGTTGGTCCTTGTCCAGTCGAAGACAGGCATGAAGTTGTAGCAGACAAGATCGACACCGGCCTCGCCAAGCATTTTCAGGGTGGCAATGTAGTTTTCGATATACATGTCCCTGTCTTTCGCCGCCGTTTTTATCGAATCGTGAATGTTGACGCTTTCGATACCGGCAACACAAAGTCCGTGGGCCTCAACCTCGCCCTTTAACGCCGCGAATTCCGATTCCGCCCACGCCTCGCCGGGGGGAACGCCGTACAATGTTGTGATAACCCCGTACAAGCCGGGCACCTGCCGCAGCTTGGCCAAGGTGACCGGATCGTGGCCCGGTCCGAACCAGCGCATAGTCATCTTCATTGGTCCAGTATACACGGCGGCCGCAAAAAAGTTAAGCCGTCGCCGCCGGCTTGACAAGTTTGGCGGTAAATGATAGCCTGTTTTTGTTGTGTTCATAGGGTTTGGGGGATATCCCAATGCACCTGCTGGTCCTGTAGCTCAGTGGATAGAGCGACCGCCTCCTAAGCGGTAGGTCGTACGTTCGATTCGTACCAGGATCAACGCTAAGTCCTTATGGGACAAGGAATTAGCGCATCGTTGACATCCGTGTTTTGGAAGCCTAATCTTTACTGTAGCACCCAGTGTAGCATTTAACGGAGGAGCGTCCAAAATGCAGAACGTCACGAGAAATTCATACAGCCTGTGCAAAAGACAGGCTGGCAATCGAACCATCTGGTATGTCCGACTCCGGGATAACCAGACGCAAAGCTACACGGGCGGGAAGTCCGCTGGGCAAACAGCGAAACCAGCCACACACCGCCAAGCCCAGCAATAGCTGATAGAAGGGATTCCCCAGCAGGAGTGGAAACGCTAGAGAAGTACACGGAAAAAGCCCTGGCGGATGTTTTCGCGGACGATGTCCAAGGTTACTTTACCTGCGAACGGAACGAGATGGCGGGAACCCTTGCCAAGCAAAACGATGTGCAACCCGACGAGATTATCGCGTTCACAAAAGACAACCTGGATATTCTCAACAAGGCCTTCACCATCTCCCATTGTTACCATACGATGCATGGGGAATTTTACATATAGGGCCAAGAATCAGCGAGTGGCTTGATAAAATAATTTTTTCGATGAAATTAAAACAAACCGTAGCTGGTGAAACAACTTTTTACTGGGATAGTAATTCAGACCCATATTTGTATAGCGACTTTAGGGTGCCATCTGATGATGATGCGACGACACGTGGGAACTTGGAAAACATTGCCCCAGAGGAAGTAGCCTCGGCAATAAAAAAACTTATTGATATACAGGTTGGACTTAAGACTTGCAGCGTGAGGTGGCAAAGATTTTTGGATTTTCACGTTGCACCGAAGGCATGGCAAAAGCCATTGGCGCGGGGGTTGATTTAGCGATGAAAAGAGGTTGGGTTGTTATTGATGGTGAAAGAGTTAGTTTGACTTCCGCCATTCAATGCCCTATAATAAAGCCATGAAAAGACGCTTGCCCATAGGCATACAGGACTTTGCCAAAATACGCGAGGGTAACTACGTGTATGCGGACAAGACCGTCTGTATCCATCGGCTTCTAACCGGTTCCGAGGGGGCTTTTTTTCTGTCCCGCCCACGGCGGTTTGGAAAATCCCTGCTGTGTTCCACGCTGGGGGCGATTTTCGAAGGTAGGCGTGAGCTTTTCAAAGGACTTGCCATTGACGCCCTTGAGTGGGATTGGAAAAAGTATCCGGTTATCCGCATCGATCTTAACCCTGTGAATTACACCGAGGGAATCACGACTCTCAAGGAAACCATACGGGATGCGCTGGAAGATTCCGCAACCAATCTTGGTTTAAGCCTTCGTGGAAAAATGCCGTCGAGCCAGTTTATAAATCTTATTAGGGATGCTCATAGAAAATACGGCGAGCGTGTTGCGGTAATCATAGACGAATACGACAAGCCGCTGCTAAGCACGATTAACATGGAAAAGCTGCGCGATAAAATGCGTAAGGAGCTTAAAGGTTTTTACGGCGTGCTCAAGACCGCCGACGCACAGCTAAAGTTCGTGTTTCTTACAGGCGTTACGAAATTCTCCCACGTAAGCATCTTTTCCGACTTGAATCATCTGGACGACATAACCCTCTATCCTGATTATGCGGCCATTTGTGGCATAACACAGGAGGAGCTAGAAAACGATTTTGCTTCCCAGATAGAATCTGCTCTGAAAGAGATTGGAGGCGATCGCAAGGATTATCTTGAGAGGTTGCGCCGTTCCTACAACGGATACAGGTTTTCAAAAAAGCCACTCAAGGTCTACAACCCCTTCGGCTTGCTCAATCATTTCAAGGAAAAGGAATTTGCGTCATATTGGTACGACAGCGGCACTCCAACTTTTTTGGTGAAGCTAATCATCGAACAAAAAATTAACATTGTAGAGCTGGGCAATCTGCGGGTAAGGCGCGAGGACTTCCGTAAGTACGACATCGAAAACATGAGGGCGGCACCGTTGCTGTATCAAAGCGGGTATTTGACCATAGTGGATTATGACGATGCCCGCAGTCGTTTCACGCTGGACTATCCTAACGACGAGGTGCGTTCGTGTTTCGCTGGGTCGCTATTGGAACTTTACGCCCCGGTGCCTGAACCCATTTCCCGATGATATTCACCCTGTTCGGGTTCAACTGTCGTTCGGAGGTGATGGTTGCGGCAGGGCGTATGACACGCTCCTTGAAACGCAAGATTTCGTGTTCTGCTTCGAATTTAAACTGAACAAAACCGCCGAGGAAGCGTTGGCTCAGATAGACACCAAGGAGTACCTTTTACCGTTTTCCTCGGTTGTCACTGCTTATCCTGCGTTATTTTCGCTTGACATTTTTCCATAGCATTCTGTAAAAAGCCTCGCCACCTTTTTTCGCCTCCTTTCGGGCTTTCTTTGCTTTATATCTTTTGATTATTGCATCCTTGTTTTGAATGGCGAACGCAATGGCCTCGGCCTCTATATCTGTGTTGGTGGAAGTCTGTGAAGTGAGCCTAAACTTAGGATTGTCTGGGTCTTTGTACCTCACGGCGTAAGCGAAATCCGACTGGATTTTCTTTTGACCAAATCGAAGCCGTACTGACGACCCGCATCACTCATGAGGTTACTATCGCACACGAGGGAGTTAAACTTCAATATAAGCTCCCGCATCTGCACCATGATTAAAGACAGCTCGAATTCCCTCATAAAAGCCTCCAGAATGGCTCTCATTAGGAACGAAAAGCTCCTGTTTTGCTTTTTTTCATGGTTTTTTACGGGATTTCCCAGTAAAATAATTGCAAAAATCATCTCCAGGGGGAATCGAACCCCCGTTGTCGGGATGAAAACCCGATGTCCTAACCCCTAGACGATGGAGACTTGGCTTTGAAAAAGCCGTAACCTTTACAGGCC
>Ga0209755_10001664_pt1 | contig 33594 bp, 39 predicted proteins | sample TergutCo191P1_FD_187301 | JGI IMG/M metagenome (GOLD analysis project Ga0209755, IMG submission 187301) | Cornitermes sp. P1 segment gut microbial communities from Petit-Saut dam, French Guiana - Co191P1 (SPAdes) (version 2) | ecosystem: Host-associated > Arthropoda: Insects > Digestive system... | reverse complement strand
TTCCCTTCCTGCACTTCTTCGATGGCTTCCGCACCAGCCACGAGACCCAGAACGTCGAGGAAACCTCCTACGAGATAATGGGCAAGATGATCGACGACGATCTCATTACCGCACACCGTGCAAGGGGCCTTAACCCCGAAAAGCCCAGCATTCGCGGGACGGCGCAGAACCCGGACACGTATTTCCAGGGTCGCGAGGGCGTTAACAAGTACTACGATGCGGTTCCCGGCATAGTCCAGGCGGAAATGGACAAATACGCCAAGCTTACCGGTCGTGCATACCATGTTTTTGACTACTACGGCGCAAAGGATGCGGAAAAAGTCGTCATTATCATGGGTTCCGGGGCGGACACCGTCGAGGAAACCGTTGACTACCTTAATGGCAAGGGCGAAAAGCTCGGTATGGTGAAGGTTAGGCTGTTCCGCCCCTTCGACATGAAGCTTTTTGTAAAGGCTCTGCCCGCCACGGTCAAGGCAATCGCGGTTCTCGACCGTACCAAAGACCCGGGCGCGATTGGCGAGCCGCTGTACACGGATGTGCGCACCGCAATCGCCGAGGCGCAGGCCGCCGGCATAGCCCCCTTCTCCAAGGATCCCCTGGTTCTGGGCGGCCGCTACGGGCTTGGCTCCAAGGAATTCACCCCGAATATGGTCAAGGCGGTGTTCGACAACCTTTCCGGCGAGAAAAAAGCCAATTTCATCGTGGGTATCCGCGACGACGTGCAGAACAAGAGCCTAAATTACGATCCCAACTTCGTGATCGTGGATGACCGCCTTACCGAGGCCTTGTTCTATGGCCTCGGCGCGGACGGCACGGTTGGCGCGAACAAGAACTCGATTAAGATTATCAGCGAGGCGAAGCCCAATCTTAACGCGCAGGCTTACTTCTCCTATGACTCGAAAAAATCCAACGGTTTTACCGTTTCGCACTTGCGCTTTGGCGAGGGGCAGATCAAGCGCCCCTACCTTATCAACACTGCGGACTTCCTGGCCTGCCATAAATTCTCCTACATGGAGATGTACGATATGCTCAAGAGGCTAAAAACTGGCGGGACCTTCCTTCTTAACAGCCCCTTTAGCGCCGCCGACGTGTGGAAAAACATTCCGGTGGAGGCCCAGCAGCGCATCATCGACAAGAAGGCCAAATTCTACGTGATCGATGCCGTCAAGATCGCCCGGGCCAACGGCATGGGTACCCGTATCAACACGGTTATGCAGGCCGCATACTTCAAGATTGCCGACATCATCCCCCAGGATGAGGCGGTCAAACGCATGAAGGAGCACATCGAGAAGTCCTACGGTAGGAAAGGCGCGAACGTAGTGGAAATGAACTACAAAACCGTGGACGCTGCGCTGAGCGCGATCGAGGAAGTGAAGTATCCTTCCAAGCCCGAGGGCGAGCTCCACATGAAGAAGCCTTTCGCCACAGCAAAAGACAGGAAGGACGCCAACGGCAACCTGATCAGGGAAACCCTGGGCGAGGTATCGGTACAGAGGGGCGATGACCTGCCTGTGAGCAAAATCCCCGATGACGGAACCTTCCCGACGGCGACCAGCCAGTACGAAAGGCGTTCAACCGCCGAAAAGGTGCCGGTCTGGAACCCCGGGGTTTGTACCCAGTGCGGTATCTGTGCTTTTGTTTGCCCCCATGCCTGTATCCGAATGAAAAACGTCAGCGATGCCGACGCGGCCAAGGCCCCCAAAGGCTTCCTTACCGCCGATGTCAAGCCAAAGGCCGTGGACGGCATGAAGGCGACGCTTGCCATTGCCACCGAGGACTGCTACGAATGCGGCCTTTGTTTCAACGTGTGCCCCATGGCGGCGAAGGGTGCGCTTGCCTGGAAGCCGTATGCCGATGACCACGACTTCAAGTCCGAACAGATTGCTGTATGGGATTACTTCCTTAGCCTGCCCGAAACGCCGGCGGCGGGGGATGTCAGCCTCAAGACCCTTGCATACAAGCAGCCGCTGTTTGAGTTCTCCGGGGCTTGCGGTGGATGCGGCGAGACTCCGTACATCAAGCTTATGTCCCAGCTTTACGGGGACAGGGCCCTTATCGGCAACGCCACGGGCTGTTCCTCGATTTACGGCGGGAACCTGCCCACCACCCCCTACTGCACCAGGGCCGACGGTCGTGGGCCTGTGTGGTCGAACAGCCTATTCGAGGACACCGCCGAATTTGCGATGGGCTTCAGGCTTACCTGCGACAAGCTGTCGGTTCACGCCTATGAGATGGCGGAAAAAGCCAAGGGCGAGGGCATAGCCGTTGCGGTTTTGGAGAAAATCATTACCAACAGGGCGCAAGCGGATGATGTGGCTATCGAGGCACAGCGGAAGAACGTTGACGATCTCAAGGCCCTTCTCAAGTCCGAATCCAAGCCAACGGCGAAGCTGCTGCTTTCCTTGGCCGACAACTTTATCAAGAAGTCGGTGTGGGGCTTCGGCGGCGACGGCTGGGCCTACGACATTGGCTTCGGCGGCCTGGATCACGTCCTTGCCTCGGGCAAAAACGTCAACCTCCTTTGTATGGACACCGAGGTTTACTCCAACACCGGTGGCCAGATGTCCAAGGCCACCCCGGTTGGGGCAATAGCCAAATTCGCCTACTCCGGAAAGGACATTGTAAAGAAGGATCTGGGTGCGATTGCCATGAGCTACGGCTATGTGTACGTTGCCAAGATTTCGCTGGGTGCAAACATGGCCCAGACCATCAAGGCTTTCCGTGAGGCGGAATCCTATGACGGCCCGTCGCTCATTATCGCCTACTCCCACTGTATCAGCCACGGTATCGACATGAGCAAGGGGCTTGAGCAGGGCAAGTCGATAGTAACCAGCGGCTTGTGGCCACTGTACCGCTACGATCCCAGGCTCAAGGAACAGGGCAAGAACCCCTTCCAGCTTGACTCCAAGGATCCGACGACCAACCTTGAGGACTTTATGTACAAGGAAACCAGGTTCAAGAGCCTTAAGGATGCCGATCCGGCCCGTGCCGATGCGCTGCTTGCCAAGGCAAAGGCACAGTCCGAACGGGTGTGGAAAGAGTACAAGTATCTTGCGGAGAGGCCTTTCTAGGAAAGCACTGATTAAACCCCATTGGGTTTAATCAGTGCTACTTAACCGTATTTGCGCACCATAGGGGGCAAATGCAAAGGGGACCGCTGATTCCTCTGATTTATGCAGCGGTCCCCTAGGGTTCTCTTCCTGCGGAATGCCCTTGCGGGGAAGTGTTCGCCTGTAAGGGCTCCGCAACTGAACGTTTGACGGGTACGGACTGCCCGCCCAGTGCCTAGGATTTGGGTGCTGGTTTAGGTAGTTTTTCACCAATAATGCGCTACAAGGGGGACTTATGGAAAATCATGACGCTGTGCAATGGTCGGAAGACTTCGCGTGCGGGATAAAAGTTATTGACGACCAGCACAAGAGCCTACTGGATCTGATTAACGATTTGTTTAACCATGCTACCGGGGATCTGGAGGCGGAGCAGGAGTATTTTAAACAGGTGGTGGAAAAGGCGGTGAATTACGTCAAAGTCCATTTCGCCACGGAAGAAAAAATAATGCAGCAGACCAAGTTTGTTGGTTACGAGGAACACAAGAAGGCCCACGAAACCTTTGTCGTTGCCGTCCTTAATAATGCCCGTGCCTTTCAGAAGGAAAAGAAAATCGACCTCAGGGAATTTACGAGGTTCCTCAAGGAGTGGGTTTTGACCCATGTTGCCCACATGGACAAGCAGTATTTCTCCCACTTTAGGAAAAACATCACCTTGGTTAAGGCCCTTACGGTGCGGTAGCTGTCGTTTTCTTCTGAAAACCACAAAAACCGTATTCGCCTTGCCTTAGCCTAGTATGTTTCATGGTGATTTTACGATAGTTTTGGTTGACTAATCACGGGATCGGATTTATCATTTACAGTGGGCTTCTCGAAAAACTTGTTACGTGTTATTCAGGGGCGGTTTGGGTATGTATGGGAGGGAAGCCTTTTTATCTGAAACAATACGACTGAAGAACAAGGGTGCTGAAATAGGAAAATGGTAGAATGAAGGGTAGTGTCGCACGGGTACTCTATAATCCCATTTACGGAAGAAGTATAGTTGCACGGGCGCGACGTATGGCTGTTGTCCTTTTCCTGCTGTTCTTTGTTGTGGTAACGGCGGTGGTTTTTTCCCTGGCGACGCATATAACTAACGATGCCTCGGAAAACCTTGCGCGCTTTCATGCCCAGGAGGCGGTTGACAGGTTCCATTCCCTTATAAGGGAAGACCTCACCCTTGTCCGGAACGCCGCCCGTTCGTCCACCGTTACCGGCTGGTTTAACGACGAAGGGAACCCTGAAAAAAAAGCCGCGGCCTTCAAGGTGATGATGGACTTCGTGAACCTTATGCCAAATACCCTGCTGTATTTCGGCATTTTGGGTTCACGGGGCGAGTACATAGTCCGGCCTGGGATGGGGCTCGAAGATTTTGCCCCGCATTCCCAGTTTAACCCCCTAAGCCCCGACGATCTTTGGTTTTTCAGGACCGTTACCTCCCCGCTTGATTACAACCTGAATTTCGATGCGGACAAGGTTACCGGTGAATGGCGTTTGTGGATCAATCACAAGGTTTTTTACGCCGGCGAGTTGGTGGGGGTACTTGGGGCAGGGATCCCGATCGAACCGATAGTGGGGATGTTTGCCCACTACAGAAGAAACGTGTTTGGCTACGTTGTGGACGGGCATGGCAATATCATGATATGTAGCAAAATCATGGAATTTCACCCTGATGGGGCTGGGGGGCATATCCATGACTCCTTTGCCGTACGAAATATTCCCCACATACATGATCTGCACATGAGGGGCATTAATGGGCACTTTGATGCGGATGCACAGCCGCGCTTCGTCAGGTTTGGGCGGGTTACCTCCGAGTTTGTCTCCATAGTGCCGATTCCCCACACGGACTGGTCGGTCATAGCCTTTTTTGACAGCAGGGATCTGTTCAGTTTTATGGACCTAATGCCGCTGCTTATTGTCCTGCTGGCCGCGCTCCTGGTGTATACGCTGGCGGACTCCCTTATCCTACAGAGGCTCGTGTTTGGCCCCTTAAGCCGGCTTACCAATAGCATTTCGGCAAGCGGGGGCGACGGTGACATCTACGGCATTAGGCGCAAGGACGAAGTCGGCGAGCTTGCACGGTCGATAAGGGAAATGAGGCAGAGGCTTGGCACCTATGGCGAGGAGCTGCGGCAGGCCTTGCTGGAAAGGGATCGCCATGAGCAGCTTTTTGACGCGGTGAACTGGACGGCGGAGTTGCTGCTGTCGTCGGTGAACAGGGGGAATTTTGAAAATTCGCTGGAAGAAGGCATGGGCTACATGGGGCGCTGTGTGGACGGGGATCGCTTCGCAATCTGGCAGAATGAGGAAAAAGACGGGAATACCGGCTGTGTCCTAAGGTACGAATGGCTAAGCGCATCTGGCATGGACAACATGGGCTCTTCCAGCGTCGAGGTTTTCTTCCGCGGCATCCCCGACTGGCTGGAAAAAATTTCAAAGGGCGAATGCCTTAACGGCCCCATTGGGGGCATGGACATGGTCGAGCAGACCTTCTTGGGCCACCCTGACATTCAATCCCTGCTGATACTACCCATACACCTGCAGGAGGTCTTCTGGGGCTTTATAAGCGTGGAGGATCGGCACAGGGAAAGGACCTTTTCCGACGAGGAAATTTCCATACTCCGTTCCGGGGGTTGGATGATAGTCAATGCCATAGATCGGGAAATACAGTTGGCCGATATCAACGAGGCCCACGAACGCCTGCAGCTTATGCTGGATTCGTCGCCCCTGTGCTGCAACCTATGGGACAAAGACATCAAGAACATACTCTGCAACGAAGCCGCCGTCAAGCTTTTCGGGCTAAAGGACAAAAACGAGTACCTGGAAAGGCTCAGCGACCTTAACCCGGAGTTTCAACCGGACGGGCGGCTCAGTTCGGAAAGAATCTTTGAATACGTTAGGCTCGCCTTCGAGAAAGGCTTATGCACCTTCGACTGGATGCACCAGATGCCGGACGGTACGCCTGTTCCCACGGAAGTTACTTTTGTACGCATAAATTACGGCGGCGAATTTGTCATCGCGGGCTACACTCGGGATATGCGCTCCCATAAGTACATGATGAAGGGCCTTACGCAGCGGGACAACATGCTGCAGACGATGAACAGGGTCGCGGCCATCCTGCTCCGTGCGGAAAGCGAGATATTCAGGGAAAACCTACTCCGCTGTATGGGGATGATAGCGCAGAATGTGGATGTTGACCGCGTGTACATCTGGAAAAACTACACGGAAGGCGGACGGAACTACTGCAAGCAGTTGTACGAGTGGGCGGAGGGGGTAGCGCCCCAACTGGAAAAAGACATGGCCTACGCCGAATACCCCTTCTGGGAAAACGTGCTGATATGCGGGCACTGCATCAATAGCCCTGTCCGGGGCCTGCCTGTCAGGGAGCATGAAAGGATGCGGGCCGAGAATGTCCTTTCCGTCCTGGTTGTGCCGGTGTTCCTTAAGGACGAATTCTGGGGCTTCGTCGGGTTTGACGACTGCCACGAGGAAAGGGTGTTCTCCGAGAACGAGGAATCGATACTCCGCGCCGGGAGCCTCCTTATGGCCAACGCCCTGCTGCGCAACGAGATGACCCTTAACATGCAGTCGGCGCTGGAGAACGCCAAGGCGGCAAGCCGCGCCAAGAGCAGCTTCCTGTCGAACATGAGCCACGAGATTCGCACCCCCATGAACGCCATTATAGGCATGACGATGATTGGCAAGTCCGCGCCCAGCTCGGAAAAGAAGGACTATGCCTTCGAGAAAATAGAGGATGCCTCGAACCATCTCCTTGGCATTATAAACGACATCCTGGAAATGTCGAAAATCGAGGCGGGCAAGATGGAACTGTCCGTCATGGTATTCAACCTGGAACAGATGTTGCAGAAAGTCATAAACATAATCAGCTTCCGCATCGACGAAAAGCGCCAGAAATTCACCGTGCATATCGACGGGGATGTCCCACGCTTGCTTATAGGCGACGACTTGCGTTTGGCGCAGGTAATAACGAATTTGCTCTCCAATGCCACAAAATTTGCGCCGAATGGGGAGTCGGTGCATCTTGGCGTGCATCTTGACGATGTGGAGAGGGGGCTTTACACCATTAAGTTTACTGTCAAGGATACGGGGATAGGAATAAGCCGGGATCAGCAAATGCGCCTGTTTAAGTCTTTTGAGCAGGCGGAAAGGGGGATAACACGCAAATACGGCGGTACCGGCCTGGGCCTGGCAATTTCCAAATACATAGTCGAGCTTATGGGCGGGAAAATATGGATTGAATCCGATTTGGGCAAGGGTACCACTATTTCCTTTACTATCCAGACCAGGCGGGGCGGGGAAAACCCCAATTACCTGCCCAATGTTGACCGCTCAAGCGTCCGTGTGCTTCTTGTGGATGACGATTTGGAACTGCACCATAATTTCGAAAATATAGCCGAGCAGCTCCAACTGCGCTGCGACGTCGCCTCCAGCGGGGAGGAGGCCTTGCGGCTTGCCAGGGAGGAGGGCCCGTATGACATGCACTTCATCGATTGGAAGCTGCCGGACAAGGATGGCATAGAACTGGCCCGCAATATAAAAGCCCTCGATGCCGACAAGCCGGTTGTCCTTATGCTTTCCATTGTCGAATGGAATACGGTCGAGAAGGACGCAAAGGCGGCGGGCGTTGACGATTTCCTTTCCATGCCCCTGCTGGCATCGACATTGGCGGAATGCGTTGGCAGGCACATAGGCGCGGGCCTCTTGGCCGAAGATGCGGAGGATGATTCAATGTTCGGCCTGGACGAAACCTTCCCGGGCCGCTGCATTCTTTTGGCCGAGGATGTGGAAATCAACAGGGAAATCGTTCAGGCGATACTGGAACCGACCGAAATTAAGATTGACTGTGCGGTAAACGGCACGGAAGTGGTGCGGATGTTCCGTGAGGATCCCAACCGTTACGACCTGATTTTTATGGATTTGCAAATGCCGGAGATGAACGGCCTGGAAGCCACAAGGCATATACGGGCTATTGGTTCCCCCAAAGCGAAAAAGGTACCCATAATCGCCATGACTGCCAACGTTTTCAAGGAAGACATTGAAATATGCATTGAGTCTGGCATGAACGCCCATATAGGGAAGCCCCTTGTCCTGGGCGAGGTGATGGAAATACTTCGGCAGTACCTTAGGACGACGTCGGCCTATGATATTGACTCTTATGGCCTTGACGTACATGATATTGATATGCCCAGGAGCTTATAGAGCAAAAAGGCGATCGGGCCTATTGACTCTTTTTTAGTTATTTGCTAGGTTTACTAGTCGGGGCATCAATTGCAAAGTCCGATTGGCTTGCAAGGTCCCGCGAGGTTTTAAATCCAATGCGCTGAATGCTGGCGGCGCAGGTAGATATAAGGAGTTTTCAGCGAATGCCTACTATTAATCAGTTGGTTCGTTTCGGGCGACGTAAGGTTACTTCCAAGACGAAGTCTCCGGCCTTGCGTTCCTGCCCCCAGAAGAGGGGGGTTTGTACCCGTGTTCTTACCGTTACCCCCAAAAAGCCGAATTCGGCATTGCGGAAGGTGGCCCGTGTGCGGCTTTCCCACGGGACCGAGGTAACAGCCTATATCCCGGGGATTGGGCATAACTTACAGGAGCACTCGGTGGTTCTGGTTCGGGGTGGGCGTGTAAAGGATCTTCCCGGCGTGCGTTATCACATTGTCCGCGGGGCAAAAGACACCCTGGGGGTTACGGATCGTAAGCGTGGGCGTTCCAAATACGGCGCGAAAAGGCCTAAGGCATAGGCGGGTGTAACAATGGGAAGAAAGAAGAAGTCCATAGATCGAAAAATAGCCCCGGATCCCAAGTACAACAATGTGGTTGTGTCCAAGTTTGTCAACCGCATGATGTGGGAGGGCAAACGCTCCGTGAGCATGCGCCTTGTCCATGAGGCCTTTGGGATAATGCAGGGCAAGGTCGAAAAGGAGCCCTTGGAGGTGTTTCTAAAGGCCCTTGACAACGTGAAACCCCTTATCGAGGTCAAATCCAGGCGGGTTGGTGGCGCGACCTATCAGGTGCCCGTGGAGATACGGGAAACCCGAAGGGAAGCCTTGGGTATGCGGTGGATTATCAGCGCGGCTCGCAAGCGTTCCGGACGCGGCATGGGGGACCGTCTTGCGGCGGAACTGTTGGATGCGTATAATAACACTGGTACCGCCTTCAAAAAGAAGGAGGATACCCATAAAATGGCAGAGGCGAACAAGGCCTTTGCCCATTACCGCTGGTAATATAACGGGGCCATGGATAGAATTTTTTTGTTTTTGGCTCCAGGGGCTTTACATTTTCGGGGAGAATCGGTATAGTGTTCTCCTGTGGGTGTTTTTGCGGTTTTGTAAAATCGCGTGATTTGTACTTTGCGGGTTAGGCCTGCTGGTATATTGTTTAGTATGTTTCGGCATGGCCGTCTGTTGGCGGCAGCCGAAAGGCCGTATCCGGGCTTTGTGGGGAGATATGTGGCGCATGAAACCGTCGCACATTGAGCCTTGCGCAGTTATCTGGTATGGTGGAGTCGGCAGCCAAACCGACCATCGGATAAGGTGGGATAGGTGGAGTTCGGCATAATTGGGTTCTCCCTTTTCTGTTCGTACATCCCCGCTTGTCTATTTATCCATTGGCTAGAGCAAAACCTGCGGTATGCGGGTTAAGGCGTACGGGAAGTTTGTCCTGTTGCGCTTAATAGAGAACCAGTTTACTGTGTCTATTAGTTAAGGAGGACACAAATGGCGAAGGACAAATTTCAACGGAACAAAGTCCACATGAACGTTGGGACTATCGGGCATGTCGATCATGGTAAAACAACGCTTTCCGCCGCTATTACCATGTACTGCGGAAAGAAACACGGCGATAAGGTTATGAGCTATGATGAAATCGACAATGCGCCGGAAGAGAAGGCTCGTGGTATTACCATTAACACACGGCACTTGGAGTACAACTCCGACAAGCGGCATTACGCACACATTGACTGCCCTGGGCACGCGGACTATATCAAAAACATGATCACAGGTGCGGCCCAGATGGACGGTGCCGTGCTTGTCGTGTCCGCTCCGGACTCGGTTATGCCCCAGACCCGGGAGCACATCATTCTGGCTCGACAGGTCGGTGTTCCCAGCATGATTGTCTTCCTTAACAAAGTTGACCTTGTCGATGATCCCGAGCTTTTGGAGCTGGTCGAGGAAGAGGTAAGGGATGTCCTTACCGCCAACGGCTTCCCTGGCGACAAGACGCCCATCATCAAAGGTGCCGCTTTTAAGGCCATGTCCCACATGACGGATGGTACTGGTTCCGAAGACGACACCAAATGCATTGAGGAACTTCTTCAGGCCATGGACAGCTATTTTGAGGATCCCGAGCGCGACGATGCCAAGCCTTTCCTTATGCCGATTGAGGACGTGTTCACCATTCCCGGTCGCGGTACTGTTGTTACCGGGAAAGTGGATCGCGGTATCATCAAGAAAATGGAAGAAATTGAAATCGTTGGCATTAGGCCCACCGAGAAGACCGTTGCGACTGGCCTCGAAATGTTCAACAAGGAACTGGAAGATGCACGGGCGGGCGAAAACGTTGGTGTACTCCTTAGGGGTATTGACAAGAAGGCAGTTGAGCGCGGCCAGGTCCTTGCGGCACCAAAGACCATTACCCCCCATAAGAAATTCAAGGGGCAGATATATTGTCTCTCCAAGGAAGAGGGTGGGCGCCACAGCCCCTTCTTTACCGGATACCGCCCACAGTTCTATTTCAGAACCACGGACGTTACCGGTACGGTTTCTCTTCCCGAAGGCAAGGAAATGGTTATGCCTGGCGACAATACCGAAATAGTCGGCGAGCTGATTAACCCCATTGCCATGGAAAAGGGGCTTAAGTTTGCTATTCGCGAGGGTGGCAGGACGGTCGCTTCTGGCCAGGTTGTCGAGATCATAGAATAGCGCTCTGTAGGTGCGGGGCATTACTCCTCGCGCCTCTTGCTGGAGGGATAATGACTAAGGAAGGAATTCGCGTTAAGCTACGCGGTTTCGATGTTGAATTGATTGACCAGAGCGCAAAGTCTATTGTTCAGGCGGTGCAGAAGGCGGGGGCGAAGGTAACGGGGCCTATTCCCTTGCCTACCCGCATCAACAAGGTAACGGTGCTTCGTTCACCCCATGTGAACAAGAAAAGCCGTGAGCAGTTCGAGATGCGGACCCATAAAAGGTTGATTGATATTATCAGCCCTTCGGCGGAAGTGATGGATTCCCTCATGAAGCTGGAGCTTCCTGCTGGTGTAGACGTAGAAATCAAGCAATAACGTTGTTTGTTGTCTGATTTTTAGGATTTGGCTTAGGGTCAGTTTTGGCCTGGGCTATGTCCAGGATATTAAAAAAAAGCGCAGACGGTTCCGAAGACCGCGGGCAAATTTGTTCGGGGAATAACGTGCGTGCTGGTTGTGCAGGGCTGTTAGAGCCAGGTGGAGTACTAGGATGTTAGGGCTATTGGCCAGGAAAGTGGGCATGACGCAGGTCTATGATGAAGCAGGTAACATGCTGCCGGTAACGGTGATGCGTGTTGACCCGAATATCGTCATCGCCCAAAAAACAGAAGAAAAGGACGGCTATAATGCCGTGGTCGTTGGTTTGGACGACATGAAGAAAAACAGGGTGACGAAGCCGTATGCCGGCCAGTTCCCGGAAGGCATTGCCCCCAAGAAGCAGCTTAAGGAAATGCGGGACTTTGAAAAGGAAGTTGCCGTAGGGGATTCCTTGGGGGTGGAAATGCTGGAAGGTGTCCGTTACGTGGATGTTTCGGGTGTTTCCAAGGGCAAGGGATTTCAGGGTGTCGTGAAACGCTATGGATTCAAGGGTGGGCGCAAGACCCACGGTTCAAAGTTTCACCGTGCCCCCGGTTCAACCGGTCAAAACACCTATCCTGCAAGAACCTTCAAGAACAAGAAGATGCCGGGTCGTATGGGCCGTGAAAAAGTGACTGTTCTGAGCCTGCGGGTTGTGAAGCTGGATATTGAGAAGCAGCTTATTTTGGTTAAGGGTTCCGTTCCTGGCATCAACAAAGGCCTTGTGCTTGTCCGGGCGGCGGTAAAGAGGTAGGCGGTAGACGATGAACTGTACTGTATTTTCGAAAGAAGGCAAGGAACTCAGAAGCATCGAACTGGAAGAAGCGGTTTTCGGCCTGCCCGATAACGATGCCCTGATCTGGTATGCCATCAACAATGAGCTTGCCAACAAACGGCAGGGGAATGCCTGCACCAAGGATCGCAGCGAGGTTCATGGCTCCAATGCCAAGCCTTTCAAGCAGAAGGGGACTGGTCGTGCCAGGCGGGGCGATAAGAAGTCGCCCCTGCTGGTTGGTGGAGGCGTAATTTTTGGGCCAAAACCCAGGGACTATTCCTATTCCATAAACAAAAAGGCAAAGCGGCAGGCCATGAAGACGATTTTGAGCCTGAAAGCGAAACACGACATGCTGAAGGTAATCGAGGACTTTTCGGTAGAGTCGGGGAGGACCAGGGATCTCGTAGGCTTGCTTAATAATTTTAACCCCGGCATTCGGACGGTGCTTATCCTGAAGGACGACGACCCCATGATCAAACGGGCCGCCGCCAATATTCCTTGGTTAAGCTATCTTTCCTATAACCGTCTACGGGCACATGATCTGTTCTATGGACGGCAGGTGCTGGTGCTGGAGACCGCCGCGAAGAACCTCAATGACTTTTACGGCCCAAAGAAAGAGGAGGCCGCTGAATGATGCAGTACGAAGATATTCTTATAGAGCCGGTGCTTTCCGAAAAAGCGAACATGCTGCGTGAAGAGGGAAAGTATGTGTTCAAGGTGGCGATGTCGGCGAATAAGATTCAAATAAAGGAAGCCGTCCGCCGGCTTTTTAACGTACATCCCATTTCCTGTACGGTAATGGTTGTGGGCGGCAAGCCCAAACGCCTGCGTAACAGGCCGGGGTATACGGCGACTTGGAAGAAAGCTATTGTTAAACTTCCTAAAGACGAGAAAATCGGCTTATTTGAGGGAGTGTAGGGGTAAACAATGGGAGTTAAGACATACAAGCCGATTACGCCAGGCCTGCGACAACGGGTCAGTCTGGATTTTTCGGAGTTGACCAAAGGTGTCAAGCCGGAAAAAAGCCTGACATCTGGGCTTGCGAAGAAGTCTGGGCGTTCTCGGGGTAGGATCAGCGTACGGCACAAGGGCGGTGGCCACAAGCGCCGCTATCGGGAGATTGATTTTAGGCGAGACAAGATAGGTATTCCTGGCACGGTTGCCAGCATTGAGTACGATCCCAATCGCAGTGCCAACATTGCGCTTATTTGTTACAAAGATGGCGAGAAGCGTTACATTATAGCCCCAAGGGGGCTGAAAAAGGGCGATTCCGTGATGAGTGGGCCCAATGCTCCTGTCGAGACGGGCAATGCCCTGCCTCTGGAGAATATCCCTCTTGGTTTTACCGTGTACAATATTGAGCTTACTTTGGGCAAGGGTGGGCAGATGGCTCGTGCCGCAGGGACTGGCGCGCTTATTGCCGCCAAAAGCGGGGACTATGTAACGCTTAGGCTGCCTTCCGGTGAGGCTCGCATGGTATTCAAAAGATGCTATGCCACTATCGGGACGGTGGGTAACGAGGATCATATGAACACGACCTTGGGCAAGGCGGGTCGCAAGCGCTGGCTTGGCATACGCCCGACGGTTCGTGGTATGGCAATGAACCCCGTGGATCATCCCCACGGTGGCGGCGAAGGAAGAAGCAAGGGTATCCATCCTGTTACCCCTTGGGGTATGCCCACCAAGGGCTACAAGACAAGGAAAAAGCACAAACCCTCTTCCCGGTTTATCATTGGCCGAGGGAAGAAAAGGTAGGAAAATAGTATGTCAAGGTCTGTCAAGAAAGGCCCTTTTATCGAGAAGAGCCTCTATAAAAAGGTGCTGAAACTGAACAAATCCGGGGAGAGGAGAATGATAAAGACCTATTCCCGGTGCTCTACCATCATTCCGGAAATGGTGGGCGGGACAATTTCCGTGCATAACGGTAAAACCTGGGTTCCCGTGTATATCACGGAAAACCTTGTTGGCCACAAACTTGGCGAGTTCGCTCCTACCCGGATTTTCCGTGGGCATGCTGGATCGGACAAAAAAGCTGGTGGGAAATAGGCAGGTATTTAGTATATGCGAACAAAAACTGGTTATAGGGCAGTGAGTAAGTATCTTATGGGTTCGCCATTTAAGGTTAGGCCTGTGGCAGACCTTATCCGTCGTAAGTCTTACCCCGAGGCTATGTCCGTATTGGAAAACATGCCCAACAAGGGTGCCAGGCTTATCAGCAAGACGGTTAAGTCTGCGGCCTCGAATGCGCTTGCGGTCAACAAGCAACTTGACGAGGATATGCTGTACGTGAAGGAGATTTTTGTGGACGAGGGTCCTCGGCTTAAAAGAGTATGGTTCCGCGGAAGGGGAAGGGCCGATATGCAGCTCAAGCGTATGTGCCACATTACCGTGGTCATAGATGAAACCTTAGGTTCCGGGACGGCTGTCGCCCCCGGGAAGGCTGGGAAATAATGGGACAGAAAGTAAACCCTATTGGGCTTCGAATCGGGATTAATAAAACCTGGGGCTCCCGTTGGTACGTGGATCGTAAGGAATATGCCAACACATTGCATGAGGATCTTAGGCTTCGAAAGCAGATTATGCAGATGCCCGAAACGAAAGGCGCGGATATAGCGGAACTTGAGATTATCAGGCATCCCCAACGGATCACGATTACCATACATACCGCCAGGCCTGGCGTTATAATTGGCGTGAAAGGGGCGAACATCGAGAAGATCGGTTCCGAACTGCAGAAGAATGTCAGCAAGAAGATTCAGATCAGGATAAAGGAAATCCGAAACGCCGACGGCAATGCCCAGATCATAGCACAGAACATAGCCAGACAGCTTTTGGCTCGGTCTTCATTCAGGAGGACCATGAAGCAGGCTATTTCGAATGCAATGAAGAAGGGTAATGCCCAGGGTATTAAGGTAAAGCTTTCCGGGCGGCTTGGTGGTGCGGAAATGTCGCGTACCGAGGGAGCCAAGGAAGGCCGTATCCCCCTGCATACCCTGCGGGCGGACATTGATTACGGTTTTGCCGAGGCCCAGACTACGTTTGGCACCATTGGGGTGAAGGTTTGGGTCTACAACGGTATGAAGTACGGAAAAGAACAGAAGGAAGATGCAGGCGCCCTGGTTCGCAAACAGCGACGGGGGGAGCGTTTTCCAGCAGGAAGGGGGCAGTAGGAAATGTTAAGCCCAAAACGAGTAAAACGTCGTAAGGTGCAAAGGGGCAATATGCCTGGCAATGCCACTCGCTGCAATTCGGTGGTGTTTGGCGACTTTGCCCTCGTTGCGCTGGACAGGATGTGGATTACGAATCGACAAATAGAGGCGGCCCGTGTTGCCCTTAACCGCCATATAAAGAGGGGTGGGAAGATATGGATTCGCATATTCCCCGACAAGCCCTATTCCAAGAAGCCTGCGGAAACCCGCATGGGCAAAGGTAAGGGCGGCCCCGAGTATTGGGTAGCGGTGGTAAAGCCTGGGACGGTTATGTTTGAGTTGGGCGGTGGTATAAACCGGACGCTTGCCGAAGAGGCGATTACCCTTGCTGGATCCAAGCTTCCCATAAAGACCAAGTTTGTTGCCCGTTCCGACATGGAACTGGGGGCTTAGGAGCGGAACGATGAAGAATACGTTTAAGAATCTTTCGTTGCCGGAGCTTAAGGCCAAGCGGGACGAACTCAAAAGGAAGCACATGGAACTCAGGTTTCAGATGGTTGTCGGCCACGTTGATAACCAGGTGCTGAAGCGTACCATGCGTAGGCAGATTGCGCAACTCAACACCATGATCCATGCGCACGTACTTGCGGATAGAAGGGCGGCAATAGCACAGGCAATCCAAAGCGCCCAGAGCGTGGAGGCTAAATAATGGCGGAACAGGAAATTCAGGAAGTCAAGGAAGCCGTGCCTTCGACCGGTCGCAGGAAAAGCGGTAAGAAAGAGTTTGTGGGAACTGTCAAGAGCGACAAGATGATGAAGACCATCGTCGTGGCAATCGAGACGATGAAACTGCATCCTCTGTACAAGAAATACGTCAAGCGGCTTAAAAAAGTAAAAGCGCATGACGAGAACAACGAAGCGAAGATCGGCGACAGGGTTCGCGTGATCGAGTGCCGGCCTCTTAGCAGGGAAAAATGCTGGAGGCTTGTTGAAATCCTTGAGCGCGCCAAATAAAGGGAGTTACGGAAAATGATACAGGTAGAAACCTTCCTGAACGTGGCGGACAATTCAGGTGCCAAGCGCGTCCAGTGCATTAAGGTTCTGGGCGGTAGCAAACGCCGTTATGCGAGTATCGGCGACATAATCGTCGTGGCGATAAAAGAAGCCCTACCCACTTCGGCCATAAAGAAAGGCACGGTGGAAAAGGCGGTTGTGGTACGTACCCACAAGGAGTACCGCCGTCCCGACGGGACATACATACGGTTTGATGACAATGCCTGCGTCATAATCGACGCTGCGTTGAATCCCAGGGGAAAGCGAATTTTCGGGCCAGTGGCACGGGAATTGCGGGAAAAGGGCGATTATATGAAAATTGTATCCCTTGCCCCAGAGGTTTTGTAGGAGAAGGACATGGCTGTAACGGTTCGCAAGTTCAAACTGAGGAAAGAAGATACCGTTGAGATAATTGCCGGCAAGGACAAGGGAAAGCGGGGTAGGATCCTCAAGATCCTCCGCGATAAGGATCGTGTCGTTGTGGAAGGGGCGAACATCGTAAAGAAGGCGCAGAAGCGCAGAAGACAGCAGGATCGCGGTGGCATTATCGAGATTGAGGCGGCGCTTCATAGTTCCAATGTTATGATTGTCTGCAAGAAGTGTGGACCTACCCGGATTGGTTACAAGATGGAAGGTGACGCTAAAACCAGGGTATGCAGAAAATGTGGGGAGGCACTGTAATGAGTAACACCAATGTACCCCGGCTTAAGAAGGTATACCAAGAGCGGATTGCTCCGGAGCTATTCAAGGAATTTGGCTACAAGACAACCATGCAGATACCCAAGCTGGAAAAAATAGTAGTTAGCATGGGTGTGGGCGAGGCTTTGCAGAACAAGAAGCTTCTTGATGAGGCCATTACGACCCTTTCCCAGATTACTGGGCAGAAGGCTATTAAAACGAAGGCTCGCAAGAGTATAGCGAACTTCAAGATCAGGGCTGGGCAGGAAATAGGCGCAAAGGTGACCCTGCGAGGGGCAATGATGTACGAGTTTTTTGACCGTCTGGTGAATGTGGCGCTTCCCCGTGTCAAGGACTTTAGGGGTATCAATGGGAATGCCTTTGACGGCCATGGGAATTATTCCCTGGGAATAGAGGAACAGATCATTTTTCCCGAGATAGACTATGACAAGATCGAGAAGGTGGCTGGTTTAAATGTCTGTATAGTGACGACCGCAAGGACCGATGCGGAAGCGAAGGCTTTCCTCGGCAAATTCGGTATGCCATTCAGGAAGTAGGGGTGACAAATGGCAAGAAAGGCAATGATTATCAAGGCGCTGCGGACGCCAAAATATAAAACGAGAAAAGTGAACCGCTGTCGGATCTGCGGACGGGCCAGGGGCTATCTGCGGAAATATGAGATGTGCCGCCTTTGTTTTCGCAAACTTGCGAGCGAAGGGCTTATTCCAGGCGTAACTAAATCAAGCTGGTAGGAGAACAGGATGAGCGTATCTGATCCCGTTGCGGACATGCTGACAAAAATCCGGAATGCCGGAATGGCAAAGCATGAAAAAGTTGATATCCCCACCTCCAGGCTGAAACTTGAGATTGTCAAGATTTTGAAGACCGAAGGGTATATCAAAAACTTCAAGAAGTCGAACCAGGAAGGCTCGAATATGATCAGGGTTTTCCTTAAATATGACGATGCTACGGCCCCGATTATCCATGGCATAGAGAGGGTGTCAAAACCCGGTCGCCGTGTGTACATGGGCTATAAAAATATGCCGAGGGTTTTTAACGGCTACGGCACCCTGATCGTTTCCACGTCCCAGGGGGTAACAACCGGAAGAAAGGCCGCCGAGAAGAAGGTCGGTGGCGAGATTATCTGCACCGTGTGGTAAGGGAAAGGGAAGATGTCGCGTATAGGAAAAATACCGGTCAAGATTCCTCAGGGGGTGAAGGTTACCTTTGCCGACGAGCTGATGACCGTTGAAGGACCCAAGGGGAAGCTGACCCAGAAATATCACCCCGTCATTACTTTTGAGGACAAGGGTGGGGAGATAACAGTTAGTCGGGTAAACGAGGAAAAGCAGAGCAAGGCTTTTCACGGCCTTTACCGGAACCTCCTTAACAATATGGTGACCGGGGTTTCGGCTGGTTTTAGCAAGACCTTGGTTATCACCGGTGTCGGTTACCGTGCCGAGGTGCAGGGGAACCTGCTTTTTCTGAGTCTTGGTTATTCGAGCGACATTTACTTCGGCATTCCCGAAGGTATCGCGATTACCGCCGAAACTTCCAGGATAACGGTGAGCGGTATTGACAAGCAGAGGGTGGGGGAGATTTCCGCCCAGATTCGCAAGCTTAGGCCGCCCGAGCCGTACAAAGGTAAAGGGATTCGTTACGAGGACGAGAAGATACGGCGTAAAGTCGGTAAATCGGGCGTGAAATAAGGTGTAAGGGTATAAATATGCTGCGAAAAATGTTGGAGAAAGACCGGAAGCGGTTTAAACGGAAAATACATATCCGCAAAAGGGTATCCGGTACGCCCGAGCGACCTAGGATGACCGTTACGCGGAGTAACCGCAGGTTGTCGATACAGGTGATTGACGACACTAAAGGCCATACCCTGGCTTCCGCTTCCACTCTGGAAAAGGAGCTTCGGGAGATAAAGGCGACGGTTGACGGTGCTGGGCAACTGGGCGAAATAATGGGCAAACGGTTGCTGGAGAAGAACATTAAGTCCGTGGTCTTTGATCGCAACGGATATTTGTATCATGGGATTGTCAAGGCTATGGCTGACGGGGCCAGAAAAGCCGGGGTAGAGTTCTAGGGGGCGGAATGGAAAACGAAAAAGACACGACGGCGACAGTGATAGAAGAAAAGGAAGTGGCTGCAACCAGTGAAGGCACGGAAAGTGCCGAAAACGTAGCCGCTGGTGAAGTCAAAACGGAAGCCGTAGCCGAGCCTGCTCCGCCCTGGCGTTCCGGCGAAGGAAGGGGTGATGGACGCAGGGGTCGTGATCGACGTGACCGTGATAGGGATCCGTCGGACAAGGAATTTGTCGAAAAATTGGTAAAGCTCAACCGTACCGCCAAGGTCGTAAAGGGTGGTCGTCGTTTTTCATTTTCCGCACTTACGGTTATCGGTGACAGGAAAGGCAACGTCGGCTATGGTTTCGGCAAAGCCAATGACGTTTCCGAGGCAATCCGCAAGAGCATCGATAAGGCGAAGCGCAACATGATAAAGCTGCCGGTAAAAAACGGGACTATTCCCCATGAGGTGATAGGGTTTTTCAAGGCCTCGCAGGTATTGCTAAAGCCGGCCTGTTCTGGGACTGGTATAATTGCCGGTGGGCCAGTACGGGCAATCATGGAAGCCGGCGGGGTTACCGATGTTCTGTCCAAGTCCATTGGTGCGTCAAGCCAGTATAACGTGGTTAAGGCAACTTTTGACTGCATAAGCAGGATGATGGATGCCAAAACCATCGCAAAAAACCGGGGCAAGTCCCTGAAGGAACTGTGGGGTTGATATGGCGAAGATCAGAGTCCGTTTGGTGCGGAGTACCATAAGATGTCTTCCCAAACAGCGCGCTACGGTTCGTTCTCTGGGTTTAAGGAAAATAGGTTCCTATAACGATCTTGAGGCAAACCCCTCGGTTCTGGGAATGGTGAGGGTGGTGGCGCACCTTGTTTCCGTGGAGGAAATTACATAATGCACGACTTTAACTTACATGCCCCTGTAGGCGCAAACAGACGAAAACGGATCGTGGGCCGTGGTCAGGGTTCTGGCAGGGGGACCACTTCCGGGAAGGGCAACAAGGGTCAGAAGGCTCGTTCCGGTGGCAAAACCTATATTGGTTTTGAGGGTGGGCAGATGCCTCTGTACAGGCGGCTTGCCCAGCGCGGTTTTTCCAATCATCCTTTCAAAAAGGAGTGGCAGATTGTCAACCTTGGTCAAATCGAGAAACACTACGAGGCTTCTGAGATCGTGGATCCTGATTCCCTCTATACAAAGGGATTGATTAGGAAAAATTCGGGCTCCAAGGCCCTTCCCGTAAAAATTCTTGCGATGGGGGACTTTACGAAGAGGCTCAGCTTTAAGGTTGCCTCGGTTTCGGCTTCGGCCAAAGAGAAGATAGAAAAGGCTGGGGGTGATTTAACCCTTACATTGCCGCCCGAAAAGAAACGGTCCAAGAACAAAAAAGGGAAAACCAATGGCTAATCCCATAGTGGGCATGTTCAGGATAAAGGAACTCCGTGAACGGATCCTGTTCACCTTCTCCATGTTGGTGGTGTTCAGGATCGGTGCGGTGTTTCCAATTCCTGGAATCAACGTTCGTGAGCTCTCTGCTTTTTTCCTTGCACAGGCGGACACGGGGGGAAACCCCATCATTGATTACCTAGATTTCTTTGCCGGCGGTGCGTTTTCCAACTTTTCGGTGTTCATGCTGGGGATCATGCCCTACATATCGATGTCGATTATCATGCAGCTCCTTCTTATTGTCTTTCCCAGGCTTAAGAAAATCTCGCAGGAAGACGGGGGGCGAAAAAGAATACAGAAATGGCAGCGTTATGGGACCGTTGGGATCTGCCTTATACAGTCTTTCGCTGTTACGCAGTTTGCCCAGCACATTGTCCGCCAGGGAGTTGACCTTCTTAACATAGGTGTTGTTCCATTTACCTTTATAGCGATGCTGACTGTTACCACAGGTACAATATTCCTGATGTGGATAGGGGAGCAGATAACGAAGCGGGGAATAGGCAACGGTATATCATTGCTAATTTTTGCTGGTATCGTCGCTCAGTTGCCTCAGGCAATGTGGGAGTTGGGTAACAGGATTCGCGCTGGGGATCTGAACCTTGTTTTCGCTATCGTAGTCTTGATCATGTTCGTCCTAGTGGTGACGTTGGTCGTGTTCGAGCAGAGGGGGCAGCGGAAAATTCCCGTGAATTACGCCAAGCGGGTGGTAGGAAGAAAAATGTACGGTGCGCAGAACACCTACATCCCTTTCAAGATCAACCCGTCGGGCGTTATACCGGTTATCTTTGCGTCATCGATCCTGACATTTCCGTTGCAAATTACGGAGACGATAGGGGGTACCATACCGTGGGTGGGTGCCGTGGCCAGATTCCTTAGCCCCTTTGGGATGGCATACAATATTGTGTACGTCCTATTGATTATCTTTTTCGCATATTTCTACACGCAGGTTACGCTTAACCCGATAGAGATTGCAAAGCAGATACGGGAAAACGGTGGCTCCATTCCTGGCATAAGAAGCGAGAACATCGAGTCTTATCTTACGCGGATACTGAATCGAATAGTGCTTCCAGGGGCTATATATTTGGCGATGATTGCGGTAATACCGTCCTTTATCATCTGGGCATTTCCAGGCTTTCCACAGTCTATGGCCTTCCTTTTAGGTGGTACCAGCCTCCTGATTTTGGTGGGTGTTGATTTGGATACGATGAGCCAGATAGACGGATTGCTGAAAATGCATCATCATGAAGGTCTAACCAAGAAGGGACGGGTACGGGGCAGGAACCTGTAGCCTGGTTTCTGAGGATATAGAGTTTTAGAATTGCTCGGCGGATAGCGGGCAATTCGTCGGTAATGACCCCCATGTAGGGCATGGGGTGGTTTAAGGGAGTGATTGGGATGAAAGTCCGGACAAGTGTGAAACCGATTTGCGACAAATGCAAAATCATCAAGCGGAATGGGATTATTCGCATTATCTGCGAGAACCCAAAACATAAACAGAAACAAGGTTAGGAGAAACGGCATGGCACGTCTGGTGGGGATTGACCTCCCGAATAAACACGTTAACATTGCTTTGACCTACATTTACGGTATAGGCAGATCCACTGCGAACGAGATTTGCCAGAAGGCAAAGGTCGAGCCGAGGCGGCTTATTAATGACTTGTCGCAGGAAGAGCTTAACGTACTTAGGCAAATTATCGAAAGCGATTACAAGGTGGAAGGTCGTCTGCGTACCGAAGTGGCGTTGAACATAAAACGTCTTATGGATATCGGCTGTTACAGAGGGTTGCGGCACCGCAAAGGCCTGCCCCTTCGTGGGCAGCGCACCCGGACTAATGCCCGTACCCGTAAGGGCAAGAAGAAAACGGTCGCCGGGAAGAAGAAGTAATTACTCATGGAGGATTAAGTGGCTGCAAGTAGTAAAACCACTAAGAAACGCAAAGAGAAAAAATCGGTATATGAGGGTAACGTCTACATCCAGGCGACCTTCAACAACACGATTGTTACCATTACGGATCTGATGGGGAATACCGTTTCCTGGGCAAGTTCTGGTCAGCTTCAATTCAAGGGGGCTAGAAAGTCCACCCCCTTTGCGGCTCAGAGCGTTACCGAAACAGCCGCGCAGAAGGCAATGCAGGCGGGGCTTAGGGAAGTTCACGTTTATGTTAAAGGTCCTGGCATTGGAAGGGAATCGGCAATCAGGCAGCTTGGGGTGATGGGGATAAAGGTAAAATCGATAAGCGATGTTACACCTATTCCGCATAACGGTTGCAGGCCCAGGAAGACACGGCGTATATAGGAGCAGAACATGGCAAGATATATTGGTCCGGTGTGCAGGATATGCAGGTCCGAACAGAAAAAACTTATGCTTAAGGGGTCTCGCTGCAAGAGTGACAAGTGTCCTATTGACAGAAAGCGGGCAACTCCCGGCAAAGATCCGAAGGCCAGGCTGGGAAAGCGTTCCGATTATGGGGTGCAGCTTAGGGAGAAGCAGAAGCTCAAAAAGATTTACGGGATGCTGGAGAAGCAGTTCCGTCTGTTTTTTGAACGTGGCGTACGTATGCCTGGTATTACCGGTGAAAACCTTTTCATATTGTTGGAAAGGAGGCTGGACAACGTGGTATACCGCCTCCGTTTTGCAGCGTCTCGGAGCCAGGCCAGGCAGCTTGTTTCGCATGGTCATATTCTGGTTAACGGAAGGAAAATCAACATTCCTTCATATTTGGTAAAGGTTAATGACGAAGTCAGTATTGCTGATGCCAGCCGTACTATGACCCTAGTAAAGGATGCGCTGAAGGAATATGGAAAGTCCGGCGTAATGCCCTGGCTTTCTCTCGACCCAGATGCGATGAAAGGCAAGTTCCTGGCTGCACCGAAACGCAGTGATATTGCCGATCTTGGCGATATTAAGGAACAGATGATCATCGAACACTATTCGAAGTAAGGAGTCCTCATGGCCCGTAAAAACCTTATTCAGGGATTTAAGCGACCCAAAGGGATCACGTTTGAACCTGGTGAACTTAGCTTGAATTACGGCAAGTTTACCGCTAGCCCCTTTGAGCCAGGATTTGGAACGACTATCGGTAATACTCTTCGCAGGATACTCCTTTCTTCCGTTCAGGGGTATGCGGTTACTGCCGTTAAGATTACTTCCTACGACTCCGAGGGTACGGCCCGTGGTATTTCCAGCGAATTTGAGGTAATCCCGAACATCAAGGAAGACACCCTGGAGGTGATCAACAACCTCAAGCAGATGCGGGTTAAGCTTCCCGATGATGTCGAACAGGAAACCTTGATGTTTTCGTGGGCTGGTAAAGGCGAGATAAAGAGCGACGACTTTGACCGCCCAGGGCAGCTGGATGTGCTTAGCAAAGGGCAGCACATCATGACCCTTGAGGATGATGCCAAGCTTGATTTTGAAGTGCAGGTTGACCTTGGTAGGGGTTACGTTCCTTCCGAGGTAAACGAGCGTTACGTGGAAATTATCGGGACGATTCCTCTTGATGCGATTTATTCGCCGGTTAAGAAGGTAAAGTTCGCCGTGGAACCAACCCGTGTGGGGCAACGTAGCGACTATGACAAACTGGTAATGGAGATTTGGACCGACGGTACCCTTAGGCCTGATGATGCCCTTGCAGAGGCGGCAAAGATTGCAAAGGAATACCTGTCGGTATTCATTAATTTTGACGAAAGTTTCCTGGGTTTTGACGATGAGAGCAACGAGGATAACGAGAGGATTCGTGCGATTCTGGATACCCCGGTTGAGGAACTTGAGCTTTCAGTAAGATCTTCGAATTGCCTTAAAAACGCTGACATCAAGACCATCGGGGAGCTTACCTGCAAAACCGAGGATGACATTGCCAAGACCAGGAATTTCGGAAAGAAATCCCTCCAGGAGATTAAGGAGAAACTTAAGGAATGGAACTTAAGCCTGGGGATTACCGACTTGAAGGTCTTGAAAAACGCAATTCATAAAGTGCCCCAGAAGGAAGAGGCAAAGGAAGAGGAAGATGAAACATAGAAGAGGATTTAACCCCCTCCAGCGGATGGCGGCGCATCGCAAGGCATTGCATCGAAGCATGGTGACAAGCCTGTTTCGTTACGAGCGGATCAAGACCACTAAGGCGAAGGCTCTGGAAATTCGCCGTACAGCGGAGAAGTTGATCACCCGGGCCAAGATTGATTCTGTTCACAATCGGCGTATTGCGTCTGCCCGCCTTTATGATGAGGGCATCGTGGCAAAGCTTTTTACCAACATTGCGCCTAGGATGAAGGAACGCAGCGGGGGCTATACCCGGATCCTTAAGCTGGGCGAAAGGCTGGGGGATGCTGCGCAAATGGTGCTTCTTGAACTTGTTGACTATAAGTTGGATACTACGGCCACGGAAGAAAAGGCCCAGCAAAAGGAATCCAGGAAAGCTAAGGCCAAGGCCGAAGAAAACGAAAAGGCCAAGACGGAGTAAGGGGAACATCGATGGGAAAATCACATAGAGGCAAAGGGATTCAGGATTTATTTGCCAAGGGTAGGGGGACTTGCCCTGCTTGCGGTGCAGGCGGCATAAAGCTTTTGTACGAACAGGAAGCTGGAGAGAACAAAGTAAAAGTTTGTAAGCCCTGCAGGGCCGCAATCAAGCACGGGAAGAAAACCGTGCCGGTAATTGCCGAGCCTGTGGCGGAATAATAAGGCTCTCCCTTGTAACTGCCGACGCGGGAAGGCGAAGGCATTGCCATATTTTTTGTACTACTTTTGTTGCAATTATGCCATAGATCTTGTGTGTGTATCTTTGATGGTTCGTTCTGGCATTGCGGGGAGAATATCATGCAATGCCGAGGAAAATCATATGGGTCCTGGGACGAAAAGTCCACAGGGCCTTTTTTCTGCCTGGACTGGAGTGAAAGGGGGACATTATGGAAGGAAGCAACCTTGCCTTTAGGGAAGAGGGTGGAAAAAAAGTTTTTGACTGTCGGGTTTTTTCGATACGGGAAAGTTATTCCAGATCTCCTGGCAATGAATTGCGAACATACACCGTTATCGATGCTGCGGACTGGGTAATTGTAATGCCGGTGCTGGAAACGCCGCAGGGAAAAAAGTTTGTCATGGTGCGGCAATGGCGGCATGGTTCGCAGAGTTTAAGTCTTGAATTTCCAGGCGGGGTTTTTGAGCCTGGCGAGGAGCCTAAGGATGCAGGGGTCAGGGAGATGTTGGAGGAAACTGGTTACAAGCCGGGAACAATGCGGAAGATAGGGGAATTCAGCCCTAACCCAGCCATTATGTCCAACACGATCCATTTTTTTATTGCCGAAGACCTTAGCTATACTGGCGACCGCAAACTTGATTCGGACGAATACGTTGAAACGGAACTAGTCAGTATTGCGGAAGTTTTACGTGGGATGGGACGACCTCCATACATCCATGCACTTATGGGGAGTGCCATAACTTTATATCTGCAAACGGCAGACCGTCCCTGAAACCAAACCCGTTATCTTCTTCTGTACACTCTGTCGCTTTGCCAGGCACCCTCCCGAACTTCGCCGTCTATGCTGGGAATCTCCAGAACCATGCCTGGTAAGATTAGGTCTGGGTTGTTCGGGTTGGGCATTCTATGCCTGTTGGCGTTGAACAGTACGGGCCACCTGAGGGGATCCCCGTAAATCTCGGGAAGTGCGGCGATATTCCAGAGGCAATCCCTGAAAGCGGCCCATGATCTTACGGTAAAAGTGGCAGGCAGGGGGTAGCCCTCATCGTCGGTTGCCTCCGCAATGGCTTCCGTGCCCATCTGCTGGGCGATGTATGCATCGGAAAGCTGGGCATAGCGGCTTGCTTCCTGGGCATAAACGGCAGCGGCCTCATAATCACCCCGTTCGTAGGCTTCCTCGGCAAGCCCAACAAGCCGTAGGCTTTCCAGGAAATATGCGTTGTCGCGGATACTTTCGGGTACATCCTCCGCGATATACACGGGCTCTTCGGCTTCAACCGCAGGCGCTGGCTCCTCCGTGACGTACACGGGTTCCTCGGCTTCAACTGCGGGTACCGGCTCCTCCGCGACGTACACGGGTTCCTCGGCTTCAACCGCAGGTGCTGGCTCCTCCGCGACATACGCAGGCTCCTCGGCTTCCGCTATAGGTTCCGCCTCATAAGGCGGTTCCCCAGCTTCTGCTTCGCCTTCGGCACAAAGTTCCCACTCGGCCCTCATGATCAATTCCAATTCCGTTGCCGCATCCAGTGCCCCAGTTAGTTCCTCATCGGTGGCAACCCCCAAATCAATGACGATTACACCTTCCTCGGCGAACACTGGTTGAATTACGAGCAGCACGGCCGCGAACAAAGCCATGAACAATTTTGCTGTCATCCTTTTTGCTCCTTGTTTCGTTAATAATTTGTATCAAGCTCTGCCTGTTGGGCAGTCCTAATCACTTCCTCGATTTGCCTGTTGGCCTCCATAATTGCCTCGGCCGCAAGGCGCCTCATTTCAAATGTCGATATCCTGGCAATTAAATACAAGGCTTCCGCATCGGCAAACATCTCTGCGGCTTTCCTATAGTGTTCCCGCATCAACGAATCGACCGCCGTAGTATAGAAGAAATCGGCCATCTCAAAAGTCTCCCTGGCGGCAACATTGGCTCTGGCTTCCACCGCCGCGATGCGTTCGGCCTTTGCCAAGTAGGAGTTGTATTCCGCGACGGCGGCCCAGCCCGAGGAAAGAACCAGGCTGTACCTAGCCTGGGCTTCTATGGCGTTCTCCTGGGCGAGTGGAAAGTCCCCCTCGATGTAGGCCTGTACCGCTTCGCCGATTATGACCTCCGCACGTTCGTAATTGTCCAGGGCATGGCTTTGGAAACCCCTTCTGACAATTTCCTGCCGAATTTGCCAGGCGTTGAATGTGGTTTCCAGAACCTGGAACATGGTATAGGCCTTGGCGGCGAAATCCCTGGCTGGATAAAAGTCACCAGCCTCATAACGCTCCAGAGCCGCAAGTGCGGCTCTGTCCGCAGGGCTCATAAGTTCCGGGAAAGAAGCCCTTGCACCGCCGGAGACAAGCCTATGCCTAATCATCATAATCTCGTCTTCCCTGGCTTGGGCATACAGCGGAATCGAAAGCCTAAGAATAGAATCGAAGGAATTGGCGGCGACAGTATGTGCGTCAATTGCCCTGTTTATGTCGTAATCGCTGTCGGTAGGCATACGCCTGGCCTCGGCGTACAGGGCTTCGGCGACAATCCATTCCCCTGGAAAGTAGTAGTTGGCCTCAAAATCGACTGCCCTTCTGCGGGATTCCCCTGCCCTGGTGGCAGCGGCCTGTAATTCCCCCGTCGTTGCCTGCGGCGAAGCGGCCTGCGCCAATACGAGGCACGGCAAGGCAAGCATGACGGCAACGGAAGAGGCGAAAAACAGGATTTTGCTCATTGACCGTTCTCCTTTCTGTACTTGGGAAGCAATAGCTTCCCCTGCCCAATATGATACCCCGTTTTCCAGTTTTCTGCAAGGTTCACGGAGGGGAACCTTCACCTTTTTTAAATAAACCCCATTCAATGCCGCCATCCTGTTCCCTGCGTGGACGAAAAAGGGAACCCGTCACTGTTACGGCGAAAAGGGATGCGGCGAGGCAAGCGCCGCCCTGGGCAGTCAGAGTGAAATCACACACTTTAAGGGCCTGGGCGAAATAAGCCCAAAGGAATTCTGCTAGTTTATTCGAGAAGCTATGTGCCCTGCCCTGGTAACCTTAAACCTTAAAAGGGGTAATGCCAGTGTGGGGCACGAAATCATGTTTCCTTCGTACTGCTTATTTTTGACAACAACGCTTTCATATTGTCGGCTATAAAAAAGCCCCTGCAAAACCGAAGTCTTGCAGGGGTCGCTTCATCTCACCGTGTGGTCGCTTAAACCAGCACTGGCCTACACGCCAAGCACACGCCTGAATTCCGCGACAACTTCGTCAACCGTTCCCCTTGCGTCTATATCGAGAAGGGTGCCCTGCCCTCGGTAAAAGTCGATGAGTGGGGCGGTCTGGGCACGGTATACTTCTAGCCGCTTCTGGATTGCCTCGGGAAGGTCGTCGTCCCGTATATACACCTCGCCGCCGCAGTGGTCACAGACTCCTTCGACTTTTGTGTTATTGAAGATGGCGTGGAAGTTGAATCCGCACTTTCTACAAACACGACGACCGCCAAGCCGTTCCAGTACCGACGAATCGGGAAGGTCGAAGTTGACAACCTTCTCCACGGTGGAAAATTTGGCAAGGGCCTCGGCCTGGGGGATGGTGCGGGGAAAACCGTCAAGGATGTAGCCTTTCTGGACATCGTCCTGGGCCAAGCGCTCCTTCACAAGCTCTATCGTGGTCTCATCGTCAACGAGCCCCCCCGAATCCATGATTGCCTTTACCTTTAGCCCCAATGGGGACTGGGCGGCAACAGCCGCACGGAAAATCGCCCCGGTGCTAATCTGTAGGACACCGAGAAGGTCAACGACCTTTACTGCCAGGGTGCCTTTGCCTGCCCCAGGGGGGCCAAGAAATATCAGCTTCATTGCAAACTCCTTTATCATTGGGTTATGTTCATCATACCTACAGCCTAGCACCTGCCAGGCCTATTGTGCAATCAGGCTTTCGCCTGCGATTTCTGTATCGCCTCTAGAATCCCGTTAAGGTAGGCAAGGCCAATCGCCCGGTCGTATAAGCCGTAGCCCGGCACGCATTGGGTTTCGCCCCAGATGTGCCTGCCGTGGTCGGGACGCAACGCCCCTTCAAAGCCTATGTCGTATAGGGCCTTTATTATTGCGTACATATCCAGCGAACCGTCGCTGGAAAGGTGGGCGGATTCCTCGAAATCGCCGGGGGCATTGTGCCGGACGTTGCGGACGTGGGCAAAATGCACGCGGCCCTTAAGCGAATGGATTATGTCCGGAATGTCATTGGCTGGATTGCTTCCAAGGCTTCCCGTGCACAGGGTCACGCCATTGCACGGATGATCCACTAGCTTTGTAAGGCGCAGAAGCTGCTCCTTGTTTGTCATGATGCGTGGCAGCCCAAAAATCGGCCAGGCCGGATCGTCCGGATGCATCGCCATCTTTATCCCGTATTTCTCGCAGGTGGGCATGATTGCCTCCAGGAAATACTTTAGGTTGGCAAACATGGCCTCGTCGTCCAGCCCTCGGTACAGCTCGAAAAGCTCCTTTATGCGAGCCATACGTTCCGGCTCCCAACCCGGCAGAACCGTATCGTTGGACTCGGCGCTGAGCCTGGCGAACATATCGTCCGGATTGATGGTATCGATGATTGTTTGCTCGTAGGACAGAACAGTGGCACCGTCGGAGCGGGGCTTGGCCAGGTTCGTCCTTGTCCAGTCAAAAACCGCCATAAAGTTGTAGCAGACAAGATCGATGCCAGCCTCGCCAAGCATTTTCAGGGTGGCTATGTAGTTCTCGACGTACATATCCCTGTCTTCCCCCGCTGTCTTTATCGAATCGTGGATGTTGACGCTTTCAATGCCGGCAATGTAAAGCCCCGCGTCCTCCACCTCGCGCTTTAATGCGGCGAATTCTTCCTTTGTCCATACCTTTCCCGGGGGGACACCGTACAGGGTGGTTATAACGCCGCATAAGCCCGGCACCTGCCGCAGCTTGTCCAATGTAATTGGATCGTGACCTGGTCCAAACCAGCGCATAGTCATTTTCATGCCATGCAGTATATATGATGGCTATGAGAAAGTTAAGCCACGCACATTGCCCTTTGTCCTTTTTCGCGCTATAAAAAGAACGAACAGTGGGGGGATAGTTTTGGAAAACCTGTACACCGAGTGGAAAGAAAATTGGCAGGACAAATACAGCAAAGTTGTATGCGGCTTTGCCAATGCCTCTGGCGGGATACTGGAAATTGGCCGGGACGACAAGGGGGAAATTGTCGGCATTTCCAAGGCGGAAAAGCTGCTGGAGGATTTGCCGAACAAAATCCGTAGCGCAACGGGCATAATTCCATCCATCGAGCTGCGGGAAGCGGATGGCAAGCAGTACGTCATCATAAGGGTAAGCCCGCATTCTTTCCCAATAAGCTGCAATGGCAAGTACTACCTGCGCTCCGGAAGCACGACTCAGGAACTGTCGGGTAGCTCGCTCGACGAATTCATACTCCGCAGGCAGGGGAAGACCTGGGACGGCATTCCAGTACCATACGTAAGGTTTGACGATTTCGAGAGCGATGCTTTCAAGGCATTCCGGCGCAAGGCCGTAGCCAGCGCACGTTTAACGGCGCAGGATTTGGAAATTACGGATGAAATGCTCCTTAAAAACCTGCGGCTTACCGAAGGCTCTTATCTGAAACGCGCTGCGCTGCTGCTGTTTCATCAGGATCCCGAAAACTGGGTTCCAGGCGCATACCTAAAAGTTGGTCTTTTCGGGAACGCAACCGACCTAATCCACCAGGACGAGATACACGGCCCACTAATAACAATGGCGGACAAGGCGGAAGAATTGGTGTACCTAAAGTACTTCAAGGGCATGATCAGCTACGAGGGGCTTCAACGGGTGGAAACCTATCCGGTTCCACGCCTGGCCTTTCGGGAAGCCCTCCTTAACGCTATAATCCACCGCGACTACAGTACTGGCAACCCGATTCACATCCATATTTACCCCGACAAAGTGCTGGTTTACAACGATGGCAGACTGCCCGAAAGCTGGACAGTAGAAGACCTGTTCGCGGCACACACGTCCAAACCCTTCAACCCCTTAATCGCTGGCACCTTTTTCCGATCTGGGCAAATCGAGGCTTGGGGGCGCGGCATAGGGAAGATCTCCGATGCCTGTAAATCCCTGGGCAAACCGGAGCCGTTCTATCAAGTACGCCTAAACGAGGTAATGATTGGGTTCAGCACGGAAACGCAGTTCGGTGAAAAGTTCGGTGAAAACCCGGCGGAAGACGGCGAGTTCGGTGAAAAGTTCGGTGAAAACCCGGCGGAGGGCGGCGAGTTCGGTGAAAAGTTCGGTGAAAACCCGGCGGAAGGCGGCGAGTTCGGTAAAAAGTTCGGTGAAAACCCGGCGGAAGGCGGCGAGTTCGGTGAAAAGTTCGGTGAAAACCCGGCGGAAGGCGGCGAGTTCGGTGAAAAGTTCGGTGAAAACCCGACCGAAGAGAAAATCATGGAAATCATGCGAATGAGGCCAGCGGCGAGTGCAAAAACAATTGCCGAAGAGATTGGCGTAACCACACGTGGGGTGGAAAAAAGTATTCGCAAATTGAGAGATTCTGGCTTAGTTGAGCGCGTGGGTGCGGCAAAAGGCGGACACTGGGTTGTAAAGTAGCCTAATACATGTCCCCAAAGCTGGTTTGTTAGAGAGCCCATGCGTGATCTTGGCAAGCTGAGATGGGTATTTGGGATGTTCCCAGCACAAGCCCGTGTACTATTTGAACCACCCACTTGTTATCCCTATACTTTGACCCACTGGAGACCCTATGCGCAAATATATAAAATCGGCATTTGCAAAAATGCTTGTGGACAGGCTGTTTCGAACGGCCTTATTCGGTTCCGCCCTTTTCGCCGCCCTGGCTCTAAGCGGCGGAACGCCACTTGCGGCGGTGGATTTTCCCAACCAAGGGGCGGATGCCGTGCAGCACCTGTATTCGCCCAGCCTTGCAGGGGCAGGGGCCTTTACCACGACAACCGGTGCGGCGGCGGCAAGTGCGGTGAACCCTGCACAGGGGGGCGAGGCGCAACGCATCGTCTTTAACTTTGGGTACATGGGGCTTGCCGGCTTGGGTGCCGATGCCGAAAGCGGATTCGGCAACGTGGTGGAGGCCGGGCTGCTGGTTCCCACCCGTTACGCCGTTTTTGGAGGCTCGCTAAGGTTCATCGACAGCCCCTTTCGGGAATCCTTTCCCGTGGGCAGGGTTTTTTCGGGCAACCTGAATGTCGCCAAGGAGGTCTTCCCCAGAATGTCGGTGGGCATGGGGCTGAATTTCGGCTTCGGCGACGAACACATGCTCCCAGGCTGGATGCTATCTGGCGACCTTGGTTTCCGCTGGAACACCGGCAGGCTAGGCCCGTTCGAAAACTTTACCTGGGCTGCGGTGTTGCGAAGCATGGGCAGAAGCTGGACCCCCACCTGGTTTACCCCGGCAGGCGGCGTGTCCTTCGACCTGCTGCGAATCCAGGGCAGGGACGGCGGACGGGATCCCCTGCTCATAAACGCCCAGGCAGATCTGGAACTTCCTTCCATCGTATATTTCCCCTGGACAAGCCTCATCTTCAAGGCAGGGCTAAGGTTCGAGATAGCCGAGATGGTGAACCTTTCCGTGTCCTGGCCAAGCGGATCGGGCCTTAACGTGCGGGAACTCGTCGAGGGCGCCGCATTCCCGGTCGTTCCATCTGTGGGCGTTGGGGTCAGCATTCCCCTGCCTACCGGCGGCAGGCGAGTCGCCGGAGGAAGGCTGCCCACGGACGGGGATCTTACCACCGACCTTGCCTTTCGGCCACTGTACGACGGGGTTACCGCCATGGGCGCAGGCATAACCTGGCACGTTGGGGTCGTTGACAGAAGGCCGCCGATCATCACGGTCAATCACACGGAAACGATATATTTCTCCCCCAACAACGACGGAAGGGCCGACTTCCTGGAATTCCCCATCGAGATAAGCGACGAGCGTTTCGTGGCAAGCTGGTCTTGGGAGATACGCAACGAGGAGGACGAAATAGTCCGCACGATTAGAAACAGGGAACTGCGGCCCCAGACAATCAACTTTAGGAACTTTGTCGGCAACCTTCTTGCGGTAAGGGAGCATGTCGAGGTGCCGCCCACCCTTCGCTGGGACGGAATCGCCGACACGGGGGAGCTTGCCCCGGACGGCAGGTACTTCTTTACGATCACCGCCATGGACGATTCGGGCAACGCCATCACCACCCAGGTTTTCGATGCGGTGCTGAGGAACACCCCTCCGAAGATCGCCATAGATCCGGTTGACGAGGCCATGAGGATTTTCAGTCCCGGCGGCGCAAGGGATACCATCACTTTTGTGCCCAGGG
>Ga0209755_10001663_pt1 | contig 33623 bp, 34 predicted proteins | sample TergutCo191P1_FD_187301 | JGI IMG/M metagenome (GOLD analysis project Ga0209755, IMG submission 187301) | Cornitermes sp. P1 segment gut microbial communities from Petit-Saut dam, French Guiana - Co191P1 (SPAdes) (version 2) | ecosystem: Host-associated > Arthropoda: Insects > Digestive system... | reverse complement strand
GAAGGAGTCATAATCTGAAAATTTGCGGAAACTCCATGCTCCTGACAGGATGTGTACTACAATAATACGAGTTATCAAAAAAACTGTAATTATTCCGATAACAGTTATTAGAATCATTCGGATATTGGAATAAAAGAGCCGTTGTTTTATGGTCATTATGCACTCCGATTCATATTGTATCCTAAAATCATAATATATGAAATAGTGCCATGTTATATTCGGCAAAAAAATAACATGACACCAGGATACTCAAAGTTTTATTATACGCAGTCAGAGCTTAGTGTTATAATACACTTGTGTTTTAGTTCCACGCAAGCCCGATATATGGTCCAATTATATATTTCTTTTCTCTGTGTTCGGAAAAATTATATTGGAAAAGACTACCAGCAGCTAATGACAAGTTACTAAATATTTGATACCTTATTTCAATGTTTCCGCCAATTCCTAATCCAAATTGAGGACTGGTATTTTCATTACTATCAAACTTTTCAAAAGCCATGCTTATATCCGGTCCAAATCCCATTAACATAGATAATTTATTATTAAACTGTCTGCGAAAACCAATACCTGGTATGATACCGGTATATAGCTGCATACTATCCCTGTTACCATTATTTCCCTGCATTCCAAACACAGCGTAGGGATTTATATAGTATCCGAAATCGACTCCGGTACGATTGCGTCCTCTTCGAGTGATTGTTTCACGTTCAAACCCGGCCGAGGTTCCTGGGAAAATCATAATATTGGCATTTAGTCCAATTTCGTTTAAATTTGCATTATTAGTGTTTTCTGATGCACGTTTCATGTTGAACATAAATCCTAAGGAAAATGCGACTTCAGAACCCGCATTAATGTTTTCTTCTTGCGCCATTACCAATTGTGGAATAATTGCTGTTAATAACAGCATGAAAACAAAAACTTTTTTCATTTTACTCACATTTGATACGTTTGAAATTACCTTTGCTTGCAATGCTGTTTTTTGCGTTTCCATAAAAATCTCCTACACGTTTTATTCGTGATTTAATATTTTCTATCTCCGTACGAAAATAGCCAATTTAATATTGGTATTGCCAGTTTTATGGGAAATAATTAACTTATGGTAAACAAGAGGTTAAATCTTGGTAAACAAATTGTTTAATCTCATGTGTTGATTGTTAGATGCCATTTTTCCCTGGTGTGAAAAATATATTTAAAAAAGATATTGACATTTTAGTATAAAAAGGGTACTTTCAATTGTTAAATATAAAAAGTGATAAGGGTAATTATTAATGAAAAAATGTTCTACAAAAATTTCTTCAATATGGGATAAATTCAAAGAGATTTATTCTAAATGGAAAATTGTTTCTATTCCAGATGAATTAAAGGATCAATTTACTCAACAGCAACTGAAAAATAATATAACCAGAATAAAATATTATGTTATCATTACTTTCGCCATAAATTTATTTATTTATATTGTGGAGACCATTATTAATGGTAGTTATATTAATATAAGTTTATCAAATTATGTTCATACTTTTATTTGTATATTGGTTTTTATTTTAAACAGATATTTTGTAAAAATAAATAAACATTCAATCATTTGGGGTATTGGCTATTTTTTCATAATATCTATTTATGTAATTCAAGGTTTTAATATGTTCTTTATACCAACAAATATGATTCTTTACTTTTTTTCTTTTACCCTTTTTATGAATATGTTTATACCCGATTTAAAACCAAAAGCGTTTATGTCTCTGGCGGCATTGTTTTTCATTCTAAGTGCAGGTATTATGATAAGTCAGTATTCATTAAATGTTGTTCTTAATGATATATTATCAACATTTTATGTTTTTTCTGCCATTTCAATAATAAAATTATTGTATTATAACAGTAACCTAAAATTATTTATCAAAATAGCAGAACTTAAATCCGCAAATGAAAAACTGGAGGCTTTATCTACGACGGATGAATTGACAAAAATTAATAATCGGCGCGCATTCATGGATTATATGGATATAATATGGAAGCAAAGCCATCGTTTACAATTACCAATTACTGTACTGGTGATAGATGTAGATTATTTTAAGAAATACAATGATTCGCTTGGGCATTTGGAAGGGGATAAAGCTCTTATTGCGGTTGCACAGCATATGAAGAATCAAGTAAAGAGGGAAACAGATTTTGTTGCAAGGTTTGGCGGTGAAGAATTTATCTGTCTTCTTCCTTACGTTGAAAAAACAGATGCAAAGAATTTCGCAGTGGAATTGGTGAAAGTGTTGAAAACATAAAAATTCCACACCCAATGAGTGAACATTCAAAATATTTAACTGTCAGTGCAGGTTTGGCAAGCATAATTCCTGATGATAATAATTATCCTGCACAATTATTGGAAGAAGCTGACAAAGCCTTATACATGGCAAAACAATCTGGAAGAAATAGAGTAGTGATAAGTAAGGTATAAAAAGTATAAAATAATATACACAAAACATTTAGCGTATTCGGAAGCTATTATTCTTGATTTACAGTATGTTGGTTTTGCAATTATTATTTAACCGTCAACTTCAACAACATCTTCCGGCGCTACAATCTTTCCGTAATGCAATTCCTTGGGGAAAATTTTTATTTTTAATTTTTTTTCCATTGCGGCTAAAAGGCGCATTTGCGTTTCGTCCCCGATTGTGACCATAATGCCGCGTTTACCTGCGCGTCCTGTGCGGCCGCAACGGTGAATATATACTTCACTGTCGTCAGGAACATCCAAAGCGATAACATGCGTTATATCAGGAATATCAAGGCCGCGCGCTGCCAAATCTGTTGATATCAGCACATCAACATTGCCGCTTCTGAAAGATTCCAGCGCCGCTTTGCGTTCACTGCCCGAAAGAGCTTTTTTTCCAACCTTTCCAAAGAGACCCGCTGCCGGAACATTGTGGTATTGAAGGCGCGAGAGCAAAAGCCCTGCGTCATCTCCGCGGCTTGTAAAAACAAGAGCCTTGATTTTTGATTTTTTTGCTTTTGTTTTAATTGCAGCTAACAGAGAACGCAGGGTCTGATCTTTTCTGCGCTTTTCGGAAAAAATTGCCCAATGTTCAATTTTGTCGCGAAGGATTTCGTTGTCCTGCGACTCAACAAACGCGATTTTTGATGAATCATGCGCTTTTGCGCCGTCTTTGCCGAATATTAAAGAGATAAGTTTTTCTCTATTCTTTTTATTCATGGTAGCGGAGCAGGCGGCAGCAAGCGGCGACTGGTTTGCGGCGCGTCTTATAATTTCGCATAAATCTTTTGTGTCTTCGATCATTTCATCGCTTGTCAGACGATCGGCTTCATCAAAAACAATTGATTCAAGACAGTTTAGTTTAATTATTTTTTTTCTTGCAAGCACAAGCAATCTGTTCGGGTTTCCAACAATAATATCAGGTTTATTCTTGCGAAGATTTTCTACTTGACGTTCAATATTTACGCTCCCGATTAATAAAACAGGTTTTAAATCTGTGCCTTCCAGTAAAAAATCAAGCTCTCCCTTGATTTGCGTACACAATTCAAGAGTAGGCGCAATAATTAAAAATTTTATTTCTCTTTTTCTTTCCCCGGCATTACTTGCGTTTGCTTCCTTAAGAAAAATCTTCCCCAATAACGGCAATAGATACGCAAAAGTTTTACCTGTTCCTGTGGCCGAGGAAAAAAAGACGTTCTCGCCTGCGGAAAGAAGCGTAATTACTTTTTGCTGAATATCTGTAGGTTTTGTTATACTGCGTTCTTCCAAACGTTTTATAAAATGCGGTTCTGTTCCAAGCTGTTCAAAATTATTTTGCATAAATTACCGTTTGCGGTGCGCTTCATAAACTTCAAGCATGCTGTTTATAAAATTTTCGACAGAATACTTTCTGGATATTTCTTCTGATTTTTTCCCCATTTTAATCATTGTATCTTTATCGTCAAGAATTTCAATTATTTTTTCCCACATTAGTTTATCATTTTCAAGCGCCCAGCCGTTTTCTCCGTTAATTACCATTCCGGAAATGCTTGTATCCGCGGCAGCGACAACGGGAAGTCCCGATGCCATTGCTTCTATAAATGTAATGGGGTGAACCTCGCTGTGTGATGCGCTAATAAATATATCTGCCGCCGTGTAAACAAGCTGAATTTCATCCGGCCAGCGCAGATAACCCGTAAATATTACAGAATCGCCGAATTTTAGCTCATAACAGCGTTCCTGCAGAGCTTTTTTGTCCGGTCCGTCCCCAACAAGCATCAGTTTTGTCTTTTTACGCCGCGAATGAATATTAATAAAATTATCAAGCAGAGTAACGACGTTTTTCTCGGTTCCAAGCCGTCCTACAAAAACCAGCAATTCATCATCGTCCGCGACATTGTACTTTCTCCGGAATTGGATAGCATCATTTTTTATAACTTCTGAATGTTCATAGAAAAGCGAAAGGTCTATACCATTGGGAGCAACCTTTACAGGAACGGCTATTTTTTCATTTTCCAAATAATTTTTTATTTTAATTGACGGAGCAATTATGCATTTTTGGCTTCGTAAAATTCTGCATAGATACTGTCCCATATTTTTCTTTAAGTACAGATCAATTGGAAAAGGAGCGTAGTCTATGTAATCTTTGTAAAAAGTGTGCATTGTGTGAACAGAAGGAATTTTTAATTTTCTGCTTACGATGCGCGAAGCAAGATACAAACTAAACTCGGTATGCGTGTGTATAATATCAATACCAAGTGAACGAACTTTTTTAATCATCTGTTCTGCGATAAAAACGCCGATTCGATGCTGAGGTTCGTTTGGAAACTGAAAAGAGCTTACGCGAAAAATATTTTCTTCATCTTTTGCATCGGGATGCTGGACTGTAAATAAATACACGTTATGTCCGCGTTTTTCAAGTTCTGTTTTAAGCGTTCTGATTACTGTAACTACCCCGTTTACCTGCGGAGTGTAGCAATCACTAAAAATTGCGACATTCATGCCTTATTCTACTATATTTATTACTTTGTGGCAATTAATATTTAATCAACCTTGCTTATAAGAAGTTTATCTATACGGTTACCGTCTTTATCCACTACTTTAAATTTATATCCCTGATACTCAAAGCTGTCACCGACGCGCGGAAGTTCGCCTGCCAAATGTAAAACCAGTCCGGCAAGGGTGTGAAAATCACTTTCTTCGCCAAGACCTGTAAGGCCGAGTTCTTTTGCTGCGTCATCAATATTCAATGAGCCGTCTGCAAGCCATGTTCCGTCTTCCTGGCGTAAAAACGCTTCTTCCCTTGCGACAGGCGCGGAAAGTTCGCCGACAATTTCTTCAACCAGATCGGTAATGGAAATAATACCGGCAAGCCCTCCGTATTCGTCCATTACAAATAAAAAGTTTGATTGACCTTGTTTAAAAGATTCAAACGCCTTAATTGCGGACATTGTCTCCGGAACAAACTGCGGTTTTTTCATAATTGCACGTAACCCCTGGGGAACAGTTTGCGCATAATCTAAAATTATATCCTCGGAAAAAACCGCGCCGACAATTTCATCAGGGCTTGCGTTCCCGACAGGAAAGCACCGCTGATGCCTGAACTCAATTGCTTTTTCGCGAATTTCTTCGTACGGCGCATTAATGTCCAGCCATTGAATTTCCGAGCGGTGCGTCATGAACGCGCCGACAGGACGATCGCCAAGATAGAAAACGCCTTCTACCATATGGCGTTCCTTGCTCTCTACAATGCCGGATTTTTCTCCTTCCATGAGAGTATTTCTAAGTTCATCCTGAAGCTCTTCTTCCGTTATGTTTGCATCATCAATTTCCGGGCGTATTTTTTTATTAAAGAACGAAGCGAACTTAAGCGCGGGAAGCGTAAAAGGCATCATAAAAACAGAAAAGAATTTCATTACAGGCAAAAGTGAAGCGGCTGTTTTTTCCGGTTTAACATGAGAAAGAAGTCTTGGCAAAGAGTCGCCAAGCAATGTGATAATTATTCCAAAAATTAACGAAGCAGCTATAATAAAAATTGTAAAATTGGGATATGGATTTTGAAAATTCCGCATTAAGCCGTAACAGAAAATTCCGCCGAATATTACCGCAGCTACCTTTAATAAATTGCTCCATAATCTGCAGGAAAGGGAAATATTTTGCGGGTTTTCAAGGATTTTTAAAACGGCTTTGAATTGTCCATCACTTTCTTTTTCCAGACGCGTTTTTCTGCAGCATATAAGCGCAGAATCAAAAAGAGTAAACACACCGCTTGCGATAATGAAAGCCAGGATAATCAGAATAGAAATATACATGTCCATTTATGTATCAATCTCCGTTCGTTTTAAAGGTCTTACAATTGTAAGAACATTAGGAGCAGTTTGCGCCATTTTTATTTTTCCGTCAACAGAAAATTCTCCAAAAATCTGAACAATCGGGAAACGCGGGTTTTCCGGGTTTACATCGACTACCTGTCCCTTCTTTCCGTTCGACAGCAGTACATATAGACCGATGGGGTATATTGACAGCGATAAAACCAGAGCTTTTACAACTGTATCATCGTACATTTTTCCTTCATTTTTTAATAATTCAAGCATTCCTGTATAACCGTCTTTTGCTTCCTTATGAGGCCGTTTGGAACTCAGCGCTTCATACGAACAGGCAACTGCGATAATTTTTGAAAACAAACTGATTTTTTCGCCTGCGAGCCGCCGCGGATAACCTGAGCCGTTTTCGCGTTCATGATGTTCAAGAGCGCAAAGGCAAACAGGAAGCGGGAAGTCGAACCCTTTTAACATGCTGTAACCAAGCACAGGATGGGTCATAATCGCTTTTTGCTCCTGTGCGCTAAGGGGGCGCTGCGCAAGGTATATTTGCGACGGCAGTTTTAACATGCCGGCTTCGTGCATCAGAGCGCCTATTCCAAGTTCGATTAGGCGGTAATTTGGGAGCTTTAAATATGTTCCGATTATAATTGCAATAATGGTAGAGCGCACCGAATGGGTTGCAAGGTAATTTTTTTCAGGCGCAGGTTCAAGATTTCTAATTACTCTCATAATAAAGCGGCGATCTTCCTTTATGTAGTCCACCAAATCTCTAATCTTTTCGGTAATGGTCTTATGTTCAAGCTCGTTTGAAACAGCCGCTTTTATAAACATATTCTCTACAAAGAAAACAAAATTTTTGTACAATTCTTCGGCTTTTTCGAGTTTGTCGCCGTCAGACTGATGAGAAAACCCCATCGCTCCCGTTCCCTCTGAAGCGTTGTATGCCGCTGATTCGGCTGTTGCCGCATATTCCTTACTTGGCTCTCCTTCGCTGAAAATTTCCTTAAAACTCCATTTATCCATAATGTTTTTTAATTCATCAGTAAACGGCATTTCCGGCGCAGTGAGGACATAGACATGATCAAGATAAGTATTTTTTGTGAAATAGCTGTTAGGCTGAACGTCTGTTAAATTAAAACTATTCATTCATTCTCCGTACGTGATACCTCACGTAATTGACGTAAAATAATCTTTCCTCTATTATTATACCATAATAGGAGCAGATATATTGAAGTTTAAATACCTGATAATCGCTTTTAGCATTGTAATAGTTGTTGTCGTCTTAATCACCTCCCTCGCGCCTGCCATTTTTTCCATGTCCGGAGCTAGTGCGCATTTTATGGCAAATTTCCAGTATATAACCTTGCCGCTCCTTTCCTTCATGGTTCTACTCCTAATCTTCATGAGTATATTCTTCTTTTTAAATTATCGGCTTCTTTCGCTGTTAGAACGAGAAGATTGGCCTGCTTTAGCGTATTATTTAGAGCAAAAAATCTTTGTTAAAAACAGATATAAAAACCGGAATGTGCGTCTTTTGGCAAGCTCATACCTTGTGATTTCCGATTATCAGTCAGTGTTAAAACTGGAGGGCAAAGCTGCTCTTGCCAAACCTGCCGTTGTCGTAAAAAACGTGCTGGTTTTCGGCGCTGCCAGAATATTAAGCGGCAATCACACTGAAGCCGCAGATTTTTTTAGAAACCATATTGAAAAAACCAAAGGAAAGGAAAACCAATGGGTAAGGTGGTTTCATGGATTTTCATATCTTCTGGCAGGTAATTTTACCTCCACAGAACCGATATTTTTATCGTTAACTGTTTCGTCCAACGATGCCCTCATAACCGGTTTATCAGCGTATTTTTTAAATACCTCTTTGGCAAAATATTCGCTGGACTCCCAGAAATGCATAAAAAGTTCGGAAACTGCCCGGGAACGGGTAATTCGGGTTATCAGGAACTCTGATCACTGGAAGAAAGAATCTGAGCGAATGGGTACCGAAATCCATATCGCCATTATCAGAAAATATATAGATGCCGCCGGTAAATGGATTTTTGGTGACAATCATCATGAAGGAAATGAGGCATGAGAAAAATCGAAAAATCGGCAAAACTCGACAACGTGTGTTATGAAATAAGAGGTCCCGTTCTTAAAGAAGCAAAACGCCTGGAAGAAGAGGGTTACAAGGTAATCAAACTCAATATAGGAAGCCCGGCGTCTTTTGGCCTTAACGCGCCCGACGAAATTGTTCATGACATGGTATTAAACATATCAAACGCTCAGCCCTACGGCGATTCGCGCGGTCTTTTTGCCGCACGAAAAGCAGTTATGCACGATTTCCAGTCCAAAGGAGTAATGGATGTAGGAATCGATGATATATTCATCGGAAACGGAGTCAGCGAGTTAATTTCGATGTCGATGCAGGCGCTTTTGGATTCCGGAGACGAAATATTGATACCCATGCCTGATTATCCGTTATGGACAGCCGCGTCTACGCTTGCGGGAGGCAAGGCGGTTCATTATCTTTGCGATGAGGCGTCAGACTGGAACCCTGATTTAAACGATATACGCTCTAAAATTACTCCTAAAACAAAAGCCATCGTTGTGATCAATCCAAACAACCCGACAGGCGCGGTTTACGATCGCGCAATTTTGGAAGGCATCGCCGAAATCGCAAGGGAAAACGAATTAATCATTTATTCCGATGAAATATACAGCCGTATCACTTATGATGACGCTGTGCATATACCAATGTCCAAAATTGCGCCTGATGTTTTAACAATCAGTTTTGACGGTCTTAGTAAAGCATGGCGCGCTGCAGGGTTTCGCGCAGGCTGGATGGTACTTTCGGGCAATAAAAAAATCGCAAGCGATTATGTCGAAGGGCTCGACATGCTTGCCAATATGCGCCTTTGCCCCAATATGGTTTCCCAAATGGGCATTCAAACAGCTCTTGGCGGCTATCAAAGTATAAAAGATTTGATCCTCCCCGGCGGACGTCTGCGCGAGCAGAGGGATGCTGTACACAGTCTCGTTAATCAAATCCCGGGTCTTTCTGCGGTAAAACCCAAGGGCGCGTTGTATCTTTTCCCAAAAATTGACTGTAAGCGTTTTAATATTACAGACGACGTAAAATTCATGCTTGACCTCGTGCGCGACCAGCGTCTGCTTCTTGTTCACGGCACCGGCTTTAACTGGAAAGAACCTGACCATTTCCGCATCGTTTTCCTTCCGGACAAGGATACTCTGACAGACGCAATGCGCAAATTAGGTAAATTTTTAGAAACTTATAAACAAATTCAGGCATAAAAAAAGACGATGTGCCTGGACGTCAGGGCTCTCACCCTATGCACACCGTCTGTAATATGAGAGGATTTCCCTCCCGGTAATAAATTATCGGCTCCTTCGCCATAGGACTTTAGAGGAAAAAAGACGAAGCAGCTTAGGTAGCAGGTATAGTAGCAGCTACATTAACAACTATGGAAGCAGGTATGGTAGCAGGTATAGTAGCAACTATGGTAGCAGGTATAGTAGCAACTACATTAACAGCTACCTAAGCTGCTACCTTTTTTCGTTGACAATTCAGCTTAAAAATGTTACAATGCAAGCATAAAATAACCCTATGGGAGGCCAGCGTATGGCAAAAGTTGAGCTAAAAAGCATTTCTAAGGTGTATGACGGCGGTGTCAAAGCAGTTGATAACGCCAACATCACAGTCGAGGACAAAGAATTTGTCGTTTTAGTAGGACCTTCGGGCTGCGGTAAATCTACCACACTCAGAATGGTCGCGGGTCTTGAGGACATCACCGAAGGTGAACTCCTCATTGACGGTGAAAAAATGAACGATGTTCCGCCGAAAGACAGGAATATCGCCATGGTATTCCAGAATTACGCCCTTTATCCGCACATGTCAGTTTATGAAAACATGGCATTCGGACTTCGCATTAAAAAAGTACCAAAAGCCGAAATCGACAAGCGCGTTAACGAAGCTGCGCGTATTCTAGATATCGAAAAGTTCCTTGATCGCAAGCCCAAGGCGCTCTCCGGCGGTCAGAGACAGCGTGTTGCGGTAGGACGCGCTATTGTTCGTAACCCAAAGGTCTTCCTTTTTGACGAACCGCTCTCCAACCTTGACGCAAAATTACGCGTACAGATGCGCGCGGAGCTTTCAGACCTCCACCTTCGCCTGAACGCAACAATGATTTATGTAACCCACGACCAGGTTGAAGCCATGACAATGGCGAACAAAATCGTCGTTATGAAAGACGGCAAAGTTCAGCAGATTGGCGCGCCTCTCTTCCTTTACAACTGGCCTGTGAACAAGTTCGTTGCGGGCTTTATCGGCTCACCTCCCATGAACTTCCTCAATGTAAAGGTGCGCGAAGACGGCAGTTCGATCATGCTGGACGAAGGTTCATTCAAGATTAAGGCTGATTCTTCACATATTGAATTCCTTAGACCGTACATCGGCAAAGAAGTATTCTTTGGAATTCGCCCGGAAGATTTGAATTATTCCGATAAAGACGCTTCCAACGCAATGACAGTTAAAGTTACTGTTGTTGAACCTTTGGGCGCGGACATCCACCTTTGGCTGACAACCGAGAAGCAGCCGTTAGTTGCACGTACGGAACCCAACCATGTGTTCAAAGTAGGTGATACTGCAGTATTTATTCCCAGAATGGAAAAAGCGCGTTACTTCGACAAAGAGACAGAACTTGCGATTATTCCTTCTCCGGATGCTTGATAGGCTTTTGCCGCAATAAAAAGGCATGGGTGAAAAACCCCGCAGGGAGCGATTGGTTTGGCGTTTGTCCAGCCAAAGGCTCCCGTTGTGGTTTTCACCCGCGCTTTTCTTTTTTTTGCGCGCTATTTATTTGCCTTGCGAAAATCTTCCGACAGGTTTTTATCCCCGATATTTCTGATTACTCCGCCGCCTTGGTTTCTGTACTTTCCGGGGCTTATGCCTGTGTAAGCTTTAAATATCTTGGAGAACCAGCTTTGATCTTCAAAACAACAGCAGGCGGCAATCTCGCTAAGCGACATTTCCGTTTCCAGTAAAAGCCGGCTTGCCTTTTCTACCCTTAAGCGGTTGAGGTACTTTGACAGGTTTTCACCCATCTCCTCTTTAAAGATGGTGCTAAAATACGGCGGAGAAAGACCGGCCACAGCGGATATTTCTCTTAAGCTGATTTTTCGCGTGAAGTTTTCCATAATAAAATTTTCCGCTTTTCGAAGAGCTGCCGCATGAGGTATTCCCCTAAAGGAAGAAATTGTTCCTGACACCCTGTCTACAATGTTATGTAAAATGTCAGTAAGCTCTTCTTGTGTTTTTGCTTCCTGAACTAACCTGAGGTTTTGGCTGTTTATTTCCATGGAAATGTTTCCGCTTTGAACGGGACTGATTTCTACCCTGGAAATAAGAACAACCAGCTCAATTACCCGCAATTGCACATACTTAAATTGTCCGGGATTGGTAAAAAACAATATCGCCAAGAGTTCATTTAATGTATTTTTTGCGTCTGCTGTTTCTCCTTTTCTAAGAGAGCTAAGCAGTGTTTTTTCCTTTTCCAGCGGATAACCGAGTTTCTCGGCGCTTGCAGATGATTGCTTCAATTCTTCGATAATTTTAGAAATTGTCTCCTGTTGCTGGGCTCTTCGCTTAATTGTCTCATGATATTCTTCGCTCCCGGAACTAAGAGATTCCGCGCATAGCTGCATCATTTCTGCCAGAGATTGGGCTTTTTCCCCATCAGCCTCAGGAAGAGAATTGACGCGCTCCTTAAATTCTTCATTTGGTATTTCACTATTGCACATAACAAAAGTATCATTGGCATTTAAAAGAATGTCAATAGGTTTTTTATTTTCTGTTAAAAAACCTGATCCTCTGATTGCACCCGAAAAAGCCCCTTCGGTATAAATGGGACTTGTCCAGAAAAGCAGCCCCATTTGGCAATTGTAGATATGAAAGCCGCCTTTTTTGCTTGCCTCTTTTATTGCGTTTATATGGATTTCATTACAGGGGTTTTTTTTGCAATATTGGCAAATTTTTGATTCAGGGCAGCAATCTGCGCCCATGCGGCCGATTTGCTGAGGTTTATAGGAGCTGTCATAAAGGCAGATGCAACTGCCTGTAGCCTGCTTGTAATCAAACATGATTCTTGTGGCTTTTTCGATCAATTTTTCCCGATTACTAAATAACTGTTCAGCCATAATCACTTTATTCTCCCTTAGTAAAATATCCACTACGGATTATCTCCGCCTGCGTGAATACCAATCTCCCGGTACTTTCCGGGGGTAAAACCCGTATTACCCTTAAATATTTTTGAGAACCAGCTTTGATCCTCAAAACCGCACGCAAAGGCAATCTCGTTTATTGGTAAATTTGTAGTTACCAACATCGCAGCAGCCTTTTCGACACGCAGCCGGTTAAGGTAATTTGACAGATTTTCACCCATCTCATCCTTAAAAACAGTGCTGAAATACGGCGCAGAAAGTCCGGATGCATCGGCAATTTCTTTCAGGCTGATCTTTCTGGTATAATTTGTCCAAATATACCGTTGTGCTTTTCTAAGCGCTGAAAAATGCCGCACTCCATGGAATGAAAAAATCATCCTGGACATTTGCTCAGTGATTGCGCAAAGGATTTCTTTTATCTCGTTAAAATCCCTGCTTTCTTCAATCCTTGTTAAGCACCTGTTGGTTGCTTCAAGGGCGGTGTTATCCATTATGTCTTTTGGATCCGCAACCGCTCTTGATAACAACACAGCCAGTTCCATCGCTTTCAGGCGAAAAGCCGCCATAATATGATCAGCCTGAAAATTGCCCTTTACTTCAAGATAAATAATTTTTAACAGCTTGACCAGAATTTTCTGTCCTTCCGTGTTATCTCCGCGGCGTAAACACGCTAAAAGTATTCTTTCCATATCGAGCGGACAGGTATATATTTCTCTTTTAACCTGATTTATGTTACTTTCTTCATCTTTAAATTCATCTTCAGTTTTTGCATTATGCTTTGAAGGAGAAGGAAGGGAAACGGCATTTTTTTGTACAAAACTCATTGTAGATATTTTATTTGAACATAAAAGTAACAGATGGGCAAGCGTCGCAATCTTTTCTGTCAGCGTATTTTCCCTGTTATCATTTTTTTTGTGTATTCCTCCTGCAAGCAGCGCTCCTGCAACACGCTCGCCGGAATAAAAAGGACTTGTCCAGTAAACATAATCATTATAACAAAGATATATGTAAGATCCTCCGTTTTCTCTCGCTTTATTTACCGCTTCCATATGCAATTTTAAACAATGCGGTTCCTTGCATCGATTACAACAAAAATTTATACTGCCCGGAGCCGATAATTTTGCCTGTGCCGGTAAGGTTTCCCAATCCGAGCCCAAAACATAAGCTGCGCAATTTGAAGCTTTTTCATAATGCTTGGCTAATTTTTCAGCTTTTAACATTAGAGGTTCCAATTCTCTGCGCTGAATAATGTTCAATATTGACATTGTTGTCTCCTTGCAATGGCTAGTACTTTTAATGTAAGTAAGGCAGACCGAACAGAATACACCCAATTTGAAGAAATATTTATAACAAAAAGCGCCTGAATTCAGCGATTTAGCTGTACAAAAATAGCCCTTTTAGCTGAAAAAAGGCAGCAGCTTAGGTAGTTTTGGGTTTTTGGTCTTGGTCTTTGGTAGCTGCTTATGTAGCTGCTTAGATAGCTGTTAATGTAGTTGCTTAGGTAGCTGCTACCATACCTGCTACCAAAGCTGCTATAATTACGTATGAAAGTACCGGATAACATGATCCTCTCCGCATCAGGCTGGCGCGGCGTTTTTGCCGAAGACGGCGATGAAGAAAGCAAAACCGGTAAAATATTACAAGAGCATAAAATTTTTGCAGGCGCTGCGGCAAAAGTTTTTGCAGAATACCTTGGCGATAAGCCGCTTATCCTTCTTGGCACAGACACGCGTCCTACAGGCAGGGCAATAATAGAAACGATGATTCCTGTTTTAATTGATTGCGGCTGCGATGTTCAGTATGCAGGAATTGTTGCAGCGCCGGAAATTATGGCATGGGCAAGATCAAAAACAGGAAACACGGGTTTTATTTATATTTCTGCGAGTCACAATCCGATTGGTCACAACGGATTAAAATTCGGTCTTACAGACGGCGGCGTTTTATCAGCCGGCGAATCATCGGCGCTGATTAATAATTTTAACATATCTATAAAGAACAATGATTTCATTTCAAAAATTGAATCTATAATTTTTACCACTAACCACACGAACTTGCTGTCCGAGACCGAAGCGCAGGTTCGTACTGGTTCGTGTAAGAACCGCAGGTTCTGTTCGTGGTCAGAAAAAACAGATGAATTTAAATTAAAAGCATATAAAGCCTACTATAATTTTTGCAGCGAAGTTGTTTGGGGTGATCATAATGGTGACGTTCTTGCCGCCGCTTTTAAAGAAAACCTTTTAAAAACGCCGCTTGGAATAGTTTGCGATTTTAACGGAAGCGCGCGGACAGTAAGTATCGATAAAGAATTTTTTACAGCGCTTGGCTTTAAATTAGAATGTATTAACGAAGAGCCCGGGCAGATTGCACACCGCATTGTACCGGAGGGCGAATCGCTGGAACCCTGCGAAAGATTACTCGAACAGGCGCATGAGCGCGATCCGTCTTTTTTGCTTGGTTTTGTTCCCGACTGCGACGGCGATCGCGGAAACCTCGTTATATGGGACGATACGTTAAATCGCGCTCGCGCTGAAGCGTGCGCTTCTAAACCTCTCGGCTGCGCTCGAGCTTTAGAGGCGCAGGAAGTATTCGCGCTTGCGTGCATTGCGGAATTTTCGCATCTCGTTTGGACAGGTGAGTTGTCTTATGGCGAGGACGGCAAGGCGCTCACTAAAGCAGCGATTGCAATAAACGATCCGACATCAATGCGCGTGGACAAAATTGCGGAAGCTTTTGACATTTGCGTTTTTCGCGCGGAAGTGGGCGAAGCGAATGTTGTTACACTTGCGCGTAACTTGCGTGAAGAAGGCTGTCTTGTGCGCATTTTGGGCGAAGGTTCCGCCGGAGGAAACATTACGCATCCTTCCGCTGTGCGCGATCCGATTAACACAGTTCTTGCAATAGCCAAATTGCTTTCGGTTCGCACAGTCGATGGAAAACCGGGTCTATTTGAAATTTGGTGCAAACATTCGAATCAGATGGACAAATACAGGGAAGATTTTTCGTTAGCCGATATCATCGCGAGCCTTCCGCCGTTTGTTACAACACCCGCATACAGCAAAGACGCAATTCTTAGTATTAAAACGCAGGATCATATTATACTTAAAGACCGTTACAGGGAAGTATTTTTGCGGGAATGGGAAGAGCGCAGGGAAGAGATAAAAACGCGTTTTGGCATAACGGCATGGGAAGCCATTGCATATAACGGCACGGCAGAAAAGCGCAATCTTGTTTCGTTTGGCGAGGCAGGCAGGGGAGGGCTAAAAATCCTTTTCTTTGATCAAGATGCCGGGGAGACTGCCTGCATCTGGATGCGCGGTTCCGCCACAGAGCCGGTCTTTCGCATAATGGCCGATGTATCCGGCAGAGATTCAAGCGCCGAAAGGTGGTTGCTAGATTGGCAAAGAAAGATGATAATGGAAGCAGATGCGAAATAAGGAGTAAAAAATGGGAGTTAGAGGTGAAGTTTTTTCAAGTACGGTAAGTTTGCCAAACAGGACATATTTTTTTAATGTTAAGGAGAACCGCGTTGGCGACCTCTACCTCAACATCGTAGAAAGTAAAAACCGCGACAATGGCGGCTTTGATCGTCAATCGTTGATTTTATTCGCGGAGGATCTTCAGGAATTTTTAAAAGGTTTCGATGAATCACTCAAAGTAATGGAAAAAGCCATGCGCGATAAAAAGCACACAGGTTCGGCAAAACGTGAAGCAAAAAGCGAACGCGGCGAACGAGATGATCGCCGCGACGATAAACCGGCGCGCGAACGCTACGATAATAATCGTGGTGAACGCAGCAACCGCGAAGGGAAGCCGCCGCGTGAAAGAGGCAATCGTGATAGCGAACGAAGTTCTCGCAGCGATTACAATCGCAGTGAACGAAGTAGCCGCGGTGAAAATAGCCGCAGCGGTTACAATCGCAGCGAACGCGGCAGCCGCGAGGGAAAACCGGCACGCGAACGCAGCAGCCGTGACAGCGGACGAAGTGAACGTAGTGGCACAGGACGCGGCGAACGCAGTGGTCGTGAAAGAAGCGAAAGAGGCAGCCGTGGCAATGAACGCAGTAATCGCGGCGGCGACAGAAACAGTGAACGCGGCGGACGCGGAGAAAGAAGCGGCGGCGAAAAAGGGTTTAAAAGTAAAAAGAAGGTAGTTGTGAAGAAGAGGGATTAAGGTCTTTCTTGTTAATTGATGAATAATGTTCTATATTAATATCCAGGAGTTATCGTGTCCGACGCATTAAGAGTTGATGATATTGACCTAAATGGCCGCTATACCTATGCGGATTATTTAACGTGGGAATGTCCCGAAAGATACGAGCTTTACAATGGAGAAGCCTTCATGATGTCCTCTCCGACTGTAATTCATCAGGGGATTGTTAGGGACTTGTTGATAGAATTTGGCACGTGGCTGAAGGGTAAAACATGTCAGGTTTTTGCTGCTCCTTTGGATGTCCGTTTGTTTCCAAAGGATGATAATTCAGATAATACTGTAGTACAGCCCGATTTATTGGTGATTTGTAATAATAAAAAAATATCTAAACGTTCAATTAACGGAGCGCCGGAATTAGCTATTGAAGTAGTGTCTCCTTCTAATACTCCCAGTGAATTATTAAGGAAATTTAATTATTATCTTGACTCTGGAGTAAAAGAATTTTGGGTTGTATATCCTACAGAAAAAAAAGTACAAGTGCATATTTTAGAAAATGGCAGATATATAACTTCAATTTACAGCGATAACGATCGCATCCCTGTTTCTGTCTTGCCCGGACTCGAAATCGCTCTTGGTGATTTATGGGAAAAAACCGAAGGTGAGTAATTAAATTTACCACACTGCGCTACGATTCGTTTAGGTGTTTTTTAATAAGCTCATCTATTTCTTTAATAAGCCGCTGCTTTGCTGTAATTAAATCCGAGACCATTGTGTTGATAGGCGCCGCTTCTAGCGGATGTTCAAAAAATAACTGATATGGAGCTACTCCCAGAGTATTTGAAATATTTTGAATTACCTCCGGGGATGGAAAATTTTTGCCATTTTCTACAGCATTAAGGTAATTTGGTGATATATTTATCATTTCGGATAATTTTAGCTGACTTAATCCCCTTTTTTTTCGCAAAAATCGAAGATTTTCTATAAATATCCTTTGAAAATGAGTCATATAATAGCTTAACCTTATAATTCATTAATTATAAACTCTGCAAAACAATTAAAAATAACTGTATATCAGTTGACACAATATATTAAATATGTAAGTATTACAGTTATATTCCATGTTATGGATAGATTTTATTTTAGGATTTTTAGGAGAAAACGATGAAAAGAGAGAAGATTATGTTAGGAATACTGGCAATTACGCTGGTGTTCGCAATGGCGTTTGTCAGTTGTGACGACAGCCCAAATGTGGATCCATCCCTTAATGGGACATGGATCTCTAGTCCAGGATATGGATACACATTTAATAATGCTAATTGGGAAGCACTTGTTGGTGGTTCACCAGGAGTGAAAGGAACTTATACCACCAGCGATGATCAAATAACTATGACAGTGACTCATCATTATCTTTATCTTGATCAAGGAGCAGGATGGTTTTCAAGAAATGATATGATAGCAGCTGGTACGCCTGAATCGCAGATTGATCAACTGTTTTTTTCATTTATTTACACTTATGCAATTAGCGGCGATACCCTTACCATGACTTCTAGCAATGGGGTAAGTACTTATACAAGAAATTAAACCAATTAATCCGCCGTGCTTTTATGGTACGGCGTATTGTTCGTAAGGTTTTGTGGTAAAAATTTTTCTGTCTTTTTTTCACATGGATGTCTTGCTTATATACCCGTGATGTCTCACGTAAAAAACTAACTTGTTTTATATTTTTAAAGATGATATAATAATAACATGAGGTTATTATCTGTAAATATTGTATTATCTACGGCAAAACGATTAAAAAAGGAAGGTTGGAATTTTGATTGGGATAAATCATTTGGTGCAATTTCGCAGAAAATAGCGTATTTAGAGAATGATGAAATTCAAGGTTTAGTTGAATTTGAGGAAGTACCAAGTTCATTGTATAATATTATTTACCGTATTGAATTATCTCCTGGCAATATTGGTAAAAACAAAAAAATCGACAATATAGCTGGTACACTCTTTGCTTATGTTGCAAAAGATTCACTTGATGCTGGGTTTGAAGGTTTTGTGGTTTTTGACAGTAAAACTATTTTAATTAAACATTATGTAGATAACTATGGAGCACAGGTTCTATTTGGGAATCGTTTATTTTTTGATACAAAAGCAAGCAAGGCATTGATTAATAAATATTTAAAAGGAGAAGACAATGGCTAAGAATTTAATAATTATAAACACTAATCCAGATATATTGAAATATGACAATAGAAAAGCCATAGAGCTTGCTCAAACGCTGGGCAGACCTCTGACATCCAGCGAATATGAAACATTAAAAATTAAAAAATTAGTTAATCAAGAAAGACTTGATTTAAAGCGAAAAAAAATCGAGACTGTATAATCACTTCACTTTAAAACTCATTCGTTGAATGGGACTTGGCCCGTATTTTAAAACCGCTTCGCGGTGCGCTGCAGTGGGGTAGCCCTTGTGCTTTTCGTAGCCGTACTGCGGATATTGTTTTCCCATTTCGTCCATGTATGCGTCGCGTTCTGTTTTTGCAAGGATGGAAGCCGCCATCACTTCGGGTACTTTTGCGTCCGCTTTAACCATGGCGGTGCAGGGTACGCTGATCTTCGGGCAAAAAGTGCCGTCTACGATTACGTCTATATTTTCACCTAACGGAAGTGAACGGGCGGCGGCGGCTTTTTTCATCATTTCGTCGTATGCGCGCTTCATCGCAAGAAGGCTTGCCTGTAATATGTTGATGTCGTCTATCTCTGTGTGGGTTGCCCAGCCTACGCCCCATGCAAGCGCGTCAGTGCAGATAAGCCGCTGCGCTTCGTCTCTTTTTGCGGAGGTGAGTTTTTTTGAATCGTTTAAAATATATACCGGAAACTTTTTTCCCAAAATGACAGCGGCTGCGCATACAGGACCTGCAAGCGGACCTCTTCCGGCTTCGTCAATTCCGCAAATCAGGTTAACGTTTCTGTCTCTTTCGATTCGTGTTAATGTCATTTATTATCCGTCATTATTTGAAGCGCGTCTTTTAAACTGTCATCCCTGCTGTAATAATGCGTTTTTATTTCTTCTTCTGTAAGCCCCATTAGTTCATGGCTCATGTAATGTATCCATGTGCTTTCATCATGAATCGAAGCTTCGTGTTTTCTGCACCAGTAATCAGGCTGATAGGGAAGCTGTTCTTCCTTGTCCGGAAAAAATTTATAGTCATGAACCGCGATTTTTAAATCATCCCGCGGAATTCCTTTTTCGATAATTATTTGCGCAAGGTGATTTATCGTTCTTCCCGTATCAAAAATATCATCGACAAGCAAAACCTTATCTCCAACGCGAAGATGATCGGGCGAATAAGTCCAGCCGTCTACTTTAACTTTGCCCGATTTTGCGATGTCGTTATATGAACGCGCAACGACAGCCGCGTAATAAACAGGCCGCCTAACTTTGCACGGTAACGCTTCCTTATGAACAATTTTAAAATATTCGCTTATAATATTGCCAAGATACGCGCCGCCGCGAAGGGATACATAAATTACGTCCGGTATAAAACCTTCTGTATAAATCCGGTGAGCAAGTTTAATGGCATTGTCCCGGACTTTATCAAATTGAAGAAATTCTTTTTTCATATTAACCTACCGTTTTATAATTTTGGGCGAGCGGAAAAATCCAAAAAAACTTCCGCATAAACCGCCGATTATATGCGCAAACTGCGAAATATTATCTTCACTTAAACTGTTAAAAAGCTGAACGCCCATGTATAAAATTAAAACAAGAATAAATGTAAGGGGAATTTCTCCCCTGGAAAAATTTGTAAATGACGATAAAAGAATCATCATAAATACGATGCCTGACGCGCCAAGAAGAAAGCTTTCAAAAAAAAGAATGTTAAGAACTCCGGTTACAAATGCGGTAATCAGCATCATTATTAAAAGCGGTCTTGAACCGTAACTTTCTTCAAGCATCGGCCCTATAAGAAGTATCAGCGTAAAATTGGAAATTAAATGCGTCCAGTTTGCATGACCGCATACATGCGAAATAATCGTAACCCAATGGTTTATGCTTCCTGCACGAAAATGGTTTTTGCCGGGAACCATAAACCATGTTTCGATTAGGCCCGGAAAAATTGATTTTGACATTAATAAAATTGCCGCGCAAAAAAGTGTAAATGTTAAAACAGTCGGAGCGTTATATTTAATTCTCATAATGATAACTCAATCTCCACAGGGCAATGATCAGAACCTGTAACATCAGGTCTTATTATAGAAGATTTTACGTTTGGTAAAAAATCTTTATTAACGCAGTTATAATCGATTCTCCACCCGATGTTTTTTGCGCGCGCCTGACCCATGTACGACCACCATGTATAATGATTTTTTTCTTCGGGATGGAAATGACGGAATGTGTCGATATGACCCGCTTGCAGAAAAGAACTCATCCACGCGCGTTCTTCTGGAAGGTAACCGGGATTTTTTTCATTTTGTTTCGGACGCGCAAGATCGATTGGAGTATGCGCAACATTGTAATCGCCGCAGAGCAAAAAGTGCCTGCCCTTTTTTACAATTGATTTACAAAGTTTTAAAATTGCGTCATTAAACGCGAGTTTGTAATCAAGACGCTTTCCTTCGTCCTGAGAATTCGGAAAGTACGCTGTAATCAAGGTAAACGCTTTATATTCGGCGGCAAGGACGCGTCCTTCATCATCAAACTCATCCTTTCCCAAAAAGCGCACTTTCTCCGGTTTTGTTTTTGTGTAAATCGCAACGCCCGAATATCCTTTCTTTTTTGCGCTTGCCCAAAACGAAGTGTAGGAAGTTCCCGGCGGTTCAATAAACAGGGGAGCAAGCTGCCCGGGATTCGCCTTGGTTTCGTTAAGGCAGATAACATCAGGGTCTTCTTTTTTCAGCCAATCAAAAAAACCGCGTCCTTCAACTGCGCGTATTCCGTTTACATTCCATGTAATAATTCGCATGATGTATTATACACTATATTGCTTTTTTTTCTATCCATCTGTTGCTTAACCAGCGTTTTGTAAAAAGAATTCCGCGGGAAAGGAAATCCGCGCCCATGGCAAGATATACAGCCACAGGACCAAGGCCGATAACAAATGCAAGGAAAAACGCAAGGCATACTCTTACAAACCACATTGTGCAGCCTGCTACAATCATTACAAAACGCGCGTCTCCCGCGGCTTTTAACGCATTTGGAAGCACAAAAGACGGACACCAGAAAAGAGTCGATGTAATACAGTGGACTCTTAAAAATAATACGCACATTTGATGCGCTTCCTGTGATAAATTAAAAATGCCTATTATCTGATTCATAAAAATTAAGATATTAATATTTATAAAAAGATAAGTTAAATAAGAAAGAATCATGATTTTTTTTGTATATCGCTTTGCCGCAAGATAATCACCCGCGCCTATACATTGCCCGACAACAATTAAAAGACCCATGCCGTAACCGCTGCCGGGCATGAAAGCAAGCGAATTGATCGTAGCGCCGACTGCATTAGCTGCAATTGCGGCAGTGCCGAACGCTGTAAAAATTCTTGTAACAAGTATTTTCCCAATCTGGAACATGGACGCTTCAAGGCCGCTTGGGATGCCGATGTTTAAAATGCGCTTAATCATGCTTCCTTCAAGTTTAATTTTCATTAAACCGTTCAGGTTTATAAGCCTTGTTTTATCTTTTGTTAACAAATAAATTAAAAGAACAGAGATTACAATGCGTCCCATAAGGGTAGAAATTGCAGCTCCCGCGACGCCGAGTTTTAGTCCGTAAATTAAAAGAGCGTTACCTGCAATGTTTAAAATATTCAATAAAATGACAATTCGCATTGGAACCTTTGAGTTTCCCATGCACCTGAACATTGCGGCTGCGGCAGTATACAATGCAAGAAACGGATACGACAGAGCGATAAAAATAAAATAAATATCGGCAGCCTGCATTACGTCATCTGCAATGTTTCCGAATATTAATCTTAAAAGGAGGCGGCGCGTAATAAGGGTAAAAACCATCAGAACTAAAGAAATTATAATGCCGATATAAATAAGCTGCCTTGCTGAACTGCACGCGTTTTTTTCATCTTTGCGTCCAAGGTACTGGCTTGCGATAACAGAGCCGCCTGTTGCAATTGCGTTAAATGAGGTGATAATTAAAAAATTGATCGTTTCTACAAGCGAAATGCCGGAAACCGCATGTTCTCCCACAGAGCTTACCATTACCATATCGACAATTCCAATCATAACGACCAGAAGCTGCTCGATAATCAGCGGCCAAAACAGGGTAAAAAGCCTTTTATTATTCCAGTCCGCCGGCGTAAGCGTTACAGGCGTATCAAGAGGAGAACTTCGTATTGCAGGTTCATTGGCAGCTATTGTTTGTCTGGAGTCCAAAGAAAATCTCCCGTAGTTATGTTATGCCGTTTTAACTGCATATATTCCATTTCTACATGATTTATACTATTATTACAAGTATGGCAAACATGTTTGACTACTTATCATGGAGAGGCGATCTTGATTTTAAAGCCGCTCCGTTTAATTCTGTAGACAATATTATTTTATCGCAGCTTTCATATTTTACGCTTGATGGAATTGTTCCGTCTCCCGAAGATAAAGAAAGCGTAAGCATTGCTCTTGCGGTTAGATTGTTTAATGAAAAATCAAAAGAACCGGGCTTTAAATTAACATCGCAGTTTAAGGAAGACCCTGATTTAATAAGAGCTTTGGGCGCTTCCGTAAGGTTTGGAACCTGCGAACTTTTTGGATTTGTCAATCATGTTGATACGGCTCTCGAAGTTCAATTTTCCGCGTTCTGTATTTCAACAAATGACAATCATTGTTTTGTTGTTTTTCGCGGGACGGATTCTTCGCTTGTAGGCTGGAAGGAAGATTTTAACATGTGTTTTATGGACGTTATTCCTTCGCAGATTTTGGCTGTAGAGTATCTGGAAAAAATGGCGCCAATGATTAAAGGCAATTTGCGGATAGGAGGACATTCAAAGGGAGGGAATCTTGCCATTTATGCGTCTTCCCATTGCGGCAGGAAAATACAAAAACGTATTAAGACTGTTTACAGTAACGATGCGCCTGGTTTTTCCATGAATGAAATTCAAAAGCCCGGTTTTATTGCGATAAAAGAAAAAATAAAATCTTATGTGCCGCAGTCATCAATTATCGGAATGTTAATGGAGAATGGCTGGAAGAATAACGTCATTCAAAGCAACGGAACAGGTCTTATGCAGCATTGTCTTTATTTATGGGAAGTGTCACATAACGAGTTGTCGTATGCGGACAAAATTACGTCCGGCAGCAGGTTTATCAGCAAAATAATACATGATTGGCTGTATAGTCACGATAATTCGCAGCGTGAATACTTTATAGAGGCGCTTTATCATATTATTAATGCAGCGGATGTAAAATCGACAGCCGATTTTGAACACTCATGGTTTTCTGCCGCGGGGCGCGTATTAAAATCCCTAAACGGCGTAGACGAATCTACAAAAAAAATAATCAGGCAGACAATAATGGAACTTTTCCGCGCCGCGGGAAAAAATTTCGATACGTTTCTACATTAGCGGCGCAAAAACGCGAAGCACATCCTGAATAACGCGCTGAACTGCATTACGCGAACATTCTTTAAGCGTAATGAGCTGCGATGCGGGCAGGGTGCCTAGAAAATCTTCCTTAACAGAGGCTATGGTCTTGCTTGAATAAATCAGAACGCCGCATTCAAAGTGAAGATACAAACTGCGAAAATCAAGATTTGTTGTGCCGACTGTCGCAATTTTATCGTCCGAGACAAAAGTTTTTCCGTGATTGAAACCTGACGTGTATTCGTATACCTTTACGCCAGCCTGAATGAGACGCCGGTAATATGAACGCGAGGTAATCGCGACAATCCATTTGTCCCAGCGATGGGGCGTAATTATTCTAACGTCTACGCCGCTTTTTGCGGCAAGCGTCAATGCGGAAAGAAGATTGTCGTCGCAGACAAGGTACGGCGTATTTATATAAACGTATTTTTTTGCCTGATTTATAATTTGAATATAGACGTGTTCTCCTACATTTTCCTTGTCAATTGGAGTATCTCCGTATGGCTGCACATACCCCCAATCTTCATAACCTTCCGCAACTCCTTCCGCTGTGTAATCAATTATGCTTTCTCTTCGCGGGAAAAATTGCACATAATTATCTTTCTTTTTAAAACCAAGATTCCACATTTGTAAAAAGATCAGCGTTAACGACCATGCCGCGTCTCCTTCAATCATTATGGCGGAATCTTTCCAGTGGCCGAATCGCTCTACCGCGTTAATATATTCATCGCCTATATTAAGGCCGCCTGTGAACGCAACCTTGCCGTCTATCGAAATTATTTTTCTGTGGTCGCGGTTATTCTGCAGCGACGAAACAATCGGTCTGAATTTATTAAAGACAAAAGTTTTTATGCCTTTTTCTTTAAGCGTTTTTTGAAAACGCGGCGGAAGAGTAAAAAAACAGCCCATGTCATCATACATTATGCGAACATCAAGACCGGCTGCGGCTTTTCTTTCAAGTATCGTTAATATGGAACTGAGCATGAGCCCTTCTTTTAAGATGAAAAACTCCAAAAAAATATAATTTTGCGCTTTTTCAAGTTCTTCAAGCACTCTGTAGTAATATGATTCGCCTGAAGGAAAATATTCCTGCCTTGTATTGCCGTAAACAGGAAAACCTGCATACTCCTGCAAATAATGCGCGTGCGTTCTGTAATCAGGGTAAGTCTGGACAAGTTCTTCGAGCCTGTTTCCGGGAAGATAAAAAGCTTCGCGGCTGTCATGTATATTTTGAAAAAGAGATCTTCTTAATCTTTTGGGATTTGACCAAATATTCAGCATAATATAAAGAATTCCGCCAAAAAGAGGAAAAAGTAAAATAAGGAAAATCCATGTCAGTTTATATCCTGCTTTTTCATGTTTATTAATTATAAAAATGCTTACAATAACACTAAGAACTATAAGAATCCAATAGGAATATTCCAGATATATTCCGGTTCCGGCTATTAAAAAGAAGAAAATAGCTATCTGGGCAAGAATTGACAGGATTACAAAAATCCTTCTTCCAAATACTACTTTTAACCTGTTCTGCATTTTCCTCTTACCCATTTACTTCCAATATAAAGTTTTTTTCTCGTGATCTCAAGAAAAATCCGTGAAATGTAAAAAATGAATAACATGTCAAACTGGCCATGCGCCTGCTCCCTGACGCAGCACTTTAATTTCGTCTGTGCTCATATCAAGAATGGTAGAAAATATCCTCTCCCTTTCTTCTCCGCCGTCCAGAATTAAATCAAGACCCTCAATATCTTCAAGTTCCCAGCCGCTTTCAAAAAGTTCGTCTTCAGGGATCGGCGGAAGCTCAGTGTTCGTATCTTCGCTGCCCGATGATTCCATGCTGCCGTCTTCTGCATGTATGCGGGTCATGTTTCTTTTTGCCGTGATGGAATAAAGCGGATGATTCAATGTTTCGATTAATCGTATTGGAACGGGATAATCGGGGATACGGACGCCTAGTTCCTTGCGGCGGATATCCAGGAATTTTTCGGTGCCGCTAAGGGTTCTTAAAATAAAAACATAAGGCCCGGGCGAAAGCGATTTTATCAGTCTAAAACGCGAATTATCAACGCTGCAAACTTCGCCGAACTGCGAAATGCTCGAACAAAGAAGGGTAAAATACCTCTCGTCCCTTTCGCCGGAGAGCTTTCTAAGTTTTTTTATTGCTGCGGACGATTTAATGGAGCAGACAATGCTCCAGCTTGTATCAGTGGGGAGGGCAACAAGCGCGCCGTTTTCCAGCATCCGCGATGCCTTACCAAGCACTCTGTCGTCAATATTGGACGGGATAATATATTCAAGCATAAAAAATCACGGCACCCACAGTAGTTTATCAGGCGCGGATTCTTTTAAAAAAATATTTTCATAGCGGCCTGAATGTTTTAGATTTGTTTTTTCCGGAAAATAGGTCTGCATAAAAAACCAGACAACATCAGACATAATATTTGCTGAATCGGTCGGCGCATATCGGTACCAAATTTCCTTTTCTTCCAGAATTTTTTTTGCCTTGTCATCATTTTTGCAGAGTTCAGGGTCTGTAATCCTGCGGATTTCACTTCGAAGCCCGCCGTAATTAGTCTGCCCCACAACAAACAGCCTAAGGCGTTTATGCTCGTCCATCCAGTAAATCTCAAAAACACCGGCAACTGATGGTACTCTGGAGATAATGTCGTATTTGTCCGCCCTGGTAAGCGGAGACCACTGGACAAAGTAGTATATGTCGCCTTTTTTTTCGTTTGCTGTAATACCGCAATTCATACTTAACTTTATCATATCCAGATGACTTTTTCTATACATTTTATTTCGCGATTGTATGAAAAATGATACAGTTTGAGTGAAATCGGTGTAATAAGACCCTCGATTATTAAACTTAACTCCTTATCTTATATGGATTTACACTTTTTTTTGCAAAATTTGCCGAACTTGGCACGGATCTTGCTACGTAAATAGCAACCAAGAGGAATAATATTTTTTATTATCCGTTGATGGTTTGGAGGATAATATGCATAAAAAAACGCCGAAATCGAACGATAATCTGCTTGATACGTACTTTAAGCAGATAAAAGTATTTCCTCTTTTATCTTTCGAGGAAGAGCTTGTATTGTCAAAAAAAATACAGGATGGAAAAACCTCCGCCTTGCATAAGCTTGTAAATTCAAATTTACGGCTTGTTGTTAAAATTGCGGGACTTTTTAATGTTCCCGATATTCCAATTTTGGATTTAATTCAGGAAGGAAACATTGGTTTGATTCAGGCTGCCAAGAAATTCGATTACCGTAAAAATGTACGTTTTTGCACATACGCGAGTTTTTGGGTTCGTCAGTTTATAAGCCGTTTTATTTCCAATAAACGCCGCCTTGTTCGTCTTCCGCAGCGAAAAGAAGAAATATTAAAAAAGATTCAGCGCACGTATCATGTTCTTTGCCAGAGCCTTATGCATCAGCCCAATAATTTTGATATTGCGAAAGAACTTGGCATTTCTGTTCATGATGTTGACGCGTTTATCAATATCTCGGCCGAATCGCTTTCTTTTGAGCAAAATATAAGCGACGATGAAAATGTCAGCGCTGTTGATATTCACGAAGATTACACATACTGCCCCGAGCGCAATTTAATGAAACAGGTGTCGTTTGACAACACGATGCGCGTTTTAGACAAATTAAAAGAAAAAGAAAAAAGCATCATAAATTACCGTTATCAGCTGAACGGCTGCGAACGTCACACGTTAAGGGAAATCGGCGACAAGCTTGATATATCTCCTGAAACGGTTCGTCAGATCGAGCAGCGGGCTCTTCGCAAAATCCGCAGTCACGCCAATGAACTTCGCGAATGTTTGTATGTGGAAGCAATATAGAATTGAAGTGCATATATTAGCAAAAACCTGGATACATATCTTTTCTTCGTACTTTAATTACCTTATTAATCCAGAGTAATCGAAAAACGTACCCTCTCAATCGATTTAGCCTTGCCATCGCTGCCGATATCAAGATAGACGCCCTGTAACTGCAGGTCGTCCCATGCTTCTTTTGTCCAGTCGGGAACGCCTGTCAGGTATTCTTTAATACGGGAGTTAATGTCGCAGCCGCCTACCGATTGCTGGCTTCCGGTGCGTCCGGCATCGCTGATTACTGCGGTTCCCTTAGGCATGATTGAGTTGTCTGATGTTTGAACGCGGGTATGTGAGCCTATGACCGCTGTTACAAATCCATCGGCAGCGTGGAAGAATGTTTTTTTTTCGGCGCTTGCCTGCGCATGAAAATCAATAATAAAAAAAGGAGTTTGTTTTTTAATCTGCTCCATTAATGTTGAAAGAGCAGTGAAAGGGCTGTTTGCATGAATACGATTAAAACCGTTTTGACCCAAAAGAGCCGCTACTGCGATTTTTTCTCCGGTTGATGTTTTAAAAATTTTATAACCGATACCGGGAGCGTCCGGATTTAAATTATAGGGACGAAGGATGTAAGGAGTTTTTTCGATATTTTCGGTTAAATCTTTTTTATAAAAACAACATTCGCCGAGAGTGATTACGTTTGCACCCAATTTCTGAATGTAAGCTCCATGACTGCGTCCCAGCCCAGTGCCGCCTGTTGCGCCATCGGCACAAACGATCAAAAAATCCCAAGGGAAGCGTTTCTTTAATTCATTTATCGATTTTTTTAATACATAAACACCTGTCTTGCCGACAAGTTCCGCTACATACATTATTTTCATAGACCGGACAGTATTCGCTCAAATTCAGCGGCAGCCCTGAAATCGCCGAGTTCTCTGCATACATCGCGCAGATTAAAAAGTGCGTCATGATACTGCGGACACAAGCTTACGGATTTTTCAAAACAATTGCGGGCTTCTTCAAAATTTTTTTCATTAAAATATACAACGCCGAGGTTATTCCAAATTTTTGGATCGTTACAGTCACAGCGAATGGCGGCTGTATAACATTCAATCGCAAGGTTAAACTCGCCCAGTTCATAATAAATAAGCCCCATGGAATGCCATGATTCAACAAGACCGTCATCAATAATAAGAGAGCGCTGAAAACTTTCGATTGCTTCGGTGTATTCGCCGGTTTTTTGCTGAGCAATACCAAGATTAAGCCAAAGCAGAGGATTTTCAGGTTCCAAGATTAACGCTTCGCGGAAAAGCGGAATGGCCTCAAAAGGCTGATTTGCCTCGGTCAGCGCGACGGCAGAATTATTAAGCGCGATAGCTGTTTCCATCAATACATATTATATCTTAAAATTGTATTATAAACAACCAATTATTTCCTTTTTTCCCTATTCTTTTGTTACCGTCTATAGTATAATGGGGGAAGGTATAAATTGTGAAAGACATAAGTGAATTTAACAGCGGGATGTCCGAATATGAGTTTTTTTCCTTCCTTTACGAAAAAATAATTGCGAAGGAAATTACGACTTTCTCAAAGATGAGAGATCTGGTTCAGCCTGTAATAAAGGATAAGTGGACCCACCCCGTTATAATGAGGGCATTTCAATTATTAAAACGGACGAATTGGGGTTTTTTTGCCGCTATTTGCCCGAATACCCATAAAAAGCTCTGGAAGGAAATGGTTATTCCGGACAGGGATTTTCCCGAAGCCGGGGATATCAAAAAGACGCTTCAGATTTCCAATCTTTATGTTGCCATGTGCGACATTCACGGATATACAAAATTCTGCATGGAATCCAGAAAAAATTTATCAATGATGCATACTCTGGATTGGGCGATCGAAAACGAGATTAAACGAATCTCTACTCAATGCGGAGCGATAAGTCAGCGTGAACGCGGAGATGAAATGGTTGTTGTCGCGGCAAGCGCCACGGACGCGCTTATGGTTACGCTCTGCATAATTGATTATTTCGGCAAGACTGATATTGTGGGAGATCCTTCAATATCGACAAAGCGCACAGGCAACGCAGAGGCTCTTCCCATTTTTAAAATTACCGCGGGCATTACCGGCGGAAATACTCAAAGCCCGCTTATTATCACGGAAAGAGGGAACCTTGCCGGTTTTCTTTTAAACTCAGGCGCAAGGCTTCAGACAAGAGCAAACGAACTTTCTCCGCATGAGTCCAGAGTCATGATTGCCAAGCAGGTCATGATGAATTATGAAAAAGAAAACAAGGAAAGCGGCAACAAAAGTATTCTTACGCAAAAAGATTCAATTTATTTTTTTGATACAGGTCATATCGAATTTAAGGGAGTAATGATTCCAACTTGCGAAGTTGTGTTTGATAAAAACCAGCGTTATAAGGAAAAATTCGCAGAAGATATGACAAAACTTTTTGCTTCCATTCGTGAAAATCTTTGGGAGCAGCGTATTTATCAGGACTTGACCGATCTTCTTACAAGGGTTGCGCAGTGTATGCCGAAATTTACAGTTACGCCCAAAGCGCAGATTCAGGGAATGCAGACAGTTACAAATGATTCTTATGTGCAGCTTTGCCGTCTTGCCATGAAATCATATTGCACAAACGAAGATTATTATCAGGCGATTGAATATTTGAATATTCTTGTAGATATAAGCGAAAAAATTAACGGTTTTGACAGGCTCATTTTGGATTATCTTAGGGGAGTGACAGATAAATATCAGCTTCTTCTTGACGCCTTCGAAAAACATATTGACAGAGAAGTGGACGACAAGGCTGCGCATATTTTTCATGGTGATCATTATAAAACATGGGTTGCCTCCAAAAACGGCGCGCAAATTTATGAAAAACTGCGCGGTATCGGACGCAAGAGTAAAGAACTTACCAAAAAGAAAAATTTATGGCTTAATATGCTATTGCAGAATAAGGAAAAAATGGAATTTACGCTCTATTCCGGAAAAAAATAATCAATATAATTGCAGCTAACAGAGAAAGTCCCGCGCCGAATAAAAACGGCGTGGATGAATTAATGTTTGTCCACAAAACGCCTGCGATTATGCTTGCAGGGAGGAGAGCGATTCCCGCTACTGTAGAATGAAGACCAAGCATTGTTCCCTTTAACTCCTGCGGCGCAATTTCCGCTACAAAGGCGCGTTCTACGCCTGCAATCATGGCGGTATAAACGCCGTAAAGGATAAAAATCGCAATGAAGCCTTCGATTGCAGAAATAAAGGCAAAGCCAATGTAGCAAAGAGCGAAGATGATGTAACCGGGAACAAGAAGATTTTTTTGTCCTATTTTATCCGACAGCCTTCCAAGCGGAGCGGAAAGAATCGCCGCAACCGCGTTATAAAGCAAAAAAAGTAAAATGACGTTAAGCTCGCTGAATCCTGCATCGCTTGCCTTTAAAATCATAAACGCCTTTGAAGAGTTTCCCAGTGTAAAAATAAACACAACCGCAAGATACAGCTTTAATTGATTATCGATTTTTTTTATATTTTTCCAAAACGGCTCGCGCTGCGGTTTTACTGCCTGCGCTTCCATTACGGTTTTATGTTTTTTTTCCTTTACGAAAATAAAAACAACAAGACCAAGGACTGCCGGAATCATGGAAAGCGAAAAGAGGCGTTTGTAATCATAATCGCCGTCTGATCCTCTCATTAATAAATAAATAATCAATATTCCGACTGCAGCGCCTGCCATATCAAGAGCTTTATGAAGACCGAATGCCTTGCCCATGTTTTGCGCGCCTGCGCTTTCGCTTACAAGAACATCGCGGGGAGCTGTGCGTATTCCTTTACCGAATCTGTCAATTACGCGGGCTCCCAAAACGCCGATCCATGAGCTTGCGAATAACAAACCTGCCTTGTAAATAAGACCTGCCGCATATCCCCAGAAGGCGAGTAATTTTTTCTTTTGGAACCTGTCTGTAAGATAGCCCGAATAAACCTTTAAAAGGCTTGCAAGACTTTCAGCGATACCTTCGATTATTCCAACAAGAACATGAGTCGCGCCGAATGTGCCGACAAGGTACAGCGGGATAAGAGGGTATACCATTTCTGTGCTTAAATCGGTAAAAAAGCTGATTAAACCCAGAAAAAAGATATTTAACATATATTTTGAAAATATAATCAAAAATAAATAAAATATCAATTATAGATCTGAAAAATTTACATTGCCTGCGCTCTTTCGCGGCTAATCTTGCGTAAATCACCGGGCGTTATTCCAAACTCGCGCTTGAACGCCCTTATGTATGATTGTTCATAATCAAAGCCGTATTTAAGCGCAATGTCAAGAATATTAATATTCGTCTTTAAAAGATCGTCAAGGCTTATCGTAAGTTTTCTTGACCTTATGTAATCTGCGATTGTCCTGTTAATGGAATATCTGAATAATCGCCGTAAATGTCCCTCCGATAAAGTGTACTTTTTCGCAAGAATCGAGACATTTATACCGTCACATATCCTTTTATCAATATCGAGTTTTATATTTTCAATCAAATCATCATTTCTTATCACGTTTCACCTCGTCGTCAATGCAAAAAAAAAGCGGTTCAAGGCGCAATGCCTTAAACCGCAGCAGAACTACCGATCTTATGATCATTGCAGCAGCAATCCAGGCACAAATTTTCCAATACCCCGAGTTGATGGGGTATGCAAGAACTTAACTGAACGAACTGCTATATACATTATTTTCCTCTTTTCTTATATTACCATATTTTTAAAAAGATAAAATGAACATTTTTGAACATTTTTAATTTTTTTTGCCATTTTTTCATTATTGCAAAAATACCCGCAATAGGGAATTATTATATAAGGAAGGGAAAAATGATTTATAGAGAGATTGGAAAAACCGGAAAAAAAGCAGGCATTATTGGTCTTGGATGCGAACATTTGGATAAAAAACCGTATGAACAGGTAAAAAAAACGATAGATGCCGCTTTGGAACATGAAATCAACATGTTCGATATCTTCATGCCGGGAAAAGAAGTAAGAGAGAATCTATTCAGGGCTTTTGGGACGAGGCGAAAAGACGTCATGATTCAGGGACATATTTGTTCGACTGATATTGCTCAGCAGTATGATATAAGCCGTGATATGCCGGTTGTCCAGCGTTATTTCGAAGATCTCCTGCGTCTAAGCGGAGGCTATATTGATTTTGGTATGCTCTTTTTTATTGATTCCGAAGATGACTATAAAAACGTTTTTGAAACCGGTATAGCGGACTATGCTCTTAAGTTAAAGGAAAAGGGAGACATTGCCCATATCGGTTTTAGTTCACATAATCCTTTTACCGCGATTAAAGCAGTTAACACGGGGATTGTCGAAATGATGATGTTCAGCATAAATCCGGCTTTTGATATTATTGCCGCGCAGGAAAATGTTTTAACTCATCTTGATAACGGCTTAAACGCAGAAATTTTCGGCGGAATAGATCCTGTCCGCTCGCAGCTTTACAGGCTTTGCGAACAGAAAAATATTGGCATTACCGTTATGAAAGCGCTTGGAGCCAATATTTT